>PVMK01170415.1_pt1 | contig 37653 bp, 43 predicted proteins | sample 1853481 | NCBI WGS metagenome assembly PVMK01 (sample SAMN08533507, study PRJNA380276) | Marine sediment metagenome, whole genome shotgun sequencing project.
AGTGAATAGACCAACAAAGGAGTAACGACATGAACAAAGAGTATTACGATCAAAGTGAGTGAAGGAAAAAATCTCTCGATTTGGGTGGGATGGTGTTTCGGTATCCTGTCTGTGACCAGCCTGGGGTTGTGGTGGGCGATAATATATATGGCCATACCATGGTTATGGAAATAATCCTCGCCTGTCTGTGACTAATAGGGATCGGGGTGTACTTGATCCTCATGGGCTGCCGGTTGCAGGGGCGTCGAAATCATCAGTCTTCTCTTGGGTCTTATTGTTCAATATAGGTTTCCATATACAAAATCCCAATATTTTCGGGTTCTTGCCCCTCTTCCCCTAAATACAGACCGAGGCTTCGACCTTCGACTTTGATGGTGAGGGAAAGGAATTCTGCCTGCATATGCACTTGACGCCACCTATAGAGTGATAGCAAAAACTACGGGTAGATCACCCAAATAATTACTGCAAAATGGTCGAAGCGGCGGTTAATGCTACGCCCAAACCGCACTAGGTGGCTTCAAGTGCATATGCAGGGAATTCTGGGCTGACAGCTGGGTGAGCTTTGCACTGTTGGGTAAGAGTTCGCCATCTATGAAGGGTGACGCCGGCAAGGAGGGCCGGATTATAGGTGGGGGCGAGTGTCCCACAGTCGACCGTTTCGATGGGAAGATTGAGGAATGTTTCTCAATACATTGGTAGGGGTGCTCACCCCTTACGGGGGGAGATGTGGCTCTTCTGTTTCCAAATAAAATGAAGAGAGATGACAACCAAAAGGGCGACCACCGTTTCGATCATACATAATGTTGTCCAGTCCATGATTATTTCCTCCATGTTAGTCTGTCCTACTATTTCTGCTCTTGGTTCTTTGCTATAGCAACCTTAATGCCATGTAAGACCTCACCTCGGACCGACCCACTGCAATACTGTCAACTAATTGATTTATTAAAAGAACTAGGAAGGCTAGAGGGAAGAGAGGTTTCTATTTCACCATGACCCGCGAGGTATCGGAACGGATACTCCAAGTATCTCATTCGATACGTGTCACTAACCTCTGTGCAAGGAAGTCATGTGGGCCTGATCCCACCATTCCCCGCCTTCTGAGGCATTGCCCCGTTCGTTTCTACCAGGTAGAAAATTAGAATCACTCACCATGTACATGAGGAGGTAGGCGGGCATGAACAAACGGAATATTTTCTATATCATCGCATTGGTCATCGTTGCGACCTTTCCCTTACGGTAGGGTATGGTCAGATTAACCGGTGTTTGGCAGACGGGTGTGATGAAGCACACAACACCTAGTAACCAACACCATTGGTTTCCCACCGAAATTATCCGACATGCCATGTGGCTCTATCATCCTAAAAACAGCAGTTGGATCACGAAAGTCTGCACAACCCCTTGTAAATGTGAAAATGGACTCATCACCCACAAGGTGACCACGCAATTCTTCCATTCCCTATGCCCATCAATTGCTTGCACAGCTTTTTCGCGCTCAACTGCCGCTTTTAGGATCATCGATTCTCTCTGATTTCCCGTAAATTCGAAGAGCTGCTCGCTGAAAGTGGGATCACCATCACGTATGAATCTATTCGGCCATGGTGCCAAAAGTTTGGCCCTGACTATGCGCGCAAGCTCAAGCGACGACAAGAACGATTGGGCTATACGAGGTGTGGAAGACAATTAATGGGTAGGAATTAATTCGCCATGCTCTATGAGGTCATGCACCTTCTCCGTGACCTGTGATTCCTTCGTCAACCATTCAACCCTGCGACTCACCCCCATATCGCACATACCTTGGGAAAAAGCACCTTCTTCCATGGAAAAGGAGGGGTGGTGATATCTCCAACCAATACGGCTGAATTAAGAAGTTTTTCCTTCTATTTCCTTGATGAAGTTATCTACCATCAATGCGACCGATTCCAGCTTCTTCACTATCCTGTTTCCACTTGCGGATAGGCTCCTGCCCCCTAAAAAGAGGGCCGAAGAATTCTTATGCTGGTCCGATGGAAAGTGAAATTCGCAAAATCGATGAGATCGACCATAGGACTTTTGGGGAATTGTTGATCTGCGGCCACTCCCGTAACGTAAGAGTAAATCCACTAAAATTATAGGGAGATGGCCATGTGGTTAGAAGAAATTGAAACCATTCAAACCTGGGTCAATGGGGGAGAAGTGATTCTGAAGAAAGTCGGCAGAGAGTTTACATTCAGACTGGCCAATGAGGCGGGTGATTGGATGGACGGGTTGCCCGATGGCATGGTGTGGGCCGATGCTCAAACTCTTTTTGAAGATTCCCTCTAGACCTGTTCAAAGCCACGATCGACTTCAACAGATCAACCCGAACCTAACTAACATCAAACGTAGCTGGGAAATGATCGGATTGGATTTGAACGTGTGAGGCGGCGACACCGAGCAAGGCCAGCTTACTCATGTTTTTGGGTCTATCCATTTCTTGTAATCCTTTCACCTCGCGGGCTTTGAGATCCACACCCAGGTTAGTCTGTAACCATTCACGGTCCAGCACCACGTTATACCGTAAGTAGGAAAACAATTCCCTTCCACCTAAAACATCCCCCTGCAAATCTCCAATTTCGCGATCAATCTGCCAGGCCGTGGGACTGCGAGACATCCATTGCAGAATAGTTTGATTCATTGCATCGCAATCATTCATCAGAGACGTCAAGGCCTGGAGAGAGACTTTCGCCGAGGACATGCCCATAACTTCATTGGCCGATAGGCGTATTTCCTGTGCCCCCGTGCCAACCGACACTAGTAAGAGTTGATCTGCCCCCGCGGCCCATTTCAATCCAAAACCCTCCGTCGTCGCCATGAGCAAGAGTTGCAACGCCGGGTTATTGTGAGGACTCACTCCACCATCCACAAACGCCCCTTCAGCGCCTTTCCCAATATGCAATCGCTCGGGATTGAAATAATGTGGCGCTGCCGTACTCGCTCGTACCACTTCACGAAGGAGAAAATCTTTATTTGGCGTCGCCATTCCCTTTTTCGACACAGGATCAAAATAGCGCCCCTTGGGATTGTTCATGAGCGGCCACGGGCTTCCAGAATCCAATCGCTTGGTCATAATCATGAGACCTGTTTGCAAGTCTTCACTTCCCAGCGTGCGGTCTCCAAACTGCATGGTCAAAGCTTTTATGAGTGGTGTGCGGGGAAATTTGGCTTGCAAAATTCCTTGACGCCAGATGGACTTCTGAAAGACTTGTTCCGCAAGTTCGTTATATAACGTCTCAAGCTTTTCAACTGTCCAGCCTAAGGCAAGCCCTGTGGCAATAATGGATCCCGTCGACGTCCCGCCAATCAGATCAAAATACTGGCTCAGGCGAAAATTGGGATCATTCCCTCCCCGCTTGCGCAGAAGCTCTTCCATGCGCTTTAAATATTGCAAGGTTAAAATTCCGCGGACTCCTCCACCATCTAAGGCCAGAATCCGCTTGGGACCGGGATCGAACAAATGTTGGTCACGGGTGCGAATCTTCATAGAACCTCCAACTCTTTCCAACGCTTACGGCAACGTAAGAATTTCCTTCACAACCAAGCCTCGTGATCGAGCCTCTTCCGCGAAATGCAACGTGAGATCACGTGGTCCACGAGCATGGCCATCCCAGGTTATAACTGCTTGTACTTCATGGATTTCTTGAGGTGGCTCCATCGTGGATACGTCTGCTTGAATTCGACCTTGCTGCAAAGCTTCATTCAAGATCGCATGATTCACAGCTTGATACGCAGTTTGACTATCTTCATCAGTTTCCACCACAACCAGCTCTCCCTTCTCCTGTGCAATGTCAATCACCAGATGGAACAACACACCCCAATTCCATTCTTGAGTACATGGCCGATCCATCACGGAGGTGATTCGAAAACGTTCCGGAGCAAAGGGCAAGACAATTCGATAGCCTATTCGCAACTTCTGCGCGACCCGCAACGCAATCAAATCAGCTCCACAGGCTGCAGAACAAATGAGAGTTTTGACATTGTCTCTGCGAAATAGCTCCTCTATTTTCTTTTGAACAACATTCACCTGAGTCAAAGGAAACCGCGGGGTTTCGGCATCCGTTACATCGATCCGCCGTCCGGCAAAAGCGACAATGGTTACTGAGTCCTTCCCCATATGTTAACCCGGCTGACTCGCATAGTTGGATTGTTGAAACCCAAGTTTAATCCACAAGGGGCATAACAACGTACCCACCACAAGAAGCCCGGAAATCCAAACTTCTCTCCAGGGCATCCATGCCGGCGCCGGGCTGCCGACCATCCATGATCCTATCCCCGTCAGGAAACAAAATATCGACAAAGCTGCGAGTCCCATCGCCAATAACGCTCGCCAAAAACGTTGCGAACTATCTGGATGGTCGGGATGAACCCGGCGTTCGACCGGTCCCCAAAACCCCGGGGTTGCGCTCGTCGATAAAACGTTTCTAAGCGGTCATGATCTTCAGGGCCAGTGAATAACGAGATCCCTATGCCGATCATCGCAGAACCGATACCCATGATGAGCAACCGCAATTCCTCTTGATCCGGCAAACCCCACAACAGGAGCGGCGCCATGACGATGGATGTCGCGATGCAGGCTAATTCGCCCCATGCCGTAATACGCCACCAGATCCACCGTAACACGAGCAACACACCCATCCCTGCTCCCAATAACAAACTCACTTGCCAGGCCATTTGAATCGAGGACAGCCATGGAAGAATGCAGAGGGCAATACCTAAAATAAGCAAGTTGCTTCCACGCGCCACCCACACTAATTCAAGATTGGAGGGCACCCGTTTTAACCAGCTTTGGCAAATAAACCGCCGATACACATCATTCGTCCAATAGGACGCACCCCAATTTAAATGTGTATCCACGGTCGAGGCCAAGGCGGCTAACATGCCAACCAGCATCAACCCTTTCAAGCCTACCGGCAAGAGTTCATCGATTCCTTGGATAAAGGTCCATTCCCGCGCGGCCACATCGATTGAGCCTGGAAGTGGGGGGAAGATCACCAATAACCCGAGGGCCAACGGCAACCAGATCAAACTCCGTAATAAGACTTGCGTCACGGTAAATACGACGGCCGCCAAACGCGCATCGTGATCGGTTCGGCAGGCCATGGATCGTTGAGCCAAATACCCGGTGCCATCCGCATTCATCTGTAACAACCATTGAAATCCATACACCAAGAGAACCATCATCGTCACATCTTTGGCACCAAACGGCGTAAAGGCCAAAATCTCATTGCCTGTCAGGGGATAGCCTGCCGACGTAGTAAATTGTTCTAGGATTCGCTGAGTGAGAGCCGTCAGACCGCCCACATGATCCACCACCACCCAAGCAAATCCCACACTCGCGACAATACCAATGGCCAATTGCACCATGTCCGTGGTGACCACGCTTCGCAATCCACCGGTCGTGGAATACAACATAGTCACTGACACAATGGCACCAATTGAGAATAAATTGTTGGTGGAACGAACCCAAATCGTGTCTGCTTCCAACCCCCCGACGGCAAATGGCACACCAGCCCATTGCACAATGTGGACGCAGAATTCAAAGAAGGCCGATGGTAACCATTGATCCCAAAGTAGAAACGGCTCGGCCAGACGTGTCGCGGCCAGGAGGACCATAGCTAAGACGGTGCAATTCACAATAGTGCCAAAATAAATAGCTTTTATTCCTCGCAGTGCCGCAGCGGCACGATGGCCATAACGCACCTCGGTTAATTCTGCATCGGTCAACACACCCACGCGGCGCCAACTCGGCGCCAACAAAAATCCCATGAGGAGAAAGGCCAAGGCATAAATCCACAAACGCCATAGGGCAAAGATCCCCGCTGTCGCCACAAGGCCAGTCACGAGAAGAGGCGTATCGGCTGCGAACTGCGTGGCCGCCATACTCAGACCCGCTTTCCAACCAGAGAGACTCCGCCCGGCTAAAAAATACTCATCGAGATTTTGAGAGGCCTGTACCCTTTCGCGAAATCCGGCATAAAGTGCATAAATTATAAAGGCTGCCAGAATGGCCCAGTCCCACTTAGTCATGTCTTGCACCCATACTAAATATTCCATTTGAATTCGCCACTCCTTTGTAAGGAGAGACGAAGGGAAAGAAAATCTGGCTATTCACCAAGCATGTTCATCAAACGCCAACCCAACAGGGGTAAGAACAATCCAGTCATCACGAGAATTCCTCCCAAGCCCATTGTGCTGAAGGCAACAAGATTGGCTCGAGAACCTAGCATGACAGGTGCTTTGGACTGAAATCCCATCCCGGCTGGCAGCCATTGACCTGTCGCACGAATTCTTGAACCGATATACATCACATAGGCACCCATCCCCACAGTGGGCAAGCCAGCCATCATCGTCACCACCAGGAGCATCAACCCAATTTGGTGAATGGTCTCTGGTGTCGGTGGAGCATCACCCTGCCTGACGGATGAAAGATACTCCATCGTGAAATAGATCAAAGCGCCACCGAAAATTATCAGGGTAACCAGCATCATTACTAGCAAAGTTTTTTGAGAGGATTTCATAGGTTTCGAAATTTCAATAATGATTTAACTTTTAATTAAGTCTTTCCCCTCACCCTACCTTTAGCCCCCCTTCGGAAACTAAACACCAAAAGAGGCAAGGGAATTTTGAAATGTTTTGGTCAAAAGTTAAAATACTCAACACAGCTGGTTATTGATTCCGGCGTATATGTTCATGCCGTCGCCCCAGCCAAAGACCAGTTCCTAACCACAGCAATGCAATCGGCATGGCAGCAAAGGCCATGTGTGACATGGCCATCCCCCAAGTATGTAACACCGAGACAATCCCTGTCCCCGTCGCATCGGCGCCCCGATGCACGACCGTATCAATCACATTTTTCGCTTGGTATTTTTCTTCCCGGGGCACCACAGTAAATAGGGTTTCTCGCGTCGGCTTGGTGATAGAAAATTCTCCGGCCCGCCGCAACACACCAAACCCAATCAATACGGGCAAGACGGTCACCAAGCCAAACACCCCAAATCCAATGAACGATACCATGGGCATCACGGCCAACATGATCACCACACCAAACCGTGTCAGCAACCATCCCGTTGCGAAAAACTGGAGCGTGAAAGCCAACACATTAATTCCAAGATCCACCGACGCGAACAATTGCATGCGATCTTCGGAACTCGGCATGACTTCAGGAATCAGGATAGTCTGCTGCGAGTACAAAAAGGTAGAAAGGACGGAGTAACACATCAAGTAAAGGGCAATGCCTCTCAAATACGGCGAGCGAACAATACGTATGACTCCCACCCACAAACTCGGAGGGGCAGCATCAGGATCCTTCGCGAAAGACAGATGCGTGTTTCCCAGATCAATCCCATGATGCGCGTGATACCATTTCAACAAGGCCATAATGCATCCTACCGCCAGCAACAAGAACATTCCCGCCACCAGCAATAGGCCCTGAACCCCAACACCTTTCACGGCCATCGCAGTAATGAACGGGCCTGTTATCGCCCCAAGACTGCCTCCTGCGGAAATACAGCCAAAGAGTCGACGGGCGGCATCAGTAGGAAATACATCAGCCATAAAACTCCAAAACACCGACACAACAAAGAGATTAAAAACACTCAACCACACAAAAAAAATCGGCCCAATCGTCTGCAACCCAAATCCACTTCGCAACGCCACAAAAAACGCCAGCAGATTCACAACAAAAAACCCATAGACGGTTGGCAGAAGTCGACGAATGGGTAAATGGCCTGCAACCCATCCAAAAATGGGAATGACGACTAGCATGGCGACAAACACCGCGGAAAACAACCAGGGAAGATTCTGTGCACCAGACAACACACCCATTTCATCCCGAACCGGCCGAAGGATATAATACGCTGCCAATAAACAAAAGAAATAGGCAAACGACCACAACAGGACAGGAATTTCTTCTCGCTCCACCAGCACAAATCGATACAAAACAGGGTGAAGAATATGTGGTAGAGAAAACCTCATATAGCGAAAAATGACTTCGAAAGCCTTAAACTATCGTTAATCAAGAAGGGTAAAATTCTACACCCAAAGAATATCTAGATTGCTAACGCCCAGCCCATCATACCGAAAGCTAGAAGGGGAACCATCTCCTTTTCTTTTTTTCATTCTTGTGATGTGCTACCTTTTACAAGTTAATATTTCACGAATATTCCCCCCCTTAGGGGAGAGGGAAAAATTTTCCTCCATCTTCTCACTTTGTCTAAAAAGGAAAAACTCCATTGAATAGACGAATGGTCAATATCATTCTTGTCCTGTATCTGATCGTCGTATGGGCGGCGGTTATTTTTCGTATTGATCGCTTTCCCATAACTTGGGTCCCCATGTATAGCGTATACCAACCCAGCGAAACAATTTCGCAAAGTATCAGGGACAAGGCGGCCATACGGAAAGGGCTTCGTGTCACACACCGCGACGGATCAATCAGTTACGTGTCCTATAAGGACCTGAATATCCCCAAACCCAATTTTCGACGGTTGTACAGCTCACGGATATTTGGAACTGATCCACCGAAACATAAACAAGGTAATACGGCCCTGGGGTCGGTCAACCGATGGATTCGTGGATTGGAGGAGAATGAGCGCAACTTCTCTGTTGACTGGGAGTGGCGAATGTTTTGGACCCTCAACAAAACGCTTCAACTGGAACCTGCCGACCCCAAGTTTATTACCCGCATTGAGTCCTCCAAGCAACAACGAGTGTACCGAAAGGCTGATCTAGCAAAAGGGGATGCCAGCAAGGTCGAGATTCAAACGAACCAGGCTGTGATCGACTGGCAAGATCAATGGGTCAAGAGGTGGAACCATGGCCTTTTGTAAATCGGCAAGTCGAATCTGGAATCAATTTTTCTTCACCGGATTTTCTGGAGAAAGTCTGGGCCTGTTACGCATGTACATTGGTATTGGCCTCCTGCTCTTCCACACGTATCAATTTGCCACCATCCTGACTCTTAACCCAATAGGGGCCATGTATTACTTTATTGAGCCCATTTGGTACTTCAAGTTATTAGGGATTCAATATCATGTGCCGGCCCTTTCGTTCGTCATGTATGCCATTCTGATGGGTGCAACCATCGCGATGATTCTAGGGAAAAATACCCGGACATCGATTGTCGTGATCATTCTCTGTATTTTTTACCTGAAAGGCGTACGAGACAGCTTTTCGGGAGACGTTCACCATCGGTATATCATTCCCATGCAGATTCTTTTCCTCTTTGTATTGTCCAAGTGCGGGGAAGTCCATTCTCGCGATTCCCGGCAATCTCGCAATCCAGGGGGAGTTCAGGAATGGGAGGCCAGCTGGCCCATTAAAACGATGCAACTATATGTGGCATTGTTTTATTTCTGGAGCGTCATTGCCAAAGTACGCATTTCGGGATGGGTCTGGTTCGCTGGAGAAGGCAGAATTCAGGAAGTCTTAATTCACCGATCAATCCGGTGGGGCGTGAACGAAAAAGGGGAAATGCTCAAAAATACGCTCAGTTTTGAGCTGGCGCAACACCCGGAACTCATTCAAATCTTCGGTATTCTTGTCCTGGTATTCGAGCTAGGCTTTCCCCTACTTCTCTTAATTAAATCCGTCAAGTTGCGGCTTGCATTTATTTTAGGAGTGACCACGTTTCATATAGCTACCTTTGTCTTGATGGATGTCAATTTCCTCTTAATTCCGTTTGTCTATCTCATTTTTTTCGATCTCGTGCCTATACACGCATGGATTAAACCTCGTGTCCACAAAATTCTTGGGCGTCGGCCCACCCCCACAGGGTAGACCATGATGTCCGGATCAAATAACCATGCCGGATTTTCAGGTATGATACCTCTAAGAAAAGCATTCATGGACTTCTGACCGATTGGTACGCACATTAAGATCGAGAACAGCGAAACATGAAACAGGGATTATCAGTCCTCCCACATGAGTGGGACAAATATACTAGAGTCATTGTGTTCGATGGGGTCTGCAATTTTTGCAATGCCTTTGTGAACTTTGTATTGGACCGGGACTCTCATGGCCTCTTCAAATTTGGCACTCTCCAGTCCCAACCGGCCCAAGAAATCCTGCGCCACTTTCAACTTCCAACCGACGAATACGAAACCTTTCTTTTGATCGACCAGGGGAAACTGTTTACAAAATCCACCGCAGCCCTCAAGATTCTTCGACACTTGGGAATTCCTTGGTCCCTGTTTGGGGCTCTCATGATTATCCCTCGCCAGATTCGAGATCTATTCTACGATTTTGTTGCACGCCATCGATATCAATGGATGGGGAAATCAGACTCTTGCCGGGTTCCCACAGAGGAAGACCGACAACGATTCGTGTAAAGGTTTCCACGATTCCCCTACACAGACACACTCGCTTCGTTTAGAGCCAGCCTCTACTCGATAGTAAGTATTTCTTCCACATGAGGCTGACCGTACTCAGCTGACCCGGTTTTCACATAAAGATTGGGGAACATCTGGATAGCCCCGGCATGGTGCGTATGCCCGCAAAATACGGTCACGTGGCAATCAGGTCGGTCTTGTGTAATTTCAAGTAACACCTCACCCACAGCCTTACAGGCAAAATACGGCAACCAATCATCATTGCCCATTTTCCCCTGATACCAGCAGGCTTCTTTAAAGGGTGGAACATGGGTAAGACACATGACCTGTTGATACGAGTCCAAAGCCTTGGTTAACACTTCATGAAGATAGGCGGCAGACTCATCTCCCAAGGCGTGAAGCTTTGGCTAGGACAGCCTCACGATCAAGACCCTGAAAATCCCGTATCAATTCTTGATCGCTGAGCCTGACGGGAGATTGCTGATAATTTCCAAACCGCCCATCGCCCCACCCATCGTGCCCTATCAAGACAGTCTTGGGTGTGAGTTCAATGAGCCCGGAGAAAGAGAGATAGGTAAGACCCGATTGCGTTTTACACCAATCTTGGATTTCTCGTCTGACGGTTTCAATCGACCCATGGTAAAAATCATGATTCCCCAACACAAAATACAGTGGCACCTCTATCGCTTGCTGCATTTCATGCAGAAGCTCCTTCAGGCAAGAAGTTTCTGCAATATCACCGGTAATAAAAACGGCATCTGGTTGGCCATCATGAATAGATGAAAAAAAGGCTGCTCGCTCCTTCGGCCTCAGAAAATTCAAATGGATATCCGTTGCCCAAACCACTCGCATAGTTTGTACACATTAGCAAAAACCAAGACAGAGGCAATACAGTACGGCAATTCCCAAACAACAACCATTTTGTCCAGCCTGGGTTCAGTAGCCGAGAGAAACTTAGCGTGGTATAACTTGTAAAAAATTGAGGGTCGGTTGACCTCCACTGTCAGATATTATGGAGGATGTGATCTCAACCGAAAAAATACGAGTCGCCGTGCCCGCAGTCGAAGATGGGCATTCATCTTCTTGGTGTCCTACCCGCGGTTGGAGGCGGGTATCCATCTTCGGGACCAAGGAACCTGGATTCCCACCCCCGTCTCCACGGGGGCAAGCTCTGCGTGAGAATGACGGAATAGGGACCTAGATTCCCGATTACCAATGTCGGGAATGACCGAGTAGTGGCTAATGTCAGGAATGATCAGGAAGAAAGAGCCCGGTTCGCCGGAATGGACAGCGGAGGGCCTTTTTTTTCAAAACTCCGCATGTTCACTATTTATCAGATACGGGTTGAAAAGGAATGTCTAAGATTTCATCTATAATTTTGACGTTGGGAATGCTCTGAAATCTTAACCTTTATCACAGGGGAAAAAGGAGTGCAGCATGACGGATACGTCCCAGCCAACATCAACAGGAAGCGAACTGGCTACATTGGGTGGGGGCTGTTTTTGGTGCTTAGAAGCCGTGTTCGATCAGGTCAAAGGTGTGGACCGGGTGGAGTCGGGATACATGGGAGGCGGACGTCCCAATCCCACTTATGAGGCGGTGTGCACCGGAACAACCGGCTATGCGGAGATCATTCAGATTCGATTTGATCCAAAGGTGATTTCTTTCAGGGAACTTCTGGAAATCTTTTTCGGCATTCACGATCCAACGACATTGAATCGGCAGGGGAACGATGCCGGCACCCAATATCGTTCGGCCATTTTTCATCATTCGCCGGAACAAGAAACGACTGCCAAAGAGATGATAGAAAAATTAACGAAAGACCAACTCTTCGATACTCCCATCGTGACTGAGGTCGTCCCAGCTTCGACGTTTTATATTGCGGAAAATTATCACCAAGAATATTTCACGCAGAACCCCTCGCAACCCTATTGTGCGTACCTCATTTCCCCAAAAATTGCCAAATTCCGTCAGCAATTTGCGGGGAAACTAAAGTCCTAATTGCTAGTTCTTTCCCCGTCTTCCCTCTATCATCGCCCAGATACTATATTTGAGAGCGTATCGCGCAAACCACCCCAAAGGTCGGCTTTCAATGTTGTCTGATAGGGCTGTAGAAGTATCGATGTTCGAGGCGGACAATACGGCACATCGATCCTCTCAACCCCAATAGGCTCAGCAACCATCGAACTCCCTGGCATGGCGTCTATTTTCTGCACCACCAACTGCACCCTCGATTCCAGAATACAAAAATCATGATACCCTTGGGTTTGTGGAATGTTGGAATCGACAAACTTCACCCGATGACGATCCGTCGCAAACACTACATCCCCAACTTTCAATGGCCCTTCCGGGCCAACGGAATAGAGAAACACCGGCACCATGAGCACCGTTAAAATTGCTAACCCAATCGGAATAAGCGGGGTACGGGAGGAATCCGAAGTATCGTCTTCTGATGAATGATCCGTCTTCATCATCGTCTCAACTTGCTTGTTCGCACAGGCAACCCCCAATATGGGATTTCAGGGCAGCTATTATCCATTGCTAGGTGTGAATACCTCTAGAATTTTCGCTCCTCCCCCCTGGACTGGCGAACGTATCAACCGAGAACCGATAAGAATGAAAACAACATTCCAAGAATTATGGGATCGCTGGCCCTGGCGCCCTATTCGGGATTGTCCTGGGCGATTTGTCTTGCCCTGGACTGAGCAACCCATTTCGTTTGAGGTTTTACTCGATTGTTCATGCGTTCCCCAAGCGTTTTCAAGTCCAGCAGCAAAGGATTCTGTATTAGTCGTACCGATAGAAGATGGTGGGCTCATTTCCTACCAACAGCCAGACAGTCGTTTGATTCATACGCTGAACACCCCAGAAGGGTTTTCCCGAAAGCTTCGACAATTGGAGATCACGTTGCAAAATACCAATGCCTCGACACCAGAATAACAACAATATCCGCCATGGCGTTAATACGGATGCTTGCGAATATGTAGCTTGTATCCAATGGAAGAGAACACCTGCTCGGCAACAACAAATATTGCAACAGTTAATCCCAAACCTAGGGCAGAGAGATTCAACACATTCCACACTCCCAACATGGGAAAGAGACTTTCTGGTATCTGATCTAACCAAAGGGCTTTTGCTTCAGAAGGATAGCCTAGCCGGCGCTTGACGAAACTGGACAAACAATCTCCCATCATCGCCAACAGGCTCACCATGAGGCTAATCTTCCAAGACAGTCCCACCAAAGCCCCCGCCAATAAGGTTCCGACCAGAGAACACCCCACCCCCCGATAAGTTTTGGATGTTCCTAGAATGGGACGATCGTCGATGAATACGACACCTCCATCAATTGGCATTTCCCAATATCCACGCATAATCCACCGCCCGATAATAGGCGAGCCATTCGCCACAATAATCAAGAAGAGTAATTGAAGGTAGATCATGGGAGGCTACCCTACTTGGTTGAATGAGAAAGACGAACAGGGAGAAAAAACCAAAGGAGGCCTATTCCGAATTGACTGGAGTACCTGTGGGGCACATATAACCAAGAAATAGGAAAGACAAATTTACCGAATGGTTCGTTCGAACGAGGAAAAATCAAACAGTTGCCGGTCGAGAAGGTGACTGGGTCTCACATTCGATAACGCCGCAAACATGCTATCCCCGGACCCAGGGTAGCGACTCTCCCAATCCTTGAGCAGGACTTTCACTTCTTTTCGTTTCAAGTTTTCTTGTGATCCGCATAGATCGCAGGGAATAATAGGGAAATCCCGCAAGATGGCATAGTTGGCTAGCTCTTCTTCTCGCACATACGCCAACGGCCGAATCACGATATGCTTGCCATCATCCGAGCGCAATTTAGGTGGCATTGCTTTCAGGGTCCCATTAAACAACATATTGAGTACCGTCGTTTCCATCATGTCATCACGATGATGGCCCAACGCGATCTTGGTCGCGCCAAGCTTTTCCGCCACGCCATACAGAATCCCGCGACGCAGTCGAGAACACAAAGAACAGGTCGTCTTCCCTTCAGGAATCAATTCCTTTACTACCGAATACGTATCTTGCTCTTCAATATGAAACGGCACCCCCAGCTTTGTCAGATAGTCAGGGAGGATATGCTCGGGGAAGCCCGGTTGTTTCTGGTCAAGATTGACCGCAATCAGTTGGTAAGAAACGGGAGCCCGAGATTGCATGGATAACAAGACATCCAACATGGCATAGCTGTCTTTTCCGCCTGATACGCACACCATCACGGTATCGCCGTCTTCGATCATCTTAAAATCAGCTACCGCTTGTCCCACTAATCGACATAATCGCGAGTGGAGCTTCTGGGTAGGCCCAGTGAAATTCAAACGGATAATCTGAGAAGGTGCTTCCGATAGCATCAAGAGGATTCCAAGCTCGATATATGGGATCCTACGAAACTAGGTTCATTAATAACGAATTGAACCTAATGACAAATAAATTGAAAGGAGACTGTTCCTCGGACGGGCACCCTCACTGTCTTGCAGAAGACTCCTTAACGTTTTGTGGCAGGCCTCAATCATGTAGGTACCAGCCGGCAGTGGCGAAAGGAAAGATGGATCCTCCCTACCGCATCGGTCACAGCAAAAAAGGGATGGGGAAACACCATAGGAGTCTAGCCCTCCTCTCCGAGGCGGTCAAGAAATTTTGCAAACCAAAAGAATAATAATGAAGTAGGGCTCCCTCTCCGATCTATCGGTTCGCGATCCGAGTACAACGTCCATCACATCTAAGCCTCTTCATGCCTTCCTCGGCCACCAAGTTTTTGGCTCTCAATCCCAACGTGCCCATCATTATTGGTACTGGTTTCAGCAATACCTTGACCCAGAAAAAGCTCAACAGCTTGGCATACGCCTCCTTCTGCACAAACCACAATTCATTCAAGATTTGGTTGCAGCCCTGGAAGACGTTCTACCCCCAAAGGTGTAATATCCACACATCGAGAATACAAGGGGCCTTCTCACATTCTCTGAATATCAAGCGAAGTCGCGGTAGGGACAGGCTTTTCGGCCCGACCCCCGCACAGATCCCAGCTAGCGGGATTACCGCACTGGGCTCCTGCCTCGGATGATGACCTGAAGAAGGGAACAACATGAACAACCTGAAGTCCCTGCCGCCGTATCGGCGCGAGAGGTCGAAAATCTTATCTTAACAAAGGTGTAGGCTGCTCACGAAATGATGTTTATGCCTCGTCGTCCGTATATTGAAAGGCTTGTTCAAGAGTTTGTTGAGAGATGGCGCCTTGGCGGAGGATACGGAATTCTGGTTCGACTTGTAGGACCGTGGAAGGTTGCCCACCTGCTGTCTGCCCACCATCTAAGATCAGATCGATATCATCCCCTAAATGGCGTTGAACGTCTTCGGCTGTTATCGCTGGAGCCTGACCCATTCGATTGGCACTAGTTCCTGTGAGAGGCCCAGTGCGGATTAACAGATTGCATAGTTGGCTATGATTCGGTTGCCGCACACCGACGGTGCCATGCTCACTGGTCAAGACAGAAGACAGATGCGCTTGAGCCTTGAGTACCAGGGTTAATAGTCCCGGCCAAAATTGTTGCATGAGCTTTCTAGCTATCTCAGGTACATGTTGAACCAGTTGATCGAGTTGAGAAGGATCACCAATTAAAACCGGAAAGGGTTTGTGGCTGCGATCACCTTTGATGGGAAATAGGCGTTCTAGTGCGACTGGCTGAAAAGCGCCAGCGGCTAAGGCATAAAAGCTATCGGTCGGTACGGCCAACACCCCGCCAGCTTGAACACAATCTACAGCCTGTTCAATGATCTGTGGAGAAGGGGGAAAGTTGAACGGAAGGATTATAGCCATATTGGTAAAGGATTACTGCTAGCAACTGGCGGGAATGACAGAGTCACAAGATGCTGTCAATTTTGGGAATGTCCGAAAGTACTCTGTGGGCGATATCTGGGCGGTAATAGCAACCTTCAAATTTGATAGGAGCTAATGCTGCATAGGCTTGTTCTTGCGCGCTTCGGATCGTGCCTGCCAAAGCCGTGACCCCCAAGACTCTTCCGCCATTTGTGAGGACAGCCTGTTCAGACTGCCTCGTTCCCGCGTGAAAGGCTACGACTGATTCATTGGGTTGTTCCGGCAAACCGGTGATTGGCAATCCTGTCGGATACGAACCCGGATATCCTTTCGACGTTAACACCACACAGACGGCAGCCCGATTATGCCAAGCCACTTGAATTTGATCCAAGCGATGTTCGACCACTGCTTCAATAATATCCAATAGGTCCGTTTGCAAGAGCGGCAACACCACCTGCGTTTCGGGGTCACCAAATCTGGCGTTAAATTCGAGCGCATACGGATTGCCGTCTTTAATCATGAGGCCTGCATAGAGTACTCCATAAAACGGACTCCCCACTCTGGATAAGCCCGTCACGGCGGGATGCAACACCTCTTCAAGAATGCGCCGTTGAAGTTCTGGCGTAGCAAGTGGGGCTGGAGCATAGGCTCCCATACCTCCGGTATTCGGTCCGGTATCCCCTTCACCGATCCGCTTGTGATCTTGCGCAGGAATCATGGGAATCACAGTCCGCCCATCCGCAAAGGCCATAACCGTCAGTTCTTCGCCCTCCAAAAATTTCTCCAGGACCACCCGTGCCCCCGCTTCGCCAAACCGCTGCTCATCCAGCATACTCCGGACAGCCTCCCGGGCTTCGACTTTCGTCGCACAAATGATGACCCCTTTCCCTTGAGCCAGGCCATCCGCCTTGACCACGATGGGCATTTCACATTTTTCCAGCCACATGAGCGCTGCGTCCAAGGTATCAAATGAGCGGGAAGCCGCCGTGGGAATGTTTTCGCGCACCATTAATTCTTTCGCGAAGGATTTACTGGACTCAATCCGAGCGGCATTGCGCGTTGGTCCAAAGATGCGCAATTTAGCCTTTCGAAATTCGTCGGCAATCCCTAATGCCAAAGGCAATTCAGGCCCGACAATTGTCAGATCAATGGCGTTGCCTTTGGCAAATGCTTGCAGTCCTGGCAGATCATCGACTTTTATAGACACACATTCCGCTATCTGTGCAATTCCGGCATTACCCGGCGCGCAATAAATTTTTGAGACGCGTGGCGATTGTGCCAGTTTCCACACCAGCGCATGTTCACGCCCACCATTACCAATGACAAGAATGTTCATGATCTTCTCAAGATAGAGGAAAGGTATGGGTTCGTGGAATACCAGTAATACTCATACAACTGGTGCACAAAACCCATTAATGGCGGAAGTGACGCATACCGGTGAGAATCATGGCTACTTGCTGTTCGTCCACCGCTTGAATGATTTCTTTATCCCGGATGGAACCGCCTGGCTGAATCACCGCAGTTATCCCGGCACTGACTGCCGCATCAATGCCATCACGGAACGGGAAGAAGGCATCCGAGGCCATCACACAGCCCTTAATGGGAAGATTCGCTTTCATTTGCGCCAACTTGACTGAATCAACGCGGCTCATTTGCCCCGCACCAATCCCTACAGTCTGTAGGGGTGTGGCAAACACAATCGCATTGGACTTCACATGCTTACACACTTTCCACGCAAAGTCGCAGGCTTGATATTCCTCATTCGTGGGCTGCCGTTGAGAGGGAATGGTTAAGTCACCCAGATCCCGTAACGATCCTAAATCTCGGTCTTGCACTAAAATTCCCCCCACAATTTTCTTCATATCTAAACTATCGCGCTGTGCTGACTCCAAAGGTCCCACCGCAAGCAAGCGTAAATCTTTTTTGCGTTGTAATTCGGCCAAGGCTTCTTCGGTAAAAGACGGCGCAATCAGGACCTCCACAAACGTAGACGTCACTTCCTTGGCCATTGCGACATCCACATCACAATTACAGGCGATGACGCCACCAAATGCCGACACCGGATCGGTTTCCCGCGCCCGCACATAGGCCTCCACAGCTGTATCTCCCAACGCCACCCCACAAGGATTGTTGTGTTTAACAATAACCACGGCGGTCTCATCAAATTCCTTGGCTAACTCCAAGGCCGAATTGGCATCCAAATAATTATTATAGGACATGCCTTTGCCATGCAGTTGTTTCGCCTGACAGACTGAGGCCTCTTTGGTGCCTCGATCCTGATAGACGGCCCCGGCTTGGTGAGGGTTTTCTCCATAGCGAAGATCCTCAGCCTTTTCGTACGTCAGGGTAAGAAGTGACGGAAATTTCTGTTCGGATGAATCAGCCAATTGTGAATTAAGATAATTGGCAATCAGACTGTCATAACGAGCGGTATGGAAGAAAACCTTTTTCGCGAGTTCACGCCGCAAACTCAAGGACACCGTCCCGGATTGCAAAGCTTCCAGCACCCGAACATAATCCTGAGGATCCACGACGACCAACACGTCATCGTGATTTTTGGCCGCCGAACGCAGCATCGAGGGACCTCCAATATCAATATTTTCAATGGCTTCCTCAAACGTGCAGCCTGGCTTGGCAATCGTCGACTCAAAGGGATACAGATTGACGACCACAACATCAATGGGCTCGATATCCTGCTCTTTCATTTGTTGCATGTGTGCCTCGACGGAACGCCGCCCCAAGAGCCCTCCATGAATTTTTGGATGTAAAGTTTTTACCCGCCCATTCATAATTTCAGGGAACCCCGTATACTGCGCTACTTCCATGACCTCGACACCCGCATCCTGAAGCATTTTAGCCGTTCCACCGGTTGAGAGAATATCGGCTCCAAGCCCAACCAAGCCTTTGGCCATCGTTTCCACCCCAGTCTTATCCGAGACGCTAATCAGCGCTTTTCCCAACTGTGCCATGATTTCCCCTATCGCTGTGACGTGTAAAAAAAGATAAAAAACAGGATGAGCAGCTTACCAAACGGTCTTGGGAACTTCAACGAATCTCCTGCAACCTGGAGGAAAAACCAGCTTCGTACCTTCTCAAATTTTCCTGCAGTTCAATGCCAGGATTTTTTTCTGCTTACATACTGAATGAGCTCAGAGAACCCTTAATGAGACACCACATGTTCTCCCTAAGGGTCCGTCAGACGATACACATGGAAGTCCAACCGGTAAACCAAGAGCATGGACTGAAGATAGGGCCTGTTGAATATTTCACTTTCAATAGCCTGTAAATGCCCGAGGAATGATCGACGTCAGCAGCCAAGGGAATGTTCAAAAAAGTCCGCCCAGCAAGGCCGCAGCCTTTTTGACGCGCGGAGCGTACTCTCAGTACGTGAGCACGGCAATAAGGCGAGAACGCCGCTGGAGGCTTTTTTCAACATTCCCAAGAAAGGAAAAAGTTAACCCGGGATTATTGTGAAATATTCAAGAGGAGGAATTTAGGGTCTCGTACTCAACTGATGCCCGGTGAGGCCACGATAGGCCTCTTCAAGTGTGCTGACGGGAGAGACGTGCATGAGAAAGGGCGTGCGCCAATCGCCTTCGCGTTCATCATAAACACTGGGAACGAACACTCGTTGAAAGTGTTGGTGGTAAGCAGCCAGGATTTTGAGCTGCAATCCACCCACCGCCCCAATATGCCCCTGATCGGTAATAGTGCCGGTCAAAGTCCGGCCTTCCAAGAGTGGTTCGCCCTTGGCCATGGCCACCACGCTCAAGGCTACCATTGCAGAAAGACTTTCTCCATAAACCGTCAACCCCGCGTAAGGAAATTTGAGCTGAACGGTCCAGGAGGCGACAGGAAGGTTCGCAGCTTGCACCGCTCGTGTTATTGCGTGATGAATGGATTGTCTGGCAAACAAGGAAAATTTCCCAGGTTCCGTATGAAATTGAATTTGCAAGCCATCCTGATCCCGACGTTCATATAAATCAATGACAATTTGCGAGACGAGACCCATTGGCAGGTGATGGGTATTCACAGATGTCCCCAAGATAGGAATTTGCAGATGTGAAATTTGACTGGGTGAGGGCTTGGCCCAAATTCCTGGGCCCCAACACACAAGTCCCATCACCCCCAAACCTACGATCAATGCTTTTGGAATAATTTGACAGGACATACGTAGTTTCCTCATCACTCAGAATATTTCTTGATGTCATTATATCTTATTCAAGCACGAGAATTAACCTAAAAGCGGCAGTTGAGCGCGAAAAAGCTGTACAAGCAATGATGTGCATAGGGAATGTAAGCATTGCGTGGTCACCTTGTGGGTGATGAGTCAATGGTTATATTTCCTAGGCGCGTCAAGGGGTTGTGCAGACTTTCGTGATCCAACTGCTGTTTTTAGGTTAAGAACGAGAGTCTGGCTTTTTCCATGATTTTGAACTTTGGGGAGCGAAGTATAAGACGCTTATTTTTGAAATATTTCGTTCAGCCAGCCAGAAAGCACGGACCAATATTCAATAAAACTCGGCCGTGCCCTCTTTTCTTTCAAAAAAGGCTTATGCTAGCATTTAACCAATGCAGAGTTAGGGGCTTGGCTCTGAGCTATCCAATCAATAAAGCCCGTCACCGGTGTTGTTTCGCCCGAGAGTTTCCTGGAGAGTGTCTGACCTCAGTCGCCTCAATCGTACGTCCGCGGCCTCTCTCTTCCCAAGGGTTGAAGTATCTCGAGCCAAAAGCAATATCATTTTTCAAAAAGGAGGAACCCCATGGGTTCAAAACTGTATGTAGGGGGATTGCCGTATTCAGCAACCCAAGACGAATTAACTGAGCTGTTTTCGGCACACGGGACCGTTGAATCAGCCAACATTATTAGCGACAAATTTACCGGTCAATCTCGCGGATTCGGATTTGTGGAAATGTCTTCACAAGATGAAGCCAAAGCCGCTATTGACGCCTTGAACTCCACAGAGTTTGGAGGACGCACTCTGACGGTCAATGAAGCAAGACCGCAAGCTCCACGCACTGGTGGTGGTGGATATGGTGGTGGCGGTGGAGGATTTGGTGACAAACGCCGCAGCCGGTTTTAAACCTGATACCAAATAGGGTTTATCCAAACGGGAGAGATCATAACGATCTCTCCCGTTTTTTTTCGCCATCCCGTTAGAAACGGACCATAAGAATGGCCGCCAAAAGAATGCCTAAACCCAACAACATGGTGAGGCGGCCGATAATAGGAGAGAATCGGAGAAGGAGTTTTTCGACCACAGCCAATTCAGAAGTTGGCTTGTGTTTGAGCATTCGTACTTTTGGCCCAATGACTTGATCGTGAGCCAGAGACACGACAATGAGCAAAAGGACGAGGCTTAATTTGACGAGAACTGCGGGCGGCCAATTCCCAAGTGATTCAGAGAGATCCACATGATTGGGGAGAAGAATCGTTCCTGTGATAACAAGAAATGAGAGAGCCAACCACACAAGCATTCTGAAGCGGCGGGCTAAATTGATAAACCCGCGTTGAGCGGACGAAGGATCAGGATCTTTTTTGAGGAGCGGGACGGCAACGAAAGACAAGAATAGCATACCCCCAACCCAAAAGGTCGCCGCAGTGAGATGAATCCAAACAAGAATGATGTCAAATAGTGTCACCTATTGGATTGTAACGAGGTTCACCAGACTTCACTAGAGCCTAAACCCAGAAAGCTTACAAACTCGGCTTTTTCGCAAACTTTGCGATCAGCTGTTTCCCTTCTGGCATGAGATCTTTATAATTCCCCACTCCCCTCTTTTACCCTTTCTGTATTTCTATGACAGATCCATCTCAATCATCCGCTCCGTTCTCATCGTCTTCTTCTTACCAGCGAGCGGATTCGGATTCGGAGTTTCTGCAACGGGACGAACTGCGGGCCGTTCGACTGCAACTGGAATGGTTTAAACCAGAACTGATCCAACAAGACGAAGGCATTGAGTCCACGATTGTCGTCTTTGGCAGTGCCCGTCTTCTCGAACCACAAGCCGCAAAAGCCCAATTAGCTAAAGCTGAACAGGCATTAACTCACTCGCCGAATGATACTGACAAACATCAAGCGGTAGCCATAGCTAAAAACCAATTGGTCTTAGCGCCATATTATGATGAAGCGCGAGAGTTTGGCCGCCTCGTGTCTTCAGTCTGCCAACTAGATGGTCGATGTGAATTTGTGGTAGTGACAGGAGGGGGGCCAGGCATTATGGAAGCCGGGAATCGTGGGGCTGCGGATGTCGGCGCGAAATCCATCGGGATGAATATAGTCCTGCCTTTTGAACAAGCGCCCAACCCCTACATCACCCCAAGTCTCTGTTTTCAGTTCCGCTACTTTGCCCTTCGCAAAATGCATTTCCTTAACCGGGCGAAAGCGCTGGTGGTCTTCCCTGGCGGATTTGGAACGATGGACGAACTGTTTGAAACGCTCACGCTTTTGCAAACCGGAAAAGTTAAGGACGTCTCTGTCGTGTTAATCGGAAAAGCCTATTGGGAAGACCTGATTAATTGGAAGAAATTTGTGGAATATGGCCTGATTAGTCCTAAAGATTTGTCATTGTTTCATTTTGCAGAAACGGCTGCTGAAGCCTGGAAAATTATTATGAGAGAACATCAACAAGGGACTTCCTCATGAAAATATCCTTTCACGGGGCCGCTCGATCCGTCACAAGCAGTCGACATGTAATCAATGCCGGCCAGACTCGTGTACTGTTTGCTTGTGGCATGTTCCAAGGCAGACGCGATCAGTAGCCAAATCACTTTTTCAACACATCGTTACTCAATTGAAGCGCTACTAGAACTGCTACGACAGGAAGCCCCCCGTTCTAAAATGCGTTACGAACAAGAGTAGTTGAACCTAAAAGCGGCAGTTGCGCGCGAAAAAGCTGTGCAAGCAATTGATGGGCATAGGGAATGGAAGAATTGCGTGGTCACCTTTTGGGTGATGAGTCAATTGTTCCATTTCCTAGGTGCGTCAAGGGGTTGTGCAGACTTTCGTGATCCAACTGCTGTTTTTAGGTTGAAGAGGGCAAAAATGAGGGAACGGGATGGAAAGCTTTTAGTTACTCAAAACAATCTGGTCATCGACGTTTCGGATAACAATCGCACGGCCAGCTTCATTGACATAGGCATCAATCCAATCTCCTTTATGGGCCGGACGATCAATTCGAGTATTTTCATCGACAGGAAGCCGAACTTCACCCTGAGTTTCCGTACGGATCACATAGGCCGCGCCTTCGATATGATGAACTTGGCCTCGAACCGATTTGACTGCACCATTCCTCATCATGAGATCTTCCTGTAATTGTTGATAGCCTTTGGTGCCTTCCACGATCCCAAATCCAATATCCGCTTGACGCCTGTCCGTTTCTAGCGAGTGAGTTGTACAACCTATGAATGTCATGCCCACGGTGAACAGCACGAAACACAACACCCATTTATTCATACCTACTCCTCCTTCGCCCAAACCTGCATGATACCTGTATTCAGCCTATCATAATCCTAGCCGGTGTCCAGATGAAAACCCTCAGCCATGCCATATCCCGCTTAACCGTCTTCTTGGTATGCTCTCTTCTAAATCAAGAAAGTTTGGCCTTTCGATATCGGCGACTTGTTTCTCTGCCAAAATTTTTCCTAATGGATTGATTGACGAATGGAGAGATTTCTTTTACCCTTTCGTTGCCTGATTACCCTGCAAGCTCTTCGTCCCATGAGAAATTCCTCTTGAAATTCAGCAAGCCGCTCATGTCCAAACCCCTCGGGCCTGAAGATAGGCGAATACCTCATCGTTTATTCCATTGGTGAGTGCCACATTTCCTAACTACTAAGGAAATTCAGATGGCTATTGCGCGTGTAACGAAAATTATTACCAGTTCGCCCATAAAATATTTGAGGATGCCATTGTCATAGGTGTCAAGCGTGCAAATAAGACGTTGAAGAACGTGTCCGGCGCGTGGATCGAAAACCAATCCGTCAAATTGCAAAGGGGAAAATCGTGCAATATCGCATCGGCATAAAGATAACGTTTATTCTGACTCATTAACCATTGGTAGAAAGAGGGCATTGAGTTTCATGCCCTCCTTTTCATAAGAACTATTCTTTCGTGCTGGCCAAGAATGTTTGACGCCGCTTCTCATCCCTACTTGGTACCCGCAGACAATTCTTTTCGTTACGATCAAGCTTCCACCCAACCTCCGAAATCGGCTCCGAGCAAAAAGCTTTGTGAAAAGCGATTACAGGGGTTTATTAAGAACTTGGATGAAGTGCAACGCTGTTTCTATGCCCATGACAAATACGCCTTGTTGCTGATTTTTCAGGCTATGGATACCGCCGGGAAAGACGGCACAATCCGAGCCGTCATGCGAGGCGTGAACCCAGCCGGGTGCCAAGTTTTCTCCTTCAAACAACCGTCGCATCGTGAGTTAGACCATGATTTTTTATGGCGTACGACCTGCCGGCTTCCAGAACGAGGCCGTATCGGTATCTTCAACCGAAGTTTTTACGAAGAGGTCTTAGTTGTTCGCGTTCATCCCGAATATCTTAAGACTCAAAAACTCCCCATGCCCATCAGTCCTACAATATGGGACGAACGATATGAATCGATCCGTAATCACGAGCTTCACCTGGCCCACAACGGAACAATTATTTTGAAATTCTGGCTCCACGTATCCAAAGAAGAACAGCGCCGGCGACTGCTCGCACGCTTGACTGAACCAGAAAAACATTGGAAGTTTTCTCAGCAGGATCTCCAAGAACGGAAACTCTGGAAACGATATATGTCTGCCTATGAAGCTGCGGTGAATGCCACGTCGCGATCGTGGGCTCCTTGGTATGTGATTCCTGCGGACGATAAGCCATTCATGCGCATGTGCGTCGCCGAGATCATTACTCAAACTTTGAAATGCCTTCACTTGCAATATCCCACAGTGAGCAGGGCTAAACGTCAGACATTCGCCAAATTCCGTAGGCAACTTCAACGATAAACCGCAACTATTTGAACAAAGTCCATATTGGGCATATTTTCTAGTACCTCTGGGTTGGCACTGGTCATGCCGCGATACGCTAACTAAGGAATTACATTGAATGATTGAAGGATTTTGGCGGGAAGTTCAAAAGGTCTGGGATGCAGGGATTTTCGGAACCGCCTTAGGCGACATTTTTCTGATTTCCGGAATTTTTCTGTTGTTTCTTTTCTCCCGACGTATCATTTCCCGAACCGTCATGCATTCATTCAAACTCATGGCTCGAAAAACCCAAACCGATTTGGATGATCAGGTTTTAACTGCCCTTGAACAACCACTTGAATTCGCCTTCGTGGTGATCGGGCTCTATGTCGCCGCCCAATTTGCCACCCTTTCCGACACCCTGGCACACATTCTTGCCCAACTTGTCCGGTCCTTGATCGCCGTAACCATTTTCTGGGCAATCTTCCGTGTCGTTGATCCACTATCCAGTTTACTCGACCGAGCCATCGGGCTGTTTGGCAGCATCAGCATGCACGAAACCGTCAAAGGGTTTTTCGTTAAAGTGACAAAGGCGGTGGTGGTGTGCTTAGGCATTGCCGCAGTCTTCCAAGAATGGGGTTTTAATATCGCAGCGGTACTGGGCAGCTTGGGCCTGGTGGGAATGGCGGTAGCATTGGGGGCTCAAGACTTTATTAAAAATATGTTTGCCGGGCTGACCATTTTTTTAGATCGAATGTTTGAAAAAGGCAACTGGATAAAGACGCCCGATGTGGAAGGCAATGTTGAAGAAATCGGATTTCGGGCCACCAAAGTTCGTCAGTTTGATAAAGCGCTAGTGACGATTCCAAATTCGAAGCTCGCCAACGAAGCGCTCATTAACTTTTCTCGTATGACCCAACGGCGGATTTACTGGAGTATTGGAGTAGAATACCGAACCACTCAAGATCAACTGCGAGGAATCATTGAAGAAATCTCTGCTTATCTTCATACCAATCCTGAATTTGAAACCGATCCCCAAAAAACCAAAACCTTTGTGTTTTTAGACACTTTTGGTGCCTCAAGCATCGATATCATGTTGTACTGTTTTACCAAAACCACGGCCTGGGGTGAGTGGTTGGCCGTGAAAGAAGCCTTGGCCTATAAAATTAAAGAAATTGTGGAAGGTCATGGAACGGCTTTCGCGTTCCCCTCGACGTCTCTGTATGTTGAATCTCTCCCATTCGGATTTCCAGAAGCTTTTTCCCCACCAACGCCTTCGCCACCACCACCACATACATCAATAGAAGAACACCTTCACTGAGCACCTTCATAGAAATCGGCCCAGAACCCTAGAGACGATACTTCAGTGAGCTCCTCGACAATCTTCATCTTCCTGTCTCTATTGACCCATTAATCATTCTTCCCTACTATGAAAATTCAATAATGCTACGGTACATTCTCTGCTTAGCATGACCACACCAAAAACCTTTCGACTCGTCCTCATTAAGCCTTCTCATTACGATGATGATGGCTACGTGATCCAATGGCTACGGTCATCGATTCCATCCAACACCTTAGCCGCCCTCTATGGCCTGGTCCTGGATTGCGCCAAGCGTCGCGTGCTTGGAGAAGATGTGGAGTTGGTCGTTGAGCCATACGATGAAACCAATACAGTCTTGCCAATCAAAAAGATCGTTCAATCCATTCAGCAATCGGGAAATGGACTGGTTGGATTCGTTGGTGTGCAAACAAACCAATTTCCTCACGCTATGGATCTTGCTGATCACTTTTTGAAGGCTGACATTCCAGTAGTCATTGGCGGGTTTCATGTCAGTGGCTGTTTGGCCATGCTGCCTTCCCCGCCATCTGATCTACAGCAAGCCATGGACAAAGGGATCACGCTGTTTGCCGGAGAAGCTGAGGAACATCTGGATGTTCTTCTCCAAGACGCCTACCACCATAGGCTCAAACCGCTCTATAACGTCATGGATCAACTTCCTGGTCTACAAGAAGCCCCTTCGCCATTTCTTCCAGCTCACATTATTAAAAACACGCTTCGCCGGCTGTCGAGTTTTGATGCGGGACGCGGCTGCCCATTCCAATGTAGCTTTTGTACGATCATCAATGTGCAAGGCCGGCAATCTCGTTGGCGGTCAGCAGATGATATTGAAGCCCTTATTCGAGCTAATTTGGCGCAAGGCATCCGTCGGTTTTTTATCACCGACGATGACTTCGCACGGAACAAAGACTGGGAAGCCATATTAGATCGCTGCATCGCGATGCGTGAGAACGAACAGCTTCCGATTTCGTTTACCATTCAAGTCGATACCCTGTGTCACAAGATTCCACGTTTCATTGAAAAATGCGCACGGGCGGGCTGCCGAAATGTGTTTATTGGGTTGGAAAATATCAATCCCGACTCGTTGGTAGGGGCCAAAAAACGTCAAAACAAAATTTGGGAATATCGCAAAATGGCGCAAATGTGGAAAGACCACGGATGCACAACCGTCGCTGGCTACATTCTTGGGTTTCCCAGTGACACGCCGGAAACGATCGCACGGGACATTGCCATCATACAAAAGGAATTACCCTTAGATTGCCTGGAATTTTTCTGCTTAACCCCTCTTCCTGGATCGGAAGACCATAAGGTGCTTCACCAAAAAAATGTGTGGATGGAACCCGACATGAATTTCTATGATTTAGAGCACGTCACCGTTAATCATCCAATCATGTCCAAAGAAACGTGGCAACAAGTCTACCGAGCGGCTTGGGAACAATATTACACTCCGGAACATGTGGAAACGGTGATTCGACGGGCGGCAGCCAAAGGGCAAAACATTAACAAAGTCACGTCTTTTCTCACATGGTTTTATGGCTGCATGACCATCGAAGGCGTTCACCCTCTGGAGGGGGGCATCTTTCGCCGAAAAATTCGGACGTTGCGCAGGCCGACCCTTGCACGAGAAAACCCGCTGTGGTTTTATCCTAAGCGAGTCGTTGAAGTGCTCACGACCGGATTGAAGTGGGGATTGCTTGTCTGGAAGTTTCAAAGAATTCTAAAGCGGGTTAAGACCGATCCAAATAAAAAGAACTATACCGACCTCGCATTGACTCCAGTCTTAGAGCAGGATGATGAAGAATTGGAGCTGATGCAAGTGTTTGCCAGTCATATCCCAGTCTCGCAACTCACCCGACCACGCAAATCAAGCGCTGCTTCCGTCTCATAGTTCAAATTTCTTCTTCTTACTGAGTCTGCTCTGTTGCAACTGAAGCAACTTCCTGAGGTTTCTCGCTGTAATCGTTTTGATGTTCTCGATTCCACTTCATGGCTTTCAGCAACCTAGGGCATCGCATTGCTCACCCAGTCTATCTTAATCATGAATTTAAGCTCATTTTCATACACATTACAGTGTATACTGACCTATGATATCGTCGCCTCCATGTCTTGCGAAGAGGGGAAAAAGACCGGTTTTGTGGCCAGAATCTATTGGAAGATGACGAAAAACCCTAAATTTTGCGCTTTTTGCTGAATAATAGCAAACCCCTCAAAAACTTCCTCTTTCTACTTTTTTTTGATTACGCTAGAATCTGCACCTGAGCTATACCTGTTGCAAAGGAACACAGTCATTCACATTTATAGTTTTATCCATCATTGAACCCATACCAACTAGGAGTTGGCTATTACACAAAGGAGGGCGGTTATGTCGGAAGGTACTGAAGACGTGTTTGTTGGTGGAGGCATGTTTGGCGGGCACGAAACAAATGGGCGAATTCTTGTTGTGGATGATGAACCGGATGTCCGAAAAGTTGTCAAGATGACGTTGACCAAGGCCGGGTATGATGTGATCGAAGCCGAAGATGGCGAAAAAGCTATTGCCGCCATCAAAAAAGGCGAAAATCCTTTGCTTTTGGACGTCATTATTTCAGATATTCGCATGCCAAAAATCAATGGCGTGGAAGCCCTTAACTACTTCCAAGAACAATGGCCTCGCGTTCCATTAATTGTGCTCACCGGTTTTCCGGATATGGAAATGGCCACCGGATTTCTTAAAGCAGGAATCGTGGATTATCTTGTAAAGCCGGTCGAAAAAGAAAAGCTGATCGCATCCGTGGTCAAGGCCATGGAACAGAGAGAAATGAATCGCCTATAACGTATCTCATTGCCGTTCGTTTCCACCTTGGCTCCCAAGGCCTGAAAGGAGACAGATCAATGGGCAAAACTTCACAAGGACCCATAAAGCCCTATCATAATGATAGGGCTTTATGTTTTGAGGCCCATGCGTGACGCAGACAGTTTAGCTACATCATACACGAACGAAATTCAGTCGCCATAGATGCCCGGCTGGGAAATCATTCCATGACTACCACTAGTCTTCACATCAACATTGTGATTTTGGGAGCCGGCAAAGGAGGAACCGCTCTGCTCGAGTCATTCCTTCAGTTGCCCAGAATCTGCCTCATGGGCATAGACGACAAAAATCCCAGAGGCTCTGGGCATTCAGATGGCTCGATTTCACAATATCCCAACTACTCAAAATCCGTTAGAACTCATCCAAAAACCAGACGTTCACCTCATTATCGACGTGACAGGGGACCCCACCCTTCCCTCCTCTGATTCAGCAACATAAACACAGGGACACTGAGGTGCTAGGTGGAGCAGGTGCAAAATTGCTGTGGGATCTGGTGCAACATGAGTCCACTATCCAAGCCCAGCTCTTCCAGGCCGAAAAACTCGCTGGAATGGGAATCTTTGCTTCAGGAATTGCTCATGACATCAATAATCCCCTGTATGTCATCCTGGCCTTTGCAGAAAATATTCTACAAGAAACAGATCCGACCATTATTCATGATCATGCCCAGAGCATCCTGCAAGCAGCTAAAAGTATCCAAAATATCTCTCAGGAAATTACCCATTACGCTCGAGCTTCCAAGGTGCACGATGCGATGAAAATCGAAATTACGTCCCAAATTGAGGAAGCCCTGACCATCGCCAAATACGCCACCGCCGCACAGGATCTCACGATTGAAAAACATCTTGATGGTCTAATGGAAATTTTTGCCAAACCGGAGGAGATTTTGCAGATCTTCGTCAATTTGATCACCAATGCCATTCATGCCATAGAAGGAAAAGGTCGACTGACTCTTGCTTCCTGGTGCGAAGATGGCATCAACAAGGTGACCATTTCCGATACAGGATGCGGCATTCCTCCAGAAAACCTTCAAAACATTTTCGTCCCGTTTTTTACAACCAAACCCGAAGGAAAAGGCACCGGATTGGGCCTCTACAATGTCCGGACAATTGTGAGAAAATATAACGGTGAACTCACCGTTGAAAGTTCGGTAGGGAAAGGCACGACATTTCAATTAGCATTTCCCCGTATCTCCTAGATGTGAAAAGGGCAACGATGGAAGCCACGACAACCATTACCCCTTCTGCCCAAGAGCCTGTAAAAACAAAAAAAGGGCTGACCCGGAAACTGGTCATTTCCATGCTTCTGGTAGGGTCCTTGCCGCTCCTTATTGGGCTTCTGCTGGCCTTTTACCAGGGAACTCAAAGCATTCAGGAAGTGAATGGAGCAAGCTTTCAGGCTCTGGGGACGGAAACCGCAAGGAAATTAGATTTCGTGGTTAGCGATGAAATGGCTCAGACCATGGTTCTGGCCACAAATCCCGACTTGATACAATTGTTAGAAAAACAACGCGATGCCCATAAGCGAAGTCAGCCAGACAGATCGTGCTCAATTGTTTCAACAAGAACAAAAAGCATGGATGGCCAGGAACCCTGACCTGGTCCAACGCATTAATCAGGGGCCCATTGTCCAACTGCTTCGGCAACAGGTAGGGGGAACGTTTGTCGATTCATCGCAACCTATCCCTCTTATCACCCGATCAGCTACACGCGGGTTGTACATTACCGATACCGCCGGCCGTCTAGTTGCCAGCGTGGATACCAAGCCCTCCTATCTGCATGCCGAAGAAGAATGGTGGAAAGGCGCCTTTAATAAGGGAATAGGCCAACCATATATCGGCAACATTGGCTTCGATCAAGGACTCGGGACCTACACGTTCACACTCGCCCTTCCGATTATGGATAGCTTACGGTATAAAGCCATCGGTGTGCTTCGCAGAATTTATGATGCAAAAGAGTTCTTCTCGCCTTCAATCGACATTATCCGATTTGGCAAAACGGGGCATGTCATGCTTATTGATAGTCGTGGGGTGGTGTTAACATGTCCCATTCTCCCTACCGGTGTGGTCCTTAAGTGACAATCAACTTATTCCCCTTGTCACCCCGATGAAAGCCGGATGGGCATCCGCACCAACCGACGGGCACGGCGGACAGGATACCTCTATTATCGGTTATGCCCCCCTGCCAAGCGTCAGTAGCATCACCCAAAATTCGACTGGACTAGCATGGCATATGTTTGTGTGGCAGTCATCAGAAGAATTATTTGGTCCCATTCAAAACTTTTTTAAATGGATCGCGGCTTTCGGTATCTTAGGGGTAGGGTTACTGGTCACCTTGGGTTACCTAGCGGCTCATCGTATTTCGTCACCAATCCAGCGTCTCCAAGAAGCAGCCCGCCAGATCGGCCGTGGGGAATTTCATGAACCCATCACCATCAAAACAGGGGATGAAATCGAAGAGCTGGCCGATGAAATTAATCGCATGAAGAAGCAAATTGAATCAACCGTGACAGGCCTGGAAAGTCAAGTCGAAACAAAAGCTCAGGAGGTCAAATACCTCCAAGAATCCACGTCAAAAATTCTTGATGGGGTGCCTGATCCAGTGATCATGATCGACTCTCAGGAACAGATTGAGTATCTGAACCAGGCAACAATAGAGAAGTTAAACATCAACAATGATCAAGTGATAGGGACTCCATTATTTCAATTGCTTCCAGTGGATCCGACAACACAGAAACGATTACAAGGTGAAATCCAAGACGTTCAAGCGACGCTTTTGACCACCTCTTCCTTGCCCAGTCAAATTCCGAAACCCATCCGTGACCCCTTGGTAGCCACTAATCTGGAAGATTTCAATAGTGATCGTCAAGAACTTCGCCTGAACAACCGGACGTATCGGTACCGATGGTTTGCGGTACAAACGGCGCCTGACAAAGAGCCATCCGCGGGACTTGTCCTACGAGATATGACGGAAGAAAGCAGGTTGCAGGATAAACTCATTCAGGGGGAAAAAATGGCCAGTCTGGGAGTTCTCAGTGCCGGAATCGGACATGAACTTAATAACCCGTTGGTCGGGGTCATTGGCTTGGGTGAAGCCATTTTGGATGAAGCCGAATCCGAAGAAATCAAGGAATACGCTAAAGGAATCGTCCATCATGGGAAACGGATGGCCTCAGTGGTCCGTGACTTTACGGGTCAGATGAACACACAATTTTTAGATACCAAAACTCGCGTCAACATCAATGAACAATTAGAAAAGGTTCTGTCTGCCACAACAGCCCTGTTTACATCCTCACAAATCACAGTCAATACCCAGTTTGAACCGTTGCCCCCTGTGCAAGCAAACCCTAATGAACTGGGACAGGCATTTACCAACGTCATCAACAATGCCTTGCAAGCCATGGAGGAAGGTGGAACATTGGAAGTCACCACCGGAATCAAGGAAAACGAAATACATATCCTCATTAAAGACTCAGGAACGGGAATTCCCTCCTCACATTTAGCTAAAGTCTTTGATCCTTTTTTCACGACAAAAGGCCAGGGAGAGGGAGCTGGACTGGGTTTAACCATAGCCCATCGCCTTATTACAAAAGTGGGAGGACAGATCCACCTAGAGAGTGAAAAGAATCAAGGAACGACCTGTCATATCATCTTTCCTCTTCCATCAACCCAACCAGACACCGGAAAGGAGTAATCCATCATGGGGATAAAACGTACAGGCCCTCTCGCTCACGTTAAGATGTTCACATTTGTGACAATTCTGCTGGTTGGTTCAAGCCTGTCACTTGAAGCCGCAAGTAAGACCCCTGGCAAAGGGATTGCTCCCGAGACGGTTTCGGACTATTTAAATGCCATCATCAGGGCGGACCGACAGGTCTATACCACGCATATCGTCAAACGGATGCAGGATCAAGGCATCGTACTAGCGAGAGAAGACTGGAAAGATAAAAATGGCATTCCCCTACCCGCTCAGTTTCTCCACTATTCCAGCAAAATTGTTGCCGAATCAGGAAGCGGCATTCGGTTCCGATTAATCAGCCTTTGGCCTATTTATCGAAAAAATGGTCCTGCCACCCCATTTGAGCGGGAAGGATTGGAAAAGCTCCTCAAGAACCCCGATGTCCCGCAACGAGGTGAGGTGGCCACTGGTAAAATGAAATTTTTTCAGTCCATCTATGCGGATAAAGCCACATCACAAGCCTGTGTCACCTGCCACAATACACACCCCTTAAGTCCAAAACGGGATTTCAAAGTAGGGGATACAATGGGAGCAATTGTGATTACCATTCCCCTGCCATAGTGACCTTCTGACCGAAATTCTCATTTTCGGCATACGCTGGGCTCCGGTCCTAAAATTTTTCGCTTTCAGAAATTTTCTTCCCCTTAGATCAGACAGAATATGAATCGTATCACCCTTGTGCTCTTGCTTATTGGTGTCTCCCTCATCAGCACCACCTACGGACAGGCAAACCAGACATCGCCCAGCGGGGAAAAGACTATTCTCATTAATCGGATGATGGAGGATATTCGGATATTATCCAGCCCGATATACCAAGGCCGACAGGCAGGGACGAATGGCGGATATCAATCCGCTCTCTTTGTGGTTCAACGCTTTCGATCCCTAGGCCTCCAACCAGCCTTTCGTACCGAGAACCCAGCAGATAGGCGTCAATGGCTACAACAGGCTTCACTCATAGCGCCATACCTCTTAAAGCCGTCATTCTTGGAGTTATTTCCCATTGGCATTCCAACCATCCTAAATTCTCTCATCGCTACGCCAGGAAACCATTTTTTACCCATATTGGATTCTCCCTCCATTCACATCACGGCCCCTATCGTGTTTGTGGGATATGGGATTGTCGACCCCGCTCGAGGAGTCGATGACTATGAAGACATTGATGTAAACAATCGCATCGTTCTGTTCCTTCGGGGAAAACCCCCTTTCTACCCACAGTGGATCACTCATAAAGAAAAAGCCCTGATTGCCAAAGAGAAAGGAGCTGCAGGGTTCTTAACCGTCACCGGCCCTCTTTTGAGCCGATATGAAACCCGTCGAGGCCTCGGGCAAGCACCGCTAGCTATGTATTCCGCCGACCCCCAAAACCGTCCAATCCCCGGAGCATGGATCAGTGGCTCTTTCGCAGACCAATTTTTACAATCCATGGACACTTCGCTAGAAACGCTGCAGCATGCCGTAAATGAAGGCAAGGGATCTACGCATGGCCCTCTTCCTTTGGCAGCACACTTACGGTGGAATAGTCAGACTGCTCCAGGATTACTCACGAACGTTTTGGGCATTATCCCAGGCTCTGATCCAATGTTACAGCATCAAGCAATCGTCATCGGCGCCCATAGAGACCATTTTGGAGAACAGGCAGGCTTCGCAGTTTCCCGGTGCCGATGACAATGCGTCAGGAACGGCCGTCATGTTGGAAGTGGCCAGACAATTAACTGGCCAACGCCACTGGGACGCAACGCTCAACGAACCATCCTCTTTGTCTCCTTTCGATGGTGAAGAACGAGGGCTGCTCGGGATCCAGGCTCTATGTAGCGATACTCCAGCTCGCTACCTTAGACGGGCAAACCGTTGCGATGATCAACCTTGATCATGTGGGAACTGGCACGGAACACTCACCGTGGGACTCACACGACTGGACAAGACTCAATCGCCCAACAAGCTGCCACACAGGCCGGATTAGCTACCGAGAAAGTCAGGTGTATGGATATTTTCCCGGCGGGAGATCACGTGCCGTTTTACGAAATGGAAGTCCCAACAATCACGGCAGTCAGCGCGGGCGTCCATCCCCATTTTCACCAACCATCAGACACTGCCGAAGAAATAGATCCAGAAACTGTCAGGACGGCAGCTCGGTTCGTCCTTTCTCTGGCCACCCTACTCGCTAACTCCTCTTAACCAACCAAGCCCTTTTCTCTTATACCTATCTCTCGGTATCGTCCCTTTCTTCGTCATTCCCAACATTTTTCATTGGGAATCCTTCTTATTTTTTCCGGCAGGGAGTGGGCCAGAACCTTTCTCCTAAGTAACTTCGGATAGACTCCCGCCCAATACCGCGGGAATGCCAAAAATATTATTGTTCTTGCAGACCGCAGAAATGCGTCCCGCTTAATGTTTCACTTTTTCGGCTTTCTTTTCTTTGATGACCTCAATCTCCAACTTAAGTTTGACTTCATCACCGACCATTAACCCACCGTTGTCCAATAACTTGCTGAATTTCATGCCGAAGTCTTTGCGATTAAGGGTGCCCTCCGCAGTGAACCCTGCTCGCATGTTGCCCCACGGATCTTGAGCCATTCCGTTAAACGTTCCCGACTAACGTCATCTCCTTGGTGACTCCCAGTAAGGTGAAATCACCAATCGCCGTAAATTGATCGCCAGACTTAGTATAGCTTTTCATTTTGTAGGTCATAGTTGGAAAGGTTTTCGCATCGAAAAAATCTGCGCTTCTCAGGTGTTCATCTCGTTTTGGATGATCCGTCGTGACGGAAGCCGATTGAATCACCGCTTCGAACGTTTTAAATTCTTGTTTTTCAGCATCCATCTCCACCGTGCCTGAGTACTCCGTAAACTTGCCTTGGGTTTTGGACACCACCATGTGAACCACTTCGAAGCCAAGCGTCGTATGATCCTTATCCAGATTCCATTTGGCCATTTCTGCGATGGCAGTAGCCGCCACGCCACCGCTCAGCCAACCGACCAGCCCAACGAACACCGTCCATTGCATCATCCTTTCCCATTGCGTCACCTCCTATAAAAATTCCAGTAAACCCCAAGCCTTATTCTGCTCTATTCAACGCCCTCTTCTCATTTGCTAAGGGTGAGCTATTGTTCGCTCATGCCTCCTTTTGAAGAAATTGTTCTATCAACACTTTTAGACTTTCAAAATCTTGATACCCATGCATGAGCATGGAAACCGATTCCCCCTGCCGACCTAACAGGCTCGGAAAGCCGCTCACGCCTAATTGCCGCACTTGATCAAATTCTTCCCATACCACCGGCTTTGTCTGCGGGTCTTGAAAGGTTTGACGAAACTGTAAGGCATCCATTCCCAATTTCACCGCCAAATTTTCGAGGACCTCGGCCTTGGTCACATCAGCATTCTGTACATAAAAAGCTTCCTGAACACTTTTCAAAAAATCCCATTCTTGCCCAGGAGCCAGCTTTCGAGTCACCACAGTAGCCCTGGAAGCCGGTTCTGTGTCATAGGTAAATTTCGGCCCCATCTGAAATTCGAAGTTAAACGGCTGGCCCGTTCGTTTATGCACTGCATGCCAATGCTGCAAGATATAGGCACGTCTCGATCCATCAAAGCGTTCCGTATTTCCTGGGCGCAATCCGCCCATCATTAATTGAAGTGAAACCCGATCATGATACCGACGTGTCATCTCTTCAAGAACAGGTGAAAACCCCCAGCACCAGGAGCACATGGGATCCGCGACATAAATAAGGGTGTGTGTCGTCATCGTTGAGCTTGATCTTCCACCAATCGTTCTTTAGAACTTTTCATCCCATGCTGCGAGGGGTTGGTACGAGCTTGTGAAGCTTCAGGTAGGTGTCGAAGAAAATTTTTTATTCGGCCTGATTTCTCACTTTACTCTGACTTCCAAAAAACCGCGAGCCAGATGGTATCGTGGTTAGGCTCAGTCCATGCAACGCGGTGTTTAGTGTGGGCCGGCAAGTCATACGTATCTCCTGGACCTAAAGTTACCAGGTCTTCCTCCCCTTCGATTTGGAGTTGCGCTTTTCCCGTGAGCACGGCAACCCACTCATGTTCGTCCTGGTCGTACCAAAATTTTGGCGGTGAGGCATGGCCTCTGGAAACAATGCGTTCTAAGCGGAAAGAGTCCTGTTCTATCAATTTCTCCACCAATTCTTTATTGAGATCTTCCGGAATGTCTTGAAAAAGATTGGCGAACTTTTTCTTCATCGCTTTCTTTACCGCACCCCTTCCCGTTGATAACATTGCAGCGCTTCTAAAAAAGCTTGGTTGGCAAGATTTGCCGCAGTGGAAACGAGGTATTGGTCCATTGCATGGCAATAAGCCCCTTCCCCACCATGCCGGCAGGGTTTAAGTGGTTGAGAAGGATCAGTGAGTCCTTCTCGTGCCACTTTTTCTGCATGAGCACGCTCCTGTTCTTGCCTGACAATCTCCTGTTTGAGAAATGTGATCTGTCGAGTTAGCCCGTCGGATTGTGCGATAGCTTCGGGGATGGAGGCCTGCAATGAAGCGAGCATGGCGTTTCGGAACGAGGCCGATTTGACAAATTGTAACGCCTTCTTCATGTTTGGTTGGAGATAGG
>PVMK01130030.1_pt1 | contig 37634 bp, 31 predicted proteins | sample 1853481 | NCBI WGS metagenome assembly PVMK01 (sample SAMN08533507, study PRJNA380276) | Marine sediment metagenome, whole genome shotgun sequencing project.
GTTGGTATCAACAGTTTCAAGGCTTACTCTTAGAGTGGTGAATCCCGATTCCTTTAAAAGATTAGCTAATTCATTATCGATAAATCGTGAATGAACACCATTGGGGCAGTGAAATCGCATAGACATTCCGGAGTTTATAATATCTTGAAGTATAATTTTTAGATGTGAATCAGCATTTACAAAAAGGGCATCATCATAAAATGCAAAGTCTCTGACACCTATATCGTAGAGCTCTGTTATTTCACCTATTACCTCTTCAGGTGCTCTTTGTGCAAACTGTGGGGATAGAGATGATGATGCACAGTAAGAACAATTATAGGGACATCCCGTACTTGTAACAATTGGGGCAAATGGATAAGAGTCATACATGTCCATATTATAATATTGTGTCTGATCATATTTTTTAATAAGTTCTACGCCATAGCTCCCCATGATTTTATTAATATTATTATTGAGGGGGCCTGTGTAAACATGGTCTGCTCCGGATTGCTCCCTTGCATGCTTTTCAAATAAACTGGCATATATACCGCCAAGCACGACAGGTACTTCAGGTTGAAGATTTTTTACTAGCTCTATTGCCTTTAGCACACCGGGATACCAGTAGGTCATGATAGATGTGACAAATACCATGTCAAAGGGAGAGTATTGTTTAAGCAAAACTTTAAATTCATCAGTTGATATGCCATAGCGGGCATAATGCCTGGGGACGTCTTTTAAAATGCCCGGCTTATCTATAATTTCTCTAGGGTACTTGCCTGTTCCATATCGCCTGCTTGTTTTGCAGATATTAGTGCAGTCGATCAGGTTTAAGTCAATATCATATTGGCTGAGGTGCTCTGCAACCCTGAGAAGTCCAAGAGGTCTGGACCAGAGGTTAATAGCAGAAAAATCATAGATCCAGGGATTTATAAGTAATATATTAGGTTTCATCTTGGTTAATTATGTTATCACGCTGGCCTTTATTATGATTATTCAGAGTTATAATTAAATGTGATGATAGCAGGTTCGTTGATAATTTTTGTTATGGTATAATCACTTCATAACCTAAATACTAAATATACCTGAATAGGGGGATAACACCATGAAAAAATATTCAATATGCTTGCTTGCCATGATCCTGTTAATTGTATCTGTTGCTTCTGTTAATGCTGCAACTGCAATGCAGGCGACCGCTGAGAAGAGTGCACCTGTTTTTTCTGTTGCGCGGATGTTAATAGCTGGCAGCATAGAGGACAGAGAACCTGTAGGTGCTGTAAGTGCTTACTCTGCATCCACTGAAAAAGTCTATTGTTTTTTAGAGGCAACGGATATAAAGGAGAACACAGAGGTCAGTTTTGTCTGGTTTCACGAAGATAAAAAAATGGCAGCAGTGACCCTTCAGCTTAATAAGGGCCCGAAATGGCGCACTTACTCCAGCAAGAAGCTTGGTGGATTGACAGGGGCTTGGAAAGTTGAGCTGCATGATGCCAGCGGGAATGTTGTTCTTGATGTAGGGTTCACCGTCGAATAATTGTATAGGACATATTCTAAGTCAGCCCATTTGCCTGTTACTTGACAAGCCGGGTCCGCATGATATTTATCATTGCAGTTGTTTATCTTTATTGGTAGAATTTTCATATTAACTTCACTATATGAAATGCGGGAATGCAAATCAATAATTTATATAACTCATTATGAAAGGAACTTGTTATGGCTGACCAGACTTTAAAAAATCTGAAAGAAGCATTTGCAGGAGAATCTCAGGCCAACCGAAGATACATTGCCTTTGCACAGAAGGCCGAAGAGGAAGGTTTCAAAAATCTTGCCCGCCTCTTCAGAGCGGTGGCAGAATCCGAGACTATTCATGCTATCAATCATCTTAAATGCATGGACGGGATAAAGTCTTCAATCGAAAATGTAGAGGAAGCTTTTAAGGGTGAAACAGATGAATGCACAAGCATGTACCCCATGTTTATTGACCAGGCCAAGCGCGACACCAACAATGATGCCTTTAAATCATTTTTCTGGGCCAATGAGGCTGAGAAGGTGCATGCTGATTTTTATGAAAAGGCCATAGCAGCCCTCAAACAGGGGCAGGACGTTCAGGTTGGGGACATACTTGTCTGCTCTGTCTGCGGCAACACTGTTGAGGGAGAGCTTCCTGAGAAGTGTCCTGTCTGTGGTGAAGGCAGAGATAAATATGAAAAGGTAAACTGATATTTTCAGTTAGGTGAAATATTATGAGCCAGGAACCTCCGGCAATATGTAAAGTCTGGGACCGGATCAAAGAGCGTGACAGGATCGGTGTATGGGGATTTGGAAATGTCTCCACTGATGTTGTTCAATCACTTGTAGAGCAGGGGCTCGGTAAGGAGATTGTATTTTATGGACGCCCAAAGGGTAATTATCCTAATCGGGCCGGTGCCTGGGTTGACGACCTGAAGGCAAATACCACAAGAAACCCCCGCATCCTGGGCACTAATCGAGTTGAGGACATGGCAGGGCTTGATGTCATTTTCATAGGTGTTGGAGTCCCGAGAAAAGAAGGCCAGAGCCGAAGTGATCTCCTTACAATAAATGTAGATGTAATAGCCCGTACTTCCCAGGAAATTCGCAAACTATACGAAAGCTGTTCAGATAAAGACTTCCCTGTCCTGGTTTATATGGGCAACCCCGTAACAGCGATGACATGGGTCGGTTACAAGGTTACAGGCTTCCCCCGCTCTCATGTTATGGGACAGGCAGGCAATCTTGATTCCCGAAGAATCTGTAACGCTATTTCAGAAATATTCGGTTTATCCGGACATGACATGCGCGGGATTGTATTCGGTGATCATGGAGATTCCATGGTAGCAAGTCCACGGTTCTTCTCAGTAGGCGGCATACCGCTTGATGAGTTTGCACGGATGCAGAATATTGAAATAAGCAGGATTACAGAAGTCATAAATAAAGCAAAAAAGGGCGGTACCCATTTTGTAAATGAAACAGGTAGGAGCGCCTCAGCCGGACCTGCAAGGGCAGCATGTGAAATGCTCCGCTGTATAGTTCATGGCCAACCCGAGGTCCAGCCTGTGATTGCCATTATAGAAAATGAATACGGTCTTCTTAAGCCGGAGGATGGACTGGACTCTATGAGCTTTGGAGTGCCGGCCAAAATAGGCCGCGATGGGGTTGAGAAGATTTATGAACTTCCTGTTGATGATTTACAGGACCAGATAAATGAATCAGCTGCGATTATCAAGAAAGATATAAAGATTGCTGCTTCTGTGCTTAAGGAAAAATATTCTATCGGGTAATTAGGGAGGATCAACCTGCTGTGAGTGAAAATCATGAGAGGATCCACATTGATGAAAAGAACTTATGTCAACTCTGCGTAAGCGAACTGGAGAGCATATATGCTGAACTTGAATTAACAGAAGCAGAGCTTGAGATTCTGAGCATGCCCCGGCATATCTTTACAGTGCACTTTCCTGTGAAACTTTCAAACGGATCAACAAAGATGTTTGTCGGCCACAGAGTTCAGTTCAATGATGCGCGCGGGCCTTCAAAGGGTGGAATCCGGTTTCATCCGGATCTCAAGGTAGACCATATAAGTGATCTAGCTTTCCTTATGTCTCTAAAGTGTGCGGTTGTGGACATCCCCTTTGGAGGGGCAAAGGGTGGAGTTGTGGTTAATCCTAAAGAATTAAGCAGGGGCGAGCTTGAACTTGTTACAAGGGCGTATGTACGTGAGATAGCGGATTTCATCGGCCCCTTTAAGGACATTCCTGCCCCGGACGTTTACACTGATGAGCGGATCATGGTATGGATTCTTGATGAATATGAGCATCTGAAGCGTGAACATGTTCCGGCAGCTGTAACCGGTAAGCCTGTTGAGCTTGGAGGAATCAAGGCGCGTAACTATTCAACTGCATTGGGCGGGATATATGTACTGGAAGAGGCAATGAAAAAAGAGGGGATGGGCACATTTGATGTTACTGTTTCAGTCCAGGGGTTTGGGAATGTAGGAGAAAACGCAGCCCGTATTCTCCATGAGAGGGGATATAAGATCATAGCTGTAAGTGATTCAAGAGGAGGAATAATCAATCGAGAGGGTTTGAATATCCCTGATGTGATCAAACATAAAAAATCAGCGGGCAGGGTTGAAGGTTTTCCGGGGTCTGAGAGCATATCCAATGAAGACCTGCTTGTTTCTGACTGCGATGTACTTGTTCCTGCTGCTTTATCTGACCAGATCGATGGAAACAATGCAGGTAATATTAAGGCCAAAATCGTTCTTGAGCTTGCCAATGCTCCCTCTACCACAGAAGCTGACATTATACTTTTTGACAGGTCAGTCATGGTCATTCCTGATGTGCTTGCCAATGCAGGAGGAGTTGCAGGGAGTTATCTTGAGTGGATTCAGAATCTGAATAGTGATTATTGGGAGCATGAAAGGGTTTTGGATAAGCTGAAGAGTATTATGATCTCTGCCTTTGACGATGTATATGCAATTTGTCAGGAAGAAAAAACCCCTATGAGAAAGGCAGCTTACAAAATTGCGATAAAAAGAATTCTTGTTGCTGAAAAACTCCGTGGTAATCTGTAAATTTTAACCCCTAATCGTTTCAGAATAAAGGCAAACAAAAAAGCAGAGCCATTGCTGACTCTGCTTTTTTGTTGTGCAATTAATAATATCAGGCAATTTTCTTTTTTAGTTTTTTGCGTGCCTTAAGATCTGTAATGTCTGCCCTGTGTTTAATCTGGGTCAATACATTGGTTACTCCCTGGCAAAACTGCTCAATATCCGTGTCGGTCATATTTTTGTTCTTTAGTCTTCTTGATTTAGTCATATCGTCCCTCCTATATGGAAATTTCGCTTATAATTTAACATATTATCATGAATAAATCATGAATATTGGACAAAATAGCTCTAATTTAGAATGTTATGTAAAAAAAAAGAGTCGCGGCTAATATTTTGAGAATACAAAGCAATTACTCAGCTACTTTTGCTTTACGATTTTGGTAATATGCGTCTCGAACTGAAATGTAAGGATCAATCGCCGCCTCCTTAAGAATATCATAATCATTTAAATTAAATGAAAACCTGTTCATACTCTCGTAGGTATAAATTCCAAGCGAAAGCTCCTGTGGCTTTATATATCCAATTGGATAGAGGAACAGATCACCAAACAGCCCTACAGAATCACGAATTGATGAGGGACCCAGAAAGGGCAGTATGAAATATGCTCCATGTCCCAATTTATAAGTTCCCAGTGTCTGGCCAAAATCTTCATTACTGCTCTCAAGTCCATAATGACTCTTTGCTACATCAGTTAACCCAAATACTCCCAGCGTGGAATTAATGCCGAATCTGAGGAGCTCTGTTCCGGCTGGTTTGAGTTTGAACTGGAGCAGACTGTTTACAAAACGGATCGGCATCGATATATTTAGGAAAAAATTATTTATAACTATTCTCAAATCTTTGTGTACAACTTTTGAGTATCCTTTTGTAACCGGCTTCGCTACGAGGAAATAAAACCGGTCATTAAAAGCAAACATTGCCCTGTTCCATCCATGTAAGGGATCTTTGATCGCTATATCAGGATCTTCTTCATCTTCCAACAGAAACAGCTCATCATCGGTAATTTCTTCTTCAACAATCTCCTCTTCCTGTAGCACCGGGCTGTTCTCTACAGTCCTATCCTGTTCATTACTGGATGAATCTTCATGTAATACGGGGGCCGATGATTTTCCGGTATGGGCACATCCGGTAATGCCGAAAAATGCAATGAGTACCAGGGTTGAAAAAAGTTTTATGGTACAAATAGATATTTTCATCAATTATATTCCTGTCTGTTTATATTTTGCCTACCTTTTTTCTCATAATCTGCAGCAGTTCATCAGGTGATTGTTTGGCAAGTATCCTCCTGAACTGGGTTCGGTAGTTTTTTATAAGACTAACGCCCTCAATAATAATGTCATACACCTTCCATTGGTCCTTCAACCTGAGCATTCTGTAATGCATGGGGATTTCCATGCTCCCGGTAACAAGATTAGTCTGCACCTCGACCCTTGTTTTGGAGAGAGGCCTTTCTTTTATAAAGACCGTCTTCTCATCTGTGTAGCCCAGCATTTTACTTATGTAAGCGTTCTCAAGAATTGCTCTTAACAGTCTGACAAATTCCGGACGCTGGTCCTTATCCAGTTTTTTCCAGTTCTTTCCCAACGTGGCTTTTGACATGGATGTAAAATCAAACATCTTGGCTGCAATCTTCCGTATCTCTTCTTTCTTTGAATTATCTGATCTATCTGTTTCAGCAGAAGAATCATTCAGGACATTCAGGACTTCGTCTACATAGGCCTTTACCGTGGCAGTAGGATCTGCTGCATATGTTGTCAGCGGCACAATAAGTATTAATATCATTAGAATTACAATATGTCTGAGCTTCATTCATTCTCCTCTAACCCGAAAAATGCATTTAAAAATGCAGATGTTGGGAAATAATTTATTTTTCCTCAACATCTCCGAATGCATACTTGCTTATAATCTCCTGAAGGTCTATTGGGGATTCTGTTTCGATTATGCTGTCTCCATGGTCCAGTTTTTCATCAGCGCCTCCGGGATCTATCTGAACATACTTGTCGCCTATCAAGCCGGCAGTCTTAACAGAAGCAATTGCATCTCCATAAATCTCAATATTATTTTGTATTTTCAGCTCTACAACCGCGACCTGGTCATCCTGGTCCATAGACAGCTTTCCCACCCGGCCTACCTCTATTCCGAACATTTCAACCGAATTGCCTGTCCTGAGTCCGGATACTGATGTAAACCGGGTATAAAGCGAATAGGTATCGTTGTTGATAAATGACAGGTTGCCGAGCTTGATCGTTACATATCCCAGGCACAATATCCCGATGACCACAAAGATGCCGACTGTGGTTTCCATTTTATACTTTTTCACTTTGCAATTCCCTCCTGGTTTCGCACCGATACTGTGCTATTATGTTTTCAACTTCTCTGGCCTTGATAACAATCTTCTCAATATGTTCATTGGACCTGCTTTCAGTTACCCCTGCATAAACATTAATCTCAAAACTGCATATCTCATATTTTTCTTTGTCTGTCCCGTTCTGGTCATTACAGACAAGCACTCCCTTTAATCCCTGGGCAAAGTCGTCCAGCATCTTTTGTGCTTCCTCTATTTCAGTATGGGGAAGTATGGTCAAAATCTGATCCATACTCTGCCTGGATGAGAACCCTCCATGGCTGTCCATCTGTTCACTTATATATTCGCCCAGAGTTTTTAGACTTTTAAAAGCCAGGTTGCATCCCATGGTTTCGCACATCTTTTCAAACTCAAGCCTGAACAGGATGGCTGTAAATGTCTTTTCTTTTTGCCTGCGTTGTAATATCGAATTATAGCGCATCCTGAAGGCCTGTTTCGAGATCAGTCCTGTCAACTCGTCATGAAACCCTTCAAGACTGTTTAGAAACTCCTCGATCATTGGATGTTCCAGAGCGACAGACTCTTCATAAGTCCCCTGAAATTCAATCTTTCCTTCCCACAAGAGAAGTATCCTGTCAGAGATAAAAAAAATGTCCGGGATATCATGGCTGATTAGGATTGCTGTGAAACCGAACTTTTTCCTGTACTGGGCTATCATGGTAAGTATGGCGTTCCGCCGTATCGGGTCCTGCCCTGTAGTGGGTTCATCAAAAAGCACAATCTCCGGATCTGTGACAAGAGCACGCGCAAGTGCCACTCTCTTCTGCATACCCCCTGATAATTCAGATGGATAACTGTGGACAACATCAAGGAGCTCCATCTGCTCGATTCTGTTCATTACATGCGCCCTGATCTCATTTTTTCTCATAGTAGTTTTCTGCTGAAGGGGCAGGGCAATATTTTCAAAAACCGTCATGGAATCAAAAAGAGCATTGTTCTGGAACATATAGCTGATTTTTTCTTTATACTCATCAAGCTCTTTCTTCGTCATCTGCTCTATAGGTTTGCCATCAAACAGTATGCTTCCTTCATCAGGTGCGAGCAAACCGATAATATGTTTCAACAGAACACTTTTTCCAGTGCCGCTTTTCCCTATAAGGGTCGTTATCTGCCCTTTATATATCGTCAGGCTTACTCCATTGAGAATGTTCCGGTCTCCAAAGCTTTTTCTTACATCTCTAAATTCAATTAATGGTGTTTCCACATTTACCTCTATAAATAAAATGAAGTTACAATATAATCTGATATTAGTATTGATACGCAGGAAAGCACAACGGCTGATGTTGTTGATATGCTCACACTGCGGGCACCGGAGCTCTCTTCACGCATATGTGTAAAATATCCCTGATAACAGCAGATCGTTGAGACAAGAACTCCGAAAATCAGGGATTTCACAATGCCACCTGTTATGTCAGACATTTCAAGGCTGGACTGGATCCTGGAAAAATATGCACCCGAGTTGACACCGAGAAGCAACACTCCGCTGATGTAGCCCCCGATAATCCCGATGAGATTGAAAAAGGCTGTCAGCAGGGGAAAGCTTATTATGGAAGCAGCTATCCTCGGGCTGACAAGGTAGCGGAGCGGGTTTATCCTCATGGTGTGCAATGCATCGATCTGTTCGGTAATACGCTGAATACCTATTTCTGCAGTCATGGATGAGCCTGCCCGTGCGGTCACCATAATGGCTGTCAGCACAGGTCCCATTTCCCTGAATAATGATAGCGAAAGCACAGAACCCAGCATACCTTCAGATCCGAATTTTACCATGGCATAATAAAGCTGCAGTCCCAGCACCATTCCTGTGAACAGACCCACAAGCATTACGATATTGGCTGACTTGGCGCCTATGTGATAAACCTGTCTGAGAATTTCAGGGACCTGCTTTGGCCTGAATATCATGACAAAGGATTTACAGAAAAAAATCGTTGCAGCTCCAAGATGATTTACTGTCGTAAGCGTTTGCCTGCCTATATAATTAAATGGTGACAGCAGAATAGAATTATTTCCGGTTGTTTTCATATTTATGATTTTCAGGTCAAACGCCTTAATCAGGTTATCACATAGATTAAGAATTAATCACTCCTGGATTTATACTCACACCCTGTAAGGCCGCAGTAATTGCCGATATACTCTGCAGCAGGTCTATAGAGTGACGGTTTTTCCTGGGCAAGTCCGAACCGTTCCTCAATAATATGTGCGCACCAGCCTGCTATCCGCGATACAGCAAACAGTGGAGTAAAGAGGTCATGGGGAAAGCCCATCATCTTATAGACAGTGCCGCTGTAGAAGTCAATGTTAGGCTTGATCTGGTCTTTTCCTTTTTCTGACAGAATCTTTACAGCTATGTCTTCCACTGTTGCACACAGCTCATACAGTTCTGACTGGCCTGTATCGGAACTCAGTTTTTCAAGGATCTTTTTCAAAATAGATGACCTGGGGTCATAGGTCTTATACACAGCATGTCCCATTCCATAGATCTTCTCTTTCTTTGATAGTTTGGTCTTGATCCAGGACTCAATGTCATCTTCATTCCTGAGTTCATCCATCATGTTCATAGCCTTTTCATTGGCCCCGCCATGCAATGGACCGGACAGGGCAGCAAGGCCGGCAAGAACTCCTGCGTAGATGTCTGCCTGTGTGGAGACCACCTCCCTGCACGCAAATGTTGATGCGTTGAAGGTGTGGTCAGCATGGAGAATCAGACATATGTCGAGCACCTTCGATACCTCTGGATCTGGCTTTTTACCGGTCATCATATGAAGAATATTCTCTGCATGAGAGAGGTCTGCTGAATATGGCAGAGGGTCGAGCCCCTTCCTTATCCTTTCCCAGGCAACCATAACAACGGCCATCGAAGCTATAAGTTTTGCAGATTTATCTATATAAGAATGGGCACTATCTTCAGAATCCTTATCCTCAAATGAAATGATAGAGATTGCGGCCATCAGTATCCGCATTGGATTTGATTCTCTGGGCCACAGCTTCATCGACTGCACAAGATGGTCCGGAAGCACGCTGTAAGAGGCAATCCTGTTTTTAAAACTCTCCAGCTCTGATGAGGTCGGCAGTTCTCCTTTTAGAAGCAGGTATGCCGTTTCCTCAAAGGTTGAGTGCCCGGCCAGGTCTTCTATGCTGTAGCCGCTGTAAATCAGTACTCCCTTTTCACCGTCTATGAAGCTGACCTTTGTGTCTGCTACCTTGACGCCTCTCAGGCCGGTATTTTTTATGACTGATTCCTGTGCCATAACGTTCTCCTTTGATTTATTTCACCAGGTTAATAAGACTGCCCTGCAAGACCATTTCTATCTGACGATCACTCATTGTATGTTCAGTCTTATAAGCGTCATCACCAGTTTTATTGCTTATTACTATTATATTCCCCTGCTGAATCTGGTCCCTTACATTTTCTATTGCCAAAACATCTCCCTGTTTGATTTTTTCGTAGTCATCAGGATTTGTAAATGTAAGCGGCAGGATTCCAAAGTTACAGAGGTTTTGCCAGTGAATGCGTGCAAAGCTTTTTGCTATGACAGATCTTAATCCCAGATATCTTGGTCCCAGTGCCGCATGCTCTCTGCTTGAGCCCTGCCCATAGTTAAGTCCACCAATAATAAAAGAACCACTCTTCTGATATTTTAAGGACCGCTCGTAATATGTTTCATCTATAGCATTGAAAGTAAACTTACTGATCTCAGGGATATTGCTTCTAAAGGGAAGCACCTTTGTGCCTGCCGGCATGATATCATCAGTTGATATATTATCGCCGAGTTTAAGAAGTGCAGGGCCTTCAAGCCTTTCGGGTAATACAGATAATTCGGGCAGAGGTTTTATGTTGGGACCTTTCACAATCTCCACATCTTCACCGACCGGTGCTGATGGGATCAGCATCTCATTATGAACTGTTAAATTTTTCGGTTCCTTGAATATGGGATATTTAATATCAAGTGAACGGGGATCTGTTATTACACCTGTTAAGGCAGACGCTGCTGCTGTCTCGGGACTGCAGAGGTAAACCTGGTCATCCTTTGTCCCTGACCTGCCGGAGAAGTTTCTTGGAACTGTCCTTAGACTTATAGTCCCTGTTGCAGGGGCCTGCCCCATGCCTATGCATCCATTGCATCCGGCCTGATGTATGCGTGCTCCCGCATGTATCAGTTTCTGCAGATATCCTTCTGATGTAAGATTTTCAAGAATCTCTCTTGACGCAGGATTAATATCTAAAGAAATCCTTTCATGGACCACTTTGTTATCTACTATGACAGCGGCAATAGCAAGGTCACGCATGCCTGGATTTGCAGATGACCCGATATAGGATTGATAAATTTCCCTGCCTGCAACTTCTGTAACGGGCACAACATTCCCGGGACTGCCGGGCAGGGCTATTAAAGGCTCAATCGATGACAGGTCAATTTCTTCATTGATATCGTACACTGCGTTATCATCAGCTGTGATCTCAGTATAGACATCCCCTCTTCCGTGCAAATCCAGAAAGTTCCTGACCTCACTATCTGAAGGGAAGACCGTTGATGTGGCCCCGAGCTCGGCCCCCATATTTGCTATGACATGTCTGTCCATTGTGCTGAGACCTTCCAGGCCCGGGCCGTAATATTCAATTATTTTTCCTACACCACCCGAAACACCATGACGTCTGAGCATCTCAAGAATTACATCTTTTGCACTGACCCATTCAGGCAGTTTCCCTGTTAATTTAACCCCCATGACTTCAGGCATTCTTACATAGAAGGGCTCGCCTGCCATAGCCATAGCAACTTCCAGCCCTCCTGCACCCATAGCCAGCATTCCAAGCGAACCGGCAGAGCAGGAGTGGCTGTCCGAGCCAAGTAAGGTCTTTCCCGGCACTCCCAGATTCTCCATATGAACAGGATGACTGACTCCATTGCCCGGTCTGCTGAACCATACTCCAAATTTCTTGCAGGCGCTTCCGAGAAAAAGATGATCGTCCGGGTTTTTATAATCCATCTGGAGAAGGTTATGATCTACATACTGTGCTGAAACTTCTGTTCTGACACGGGGGATATTCATTGCCTCGAATTCAAGCATTACAAGTGTGCCTGTGGCATCCTGGGTCAGGGTCTGGTCTATCCTGAGCCCGATCTCGTCGCCTGTGTTCATCTGCCCACTTATAATGTGGGAGTCAATCAGCTTTTGAGTGACATTTTTTCCCATGAAGCCTCCCCAATATACATTAGTAAGTATACTTTTATAAATTATATACTAAATTATTCAATTCTCATTATGATTTATATCATTTTTTAAATAACTGGACAACATGCACAATAACCTATATATTTATATTAGCTGGAAAGCCGGATCATATAACGGTAAATCTTATAATCATCAATTATGATCAAATGATTAAAACTTCTGACTTAGTAGTCAAAGCCCTTGAAAATGAAGGGGTTAAATATATTTTCGGCATACCGGGTGAAGAGAACCTGGACCTTCTGAATTCGCTGAAAAACTCCAGTATTAAACTGATTCTCACCCGTCATGAACAGGGTGCCGGATTTATGGCAGCAACCTACGGCCGTCTGACCGGTTCGCCTGGAGTCTGTCTTGCAACATTAGGTCCGGGAGCAACAAACCTTGTGACTCCTGCTGCCTATGCGCAGCTTGGCGGAATGCCAATGGTAATGATCACAGGACAGAAGCCGATCACCAAGAGCAAACAGGGCCGTTTCCAGATAGTCGATGTTGTTGAGATGATGCGTCCATTGACAAAATATTCCAAACAGGTGGTACATGGTCATACAGTAACATCAATAATCCGGGAGGCCTTCAGGCTTGCAGTAGAGGAAAGGCCCGGGGCCATTCATATTGAATTGCCTGAAGACATCGCAGGAGAAAGCTCTGATGCACAGCTCTTTCATAAAACCAATTATCGCAGGCCCATAGCTGATAACCAGTCCATTGAGGATGCTGTTGTCAAAATTCATAATGCAAAGTCTCCGATGATTCTACTCGGCGCAGGGGCCAACAGGAAGAGCACCCGTAGTGCAATCAAAAACCTTATCGATAAGACAGGTATTCCCTTTTTTACAACCCAGCTTGGAAAAGGTGTGGTCGATGAACGTTCCCCATTGTGTCTCGGTACTGCCGCGCTTTCGGCAAATGACTGCGTGCATTCGGCCATAGACTCTTCTGACCTGATCGTAAACATAGGTCATGATATTATTGAAAAGCCTCCGTTCTTTATGAGCCGTGAAGGTTTTGAAGTTATTTCGATCAATTTCTTTGCTGCCCATGTGGATGACGTCTACTTCCCCCAGCTTGAGATTGTAGGCGATATATCTAACAGTATTTCGCATATTACTAAGCACATAGAAAAACAATCACACTGGGATTTTGATTTCATCATGAAAATTAAAAAAGGCCTGGATATGGGTATTGAGGAGGGAGATCAAGACAACAGCTTTCCACTTCAGCCTCCAAGGCTTGTGAATATTGTCAGGAGAGTAATGCCCTCTGATGGAATAATTTCACTTGATAATGGACTCTACAAAATATGGTTTGCCAGAAACTACAGGGCCCATGAACCCAATACAATACTGCTGGATAACTCGTTGGCGACCATGGGAGCAGGGCTTTCAGTAGCAATGGCATCAAAGATCGTATACCCGGACAGAAAGGTAATGGCGATCTGTGGTGACGGCGGGTTTATGATGAACTCCCAGGAGCTGGAAACAGCGATAAGGCTTAACCTGGATCTGATGGTTTTAATATTGAATGACAGCGCTTACGGAATGATCAAATGGAAACAGCAGGACATGGGATTCGATGATTTCGGTCTGGATTTTAAGAATCCTGATTTTGTTAAATACGCTGAAAGCTATGGAGCAAGCGGTCATCGGGTGGAGAAAATCGAAGACCTGGAAAGATTGATCAACCGGTGTTCTGAATCACCGGGAGTACACGTAATTGATGTGCCTGTGGATTACTCCCATAATGATGAATTGTTATATAAGTGTGTTACAGAAATAAATCTTTAGGGTTCGAGGGGCAAAGCCTGCCTGCCGACAGGCAGGGGGTCCAGGGTTCTAGGGAAGAAGCTGATTTAATTTTCATTTTTTTCCTTGATCCCTTGAATCTTTGGCCACTTGAATCCTGTTTTGAATAGGAGGTCTGTTATGTCAGATTCAACTTTAAAAGTTACTGCCCCATATGATGGACACTTAATTAAAGAACTGCCTCTGACTTCAATGGATGAAGCGGAAGCAATATTACAAAAATCATATGAGCTTCATCAGGACCAATCAAAATGGCTTCCAAAGTTTGAGCGCATAAAAATTCTGAAACGCTTTGGTGAGATACTGTCAGAGAATGTTGAACCTCTGGCAAAACAGGCTTCAGAAGAAGGGGGCAAGCCGCTTGTTGATTCGATCATAGAAGTAAACAGGGCTGTCAATGGAGTTGAAGTTGCAATTCAGGAGCTGGGACAGCTTCGTGGGATGGAAATCCCTATGGAGCTGAATGAAGCGTCAAAAAACCATATGGCCTATACATTACTGGAACCGGTCGGAGTAGTGTTTGCTGTAAGCGCCTTTAACCACCCTGTCAACCTGATAATACATCAGGTGGTCCCTGCTGTTGCAACGGGATGTCCTGTTATTGTAAAGCCTGCGGCTGCAACACCACTTTCATGTTTTTCTGTTGTTGAAATGCTTTATCAGGCAGGACTGCCTGAAGAATGGTGTCAAGCAATAGTATGCGACAGAGATGTGACAAATAAGATTGTCTCAGACAGCCGGATTAGATTTGTTACATTCATCGGCTCTGCCAGAGTCGGATGGAAGCTTCGCAGCAGCCTTGCTCCTGGTGCTGACTGTGCACTGGAGCATGGAGGGGCAGCGCCTGTTATTGTTGAGCCTGATGCTAATATTAACGCAATGCTGCCGGGCCTGGTAAAGGGTGGTTATTATCATGCAGGCCAGGTATGCGTTTCGGTCCAGCGTGTGTTTATCCATAAAACGGTCATTTCAGAAGTAAAAGAGAAAATGATCGAAATGATAAAGAAGTTAAAAGTTGGGGACCCTGTCGATAAATCAACCGAGGTTGGACCTCTTATTAAACCCGGTGAAGTGGACAGAGTGGATGAATGGGTAAAGGATGCTGTTAATGGAGGAGCTGAACTTCTATGCGGAGGCAACAAAATATCTAACACATGCTATGAACCTACTCTACTTCTAAATCCGCCTTTGGAATCAAAATGCTCTACAGAAGAAATCTTTGGCCCGGTTGTATGTTTATATGAATATGAAAACTATCTTGATGCTGTGGAGCTTGCAAACAAGGTTCCCTTTAATTTTCAGGCAGCTGTTTATACTGCATCACTTGATACTGCGTTAGATTGTGTGAAACGCTTAAAGGCCAAGGCCGTGATGGTTAATGAGCATACAGCGTTTCGGGTTGACTGGATGCCCTTTGGCGGTGCAGAAATGTCAGGTCTGGGAGTGGGAGGCATAGGCTACTCCATGCGTGATATGTGCCATGAAAAACTGATGGTTATCAAATCAGGTGTGCTGTAAGAGTGATTAGAGAATGGAACGGCCATAAACCGGAAATCGATCCGACCGCATTTGTACATGAAAGTGCAGAAATAATAGGAAAGGTCAAGATCGGCAAGAATGTATCTATTTGGCCCAATGCGGTTATAAGGGGAGACATTGAAGAAATCATTATCGGGGATAACACAAATATTCAGGACAATACGGTTATTCATACAGACGAAGGCGTTCCGACTGTAATAGGTGAAGGCATTTCAGTTGGTCATTCCGTAATACTTCATAGCTGCACAGTGCACAATAACTGTCTCATAGGAATGGGGGCCATTCTTCTTGAAGGGGCAACTATTGAAGAAGACTGTTTAATTGGCGCCGGCGCTCTGGTTTCTCCGGGCAAAACTATTCCCAAGGGTTCTCTTGCCCTTGGTGTTCCGGCTAAAGTAAAAAGGGCTGTAAAGCAATCAGAGATAGATAGCATAAGAAAGAATGCTCAAGATTATCTCAGGCTGGCAGACGCCCACCGAAAAACATCTCGTGAAATATAAGAATTAAAAATTACATATTTCAAATTAATAAAAAATAGTTCTGTTGTAATTTTGAATCTGTAATTAATTAAGGGGATATGGCTGTACGATTCTTCATCATTTCGAAATAAACAAGGGGGACATGTATGAGCAAAATCATTCCAATTGATACAATTCAGCAGAAAATAATGCTAATGCGAGGCTGTAAAGTAATGCTTGATAAAGATCTGGCTATTCTTTATGGTGTCAAACCTATTCGGCTTAGGGAGCAGGTTAAAAGAAATATAAAACGTTTTCCCAGGGATTTTATGTTTCAACTTAATGAAAAGGAGATTGATTTCATGGTATCGCAATCTGCGATACCATCACGCAAGTATCTTGGTGGTCATAAACCCTATGTTTTTACTGAACAGGGAGTTGCCATGTTGGCTACTGTTCTTAATAGTGAGAGAGCGATACAGGCAAACATTGCAATAATGAGAGCATTTGTAAAATTGAGAGAAATCCTTTCAAGTCACAAGGATCTGGCTTCTAAACTTGCACAACTCGAACGGAAGATTGGGAAACATGATGAAGAAATCTATACAATATTTGAAGCAATCCGGCAATTAATGTCGCCACCGGAGAAGAAAAAAAGAAGGATTGGTTTTAAGAGGGAGAAGGAGTAAATAATATGATAAAGTTAATGGGATGAAATGGTGGAAATACATTTTAGCTTTTCTCATTACCCCTCTCGGGACTCCAATAACATTTGCTGTTTGGAGTGGACTTGCTTTTGAACCCAGGATCTTTAGTGTGGTCATATCTGCTTTGCCTACCTTTGTTCTTTTAACAGCTCCAGTAGCTTATATCGTTACATTATTGTTTGGTATACCTGCTATTCTGATTTTATCACGTAAAATGCGGCTTACTTTCCCGGCCATTTTTTTCATTGGGACTCTTATGGGAACCATAACCGGATTATTTGCAGGATTTTATATTGGAGGCTATGACATTAACGGAATGCTTGAATATTTCTCTTTGGATTTTACCTCTATTTACGCCCCTGCAACGATATCAGGAATGGTCTGCTCAATTATTTACTGGGTAATTCGTACTATTGGTCTAAGAGAGAATAGGAAGAGAGTAACCGAATGAATGGCCTGATCAGTTGAACAGTTTAACGGCTCAAACCTCTGGAATAATTTTTTATTTTACTTGTGATTCCGCTTTGGATTTGGCTAAAAGATACTCCCTACAACTTCTATAGGCTGGAGAGAAGATATACAGCAGAAGAGTATACAATCCCTTTACAGTAATAATAGTGAAAACCGCTCCGAACAGACTGCCGAGGAAACATCCAAAAAAGAGAATGAATAATACAGTTTCATAGACTCCTTCCGACATATATATACCAAACATACATCCTGCAAGGATGCCGGCTGCTGAGCTTATACCGAAAGTATAATTCCGTATTTTTTCCTTTTTTGCGTAAATGGAATCAAACTGTTCTTTCGTTATTCCAAATTGCTCAATTTCAGGTTTTAACATCAATAAATAGATTACAGATTGCAGATTCAAAATTTCAAATTAACAAAATAAAATATCTGTTATAATCTGTAATATATAATTATTCTTTCAACTCATGTCCTTCATATAATCTATGAATCTCTTTGTCATATCTATCAAGTATATGGTGACGCCTTAATTTCAAGGTAGGAGTAATTAGTTCATTTGCAACTGTCCAGGGCTCATTAATTAACGCAACACGAACAATTTTTGCATATCCCGGAAAGGCATGCAGTCTTGATGCAATACGTTTGATAATCAGGTCTTCCATCTTCTTATCTTTAAGATATTCAAGATCCTCAGTATTAAGTTTCATGCCAGCTGCCAGAAAAACTGCTTTCCCCTTGTTCAGAACAACTAAAGCAGAAAGATAGGGCCTGCCTTCACCTACTATCATGATCTGATCAATGACCGGGTCAAGATCAATTGCCATTTCTATATCATGTGGCGGCAGCTTTTCCCCGGTAGCCATTACAATAATTTCTTTGATGCGGCCTATTATATAAATATGACCACTCTCGATCCTGGCCTTGTCGCCCGTATGGAGCCAGCCTTCACTATCAATAGTCTCTGAAGTGGCTTTTTCATTATTAAGATATCCAAGCATGATCCCAGGACTTTTTACGAGCAGTTCATCATTATCACCTATCCGGACTTCAGCATCCCTGTAAGGAGGCCCAACGCTTGAAGGTATATTGTCATTTAATAGATTGACACTGACTACCGGGCCTGACTCTGTCATTCCATATCCCTGAAGCAGGGGAATGCCGGCCCCTATAAATACCTTTGCAATTGCGGATGACAAAGGAGCCCCTCCGACTACTGCAGCCCGTAAACGTCCTCCGAATCCGTCCCTGATTTTCCGGGCAATCAGTTTATTCAGAATGGGCCATAAGAGAAAGTCCGGTTGCCAGTTTCCCCTTTTTTGATCATGTTCAAATCGTCTCCATCCAACATCAACAGCATGATGAAACAAGTGTCTGATTATTGAAGGTTTTTCTTCAAGGCCGTTTAAAATCTTTGCATACACTCTCTCAAAAATACGGGGGACCGATATAAGTAGTGTTGGTTTTATCTCTTTAAAATCTTCAGCAAGCAGGTGTATTGAACGTGTATATACAACAGTAGAACCTGACATGACAGGAGTATAATATCCGACGGTACGTTCAAACATATGAGAGAGCGGAAGGAATGATAAAAAGATATCCTCCTGATAAACAGTGACACCGTAAAGGCCGCTGCGGGCGTTCCATAATATATTACGATGACTCAGCTCAACGCCTTTAGGATGGCCGGTTGTTCCGGAAGTGTAGACTATTGTTGCAAGATCATCAGGTTTTATTTCGGGCAAATTGATATTATTGCCTTTATCAGGCAGCCACTCTTTAGTAAACCGAAGCCTGCTGTCCTGGATCTCTGTTGTAAAGATGTTTGTGCTGACTATGTATTTCAGTTTTTCAAGCTTGTCCGGTAGCGATCTCAGGCTTGTCCAGTAATCCTTGTCATCAATGAGCAGGAGCTTTACCGCAGCATCTTCCAGAATATATGCAACATTCTCAGGCCGGTCATTGCAGAACAGAGGTACGACAACCAGACCAAGACCAAGTGCAGCTTGGTCCATGACAACCCATTCCCTGCAGTTGCAGATCCATATGGCAACTCTGTCTCCAGGCTCAAGTCCCTCACTTTGAAGCGCAGTCTGCCATCTGGATATTTCAAAGAACATATCTGCCCATGAACTGTCCAGCCAGGTGTTCTGCTTTTCATCAAAATATCGGTAGGCAGTTTTGTCAGGAGTGCGCTTTACCCGCTCTCTGAATAGATCATGCAGAGAAAGGTTTTGCTCGGGTTCAATTATGTCGATTGTTTGGTTCATAATTTAATGTGCCCTTTCCGTCATGCCGGACCCGCCTACCGGCAGGCAGGCTTGATCCGGCATCCAGGAAATATATTAAAAACTAGATTCCGGCTAAAGGATTGCCGGAATGACAGACAGACGAACAATATTTATAAACATACATTAATTAGATTCTAAAGCTTAACTTGCTCCCATCCTTTTGCAATTTGAAAACGTTCTCCGTAACGTTTCTCAAGCGAGCCTATTTTCTTCTGAATATTTTCTATGCCTTCGGTAATACAGTATTTCATTATGCCGCCCCGGAAAGGCGCAAAACCTGTACCAAATACAATTCCGGCATCAAGCAGGCCGGCATCTTCAACGATGCCCTCATCAAGACAGGAAACAGATTCATTAACCATTCTGAGGATAAGCCGGTCTTTTATATCGCCTGAATGTCCAGACTGCGGTGGATTTTTTGGCATGACCTGTTTGCCATTTTTGTATTCATAAAAACCCTTTCCGGTTTTTTTACCATTAATGCCTGCATCGACTTTCTTCTTTAAAATATCAGGCACATCAATCCCGAGCTTTCAGAAAGTATGCTGGCGACATGGAGACATACATCAAGTCCAACCGTATCCGCAAGAACAAGTGGTCCCATGGGCATTCCAAAGTCCAGGGCTGCCTTATCAATGAGTGAAGGCGATATACCTTCTTCATACATTATGACTGCCTCTATCAGGTAAGGCATAAGAATCCGGTTAACAAGAAAACCCGGAGCACTCTTTACAGGCAATGGCAGATGGTCGATGCTTCCTGTGAAAGCGACAGCCTTCTTTACTTCTTCAGGGTCTGTCATGCCCGTTGAAATGATCTCAACGAGAGGCATCTTTGCAACGGGATTAAAAAAATGAAGTCCAACGAGCCGTTCCGGTCTGGACAGTGCAGGAGCAAGTTCTTCCAGAGGAATGCTTGAGGTATTGGTAACCAGCAAGGCATCGTCCCTGATGCGGGACTCCATATCCCTGAACAGATTCTGCTTTAATTCTGCATTCTCAACTACAGCTTCAATAACCACATCAGCTTTTGCAATGCCTGTACCGTTAATATCCGGCATAAGTCTGTCCATTGCGTTTCGAACAAGACGGGGTTTTACAAGCCGTTTCTTGAAAAGCTGTGAGGCTCTTTTTATTGCAACAGCTATGCTCTGGGGCTTTCTGGCCTGCATAGTGACATGATATCCCTGCAATGCACACCATGAAGCTATATCGCCTCCCATTGTACCTGCCCCTATTACGTGAACATGTGATGCCGGAAACTTAATACCTTTTGACAAAGACTTCAGTTTGTCCCGAAGAAAAAATACCCTGATAAGGTTTTGTGAAGTTGGCCCGGTCATAAGCCTGGCAACTGACTTCGCTTCCTCTGCCATCATGACCTGTGGTCTGTCAGCATAATCAGCCCAGAGATCTATTGCTGCAAATGGTGCGGGGTAATGATCCTGTTTTACTTTCTTAGCGGTTTTGTTATGAATGATTTTTTTCAGTACCGGACGTATAACTGAATGACCTGCCAGCTTAAGAATGAAAGAGGGAGCCTTAACAGGCGGCCTGTCATTAATGCACTTAATTGCAATATCTTTTAAGTGGCGGTCATGGACAACATAATCCACAAGCCCCATTTTTTTTGCTTTATAAACGTTAATAGTTTTACCTGTGAGTATTAAGTCCATTGCCTGGGGTGCACCGATTAATTTTGGCAATCGGATTGTTCCGCCAAATCCCGGATGAATACCAAGTTTGACTTCAGGCAATCCTAATCGAGTAGAGATATCATCTTTGGCAACCCTGTAGCGGCAGGCAAGTGCAAGCTCCAGTCCTCCGCCAAGGCAAAAGCCATGGATAAGGCTGACAGTCGGATAAGGCATTTTTTCAAGACGGTTAAATACTGCCTGTCCCCTTCGTATTAAATCTTCTGCCGCCCTTTCATCTTTAAGAGATGTGAATTCCGATATATCTGCACCTGCTATAAATCCACTGCGTTTGGCCGAGAGAATAACAAGGCCCTTCACCTGTTTAACAGATATTGTTTTCAGTATGTTATCCAACTCTTCAAGGACCTCAGCACTTAATACATTTGCCCCGGAATCAGCCTTGTCAAAATAAAGCCAGTAAATGTTGTCTTCATCAACTATGTACCAGTTTTTATATGTCCGTTCAGTCATGGTCTATCCTCTATTCTTTCAATCAGCATTGCTCCTCCCTGACCTCCGCCTATACAGAGCGCCGCTACTCCACGATGGGCGTTATTCCTTTTCAATACATGGAGTAAATGCAGTACTATTCTTGCTCCACTAGTTCCGACCGGGTGTCCCAGGCTGACTGCACCACCATCGACATTAAGTCGTGACCTGTCAATACTTCCGAAAACTTTTTCCAGTCCAAGAATGTTTTGGCAATACTCTTCATTTTCCCATGCTTTTAAACAGGCGAGAACCTGAGCTGCAAAGGCCTCATTAATTTCCCAGTAGTCAATATCATCAGGCGTTAGATCATTGGCTTTCAGAAGCGGCGGAACAGCATGGACAGGACCAAGCCCCATTTCAGAGGGATCAAGGGCCGCCCATCTGCTGTCAATGATCTTTCCAATTACAGGGAGTTTATATTTATCAACAGCATCTTTACTGGCTAGAATCATTAAACATGCACCGTCTGTGATCTGTGAACTATTGGCGGCTGTTACTTTTCCAACGCCATGATCGAATACCGGTTTAAGTCTGGAAAGTTTTTCGATACTGGTCTCTCGATGCAGGCCCTCATCTTTATCATAATAATTCCCTTTTCTGTCATAGATAATTTCAATCTCATCAAGATATCCACTGTCCTGGGCATTTGCAAGTCTTCTGTGGCTTTCAACAGAGTAGGCGTCCATCTCTTCTCTGCTGATATCAAAATGATGTGCAAGCACCTCTGCTGTTTCTCCCATGTTCAAACCGACAATGGGATCAGTCAGTCCGCAGACCAGGGCTATAACAGGTTTTAAAAAAGGGAGACGGAATTTACTTATGGTCTTAAGTTTTTGCTTTATGTTTTTAGAAGATCGAAGATCAGCAAGCCAGTTGACCATATTACGGTTTAACTGAAGCGGGGAATGACTCATGGCCTCTGTCCCTCCTGCAAGCACCAGATCAGAACGGCCTGTGGCTATATTCATAAACGCACTGTCAAGAGCCTGCATCCCGGAAGCGCAGTTCCTCTGGACAGTCCATGCAGGCATGCACCAGCCGCATCCGAGACGGAGAGCAATGACCCTTGATATATTAGCCTCACTTGGACCCGGAATAACGCAGCCTACAATTACCTCATCCAGTGCAGCAGGTTCAAAGGGCTGGCGGGCAAGCAAAGCCCGTCCTGCAGTAAAAGCTAATGCAGAAGCGCTGAAAGGTCCGGGCCTGCCATGGGCCTTTAAAAAAGGCGTTCTGCAGCCGTCTACGATGTATACGTCTTTTAATAGTTTATTATTCATAGTTTGTTGTTAAATTGATTTGAAATTCGTGATTCGTAATTCGTAATTTGAAGTTCGTAATTTTTCGTTTACCTCCTCCATTTATCTTTTGGAAAATCATCCACTTTAATAACTTCATTTCTTATTTCAATTGCTGATTTCAGGACCACAGCTTCATCATCTGTAATGATATTCTGCTTTAGTGCTTCTGCCAGTTCATCTATTCTGAATCCTTTTTGAATAGTCCCCTTTTTGACGGCCTTTTCTATTTTCTTCTCGATCTGTTCTGCTTCTATTATTTTATGTATCGCCTCTTCAGTACGGCCAAGGGGTTCATTTGGATCTGATGGAATAAAAATTCCATGGGTCAGCCTGTCTCTTGTTTCAGATGGTTCAAGAAGAATGTCAGCAACACTATGGTCCAGGCTGTCAGAAGGAGCTTTGAAGGACTTTCCTAAAGGGAATATTGTTTTTCTCATAATAAAGGCGATGACCTTATTCGGATAATTTTCAAAGAGGTCATAAAAACTCTCCTGTATTTTATTCAGTGAGAATTGGCATGCCCAGTCCAATAATGGTTTATCTGAATCCCTGTGACCGTCATCCTCGTAGCGTTTTATTGAAGCTGTTGCAAGGTACATGTAACTCAAAATATCTGCCAGTCGTGCCGAGGTTCTCTCCCTGCGTTTTAAAGACGCGCCAAGCATTATCATTGTAATATCAGAAGTGAATGCAAATGCAGAGCTCATACGGGTCAGCTGTTTTAAATATTTGTTTGAATAATCTGAACCCGCTGCTTTTGCAAACATAGCCCCTGTTATCCCTAGAACAAGGGAGCGAACCTTATTGCTGATAATGAAACCTGCATGTCCCATAAAGGCAAGATCAAAATCTTTCTGCCCCTGTTTTTCATTATCATCCCTGGCAGCATTGATTTCCTTTAGTAAATAGGGGTGTCCCCTGATTGCCCCCTGACCGAAGATAATCATGTTGCGGGTCAGAATATTTGCTCCCTCAACGGTAATGCTGATCGGAATGGACTGATAAATTCTTCCAATGAGATTCCGGGGACCAAGACATATACCGGCACCACCCCGGATGTCCATGGCATTAGTGATGACTTGTCGCATAAGTTCTGTAAGGTGATATTTAACAATTGCTGAAATAACTGCAGGTTCCTCTCCCTGGTCAACACCTATGGCGGTCATATCTCTTGCTGCATCGGCAATGTAAGTATATCCGGCAATGGCAGCCAGCTTTTCCTCAACGCCCTCAAACCTTCCTATAGGCATATTAAACTGTTTCCTTATTCGTGAGTAGTTACCGATAAAGCGGCTGGTCAGCTTGGCAGCGGCTGTGCTCAGCGCAGGCAATGAAATTGATCTGCCCTCGGCAAGGCAGTTCATAAGCATACGCCATCCTTCTCCTGCACCTTTTTGTTCTCCTATAATCCAGTCAATCGGAATGAACACATCCTTTCCCCAGTTTGGACCGACCTGGAACGCCGCATCAAGTGGAAAGTGACGGCTTCCTATAGTTATTCCTTTTGTGTCAGTAGGGATAAGCGCAAGTGTTATACCTATATCCTCTTTTTCTCCAAGCAGGTGGTCGGGATCATACAGTCTGAATGCCAGACCCAGGACAGTTGCAATAGGACCAAGAGTAATGTATCGTTTTTCCCAGTTAAGGCGTATACCGAGCACATCTTTTTTACCGTTAAATTTTCCAAGACAAACGATCCCATTGTCCGGAATTGAAGATGCATCGCTTCCAGCGTCCGGCCCTGTAAGGCCGAAGCAGGGGACCTCTTCTCCCTTTGCCAGCCGCGGCAGATAATAGTCCTTCTGTTCTTCTGTTCCATACTTAAGCAACAGCTCGGCAGGCCCGAGAGAATTGGGAACCATTACTGTTACAGCTGCACTTGTACTCCTGCTGGCAATTTTCATTACTACAGCGGAATGCGCCTGGGCAGAGAACTCAAGCCCTCCGTATTTCTCAGGGATGATCATTCCGAAGAATCCTTTTGTTTTAATGAATTTCCATGTTTCATCAGAAAGGTCCTGCAGCTCCTGTGTTATCTGCCAGTCATCAAGCATATTGCATAGCACCTCTACAGGTCCTTCAAGAAAGGAAAGTTCTTTTTTGGAAAGTGCAGGTGCAGGCAAAGCCATTAGTTTTTTCCAGTCAGGGTTTCCACTGAACAACTCACCGTCCCACCAGACAGTACCCGCTTCTATGGCCTCTTCTTCAGTTGATGAAATAGTAGGCATATTACGTCTGTAGATCTTTAATATATGGTTGGAAAAAAAGACCCTTCTGAGAGTTGGAACATTCATTATTATGGATGCGGAGAGAAATGCTGCAACAGTTACAATGAATGTGTTCGTACCAGCCTCATACCAGAATAATACTGTCACAAGGGATAAGAAGGCTGCTGCAGTATGTAACAACAGAGAGGTTCTGTTATAAATCAGAACTATGAAAACAATGGCAATGCACAGGATTATTACTTGCATAATATCCTCTATTTATCATTCTTACTGTTTTTGTCTTCTTCCTTCCCATACTCCTCAGGCAGGAAACACTCGGTTTCATCATTACAGATAACACCTGTCTTGTCCCAGGGGAGTTTGTGATAAATGGCTTTTTCATCACCAAGGAAGGGGTATTTTATAATGTCAAAGTAAGGGGAATAATCAAAATCACTCGGGGTAAAGAGCTTGGGGTTTCTCCTGGACCATATGTACTTGCCGTCTTCAGTCCTCTGAATGACAGGTTTAACCGGATACTGGTTGGAGGCAAAGGCCTCGACTAACATAGTTGAACAGATAGTTCTGGTTATGTCACCGGCATTATAATCAAATAAAGAAGATCGCCACCTCCTTGGGACAAACCAGTAAGGGACCATAAACCTGGCAAAATCCAGAATATGTCTCATGTCGTATTTACTGCCCAGGTACATTGATGCAGTTTTGATAACGGACTGTATATCCTGGGGGGTAATGTCTTTGGGTCGACACACCCTGAGGTTGTCAAACTGGTATTTGGTCAAATGAGATACGATGGTGCCTGAACCTATTAGTGATTCAATGATTAATTGTTCGTTGGGGTTTCCGGGATAGTATGATTTTATCCGGTTACGGGTCTCCTCATCTTCGATGTCGCTCAGCCTGCCTATGAACATTGCTGCATGTGTCCAGGGGCTTTGAGTAATAGACCTTATTACTTCACTTACACGGGTCCGACCCTCTACGAGAATTATGTCACAGGGACGGACCTCGAAACGAAGACGTGAAAAATCACAGAGAGGAGTTTCCTGCACTTCCTCTTGTTTATTAAGAAATTTTGCAAATTTATCTGATAGCCATCTCAACATAACTATACCGTTTCTTTGGCGATAACTATAATGTTATGAAAAGTCCCTATGTTTAAAAATAACACAAACTATCAATAAGTTATATGATTTAGATTATACTGGCTGTCAGTCCGGCAGATAGATTAATCTGTCCAGCATTAATTTATACAATATATAAAAGGCTATGAAATGTTTAAAATCAGAGTGTTACATAGATGATGCAATCATTGTATAATGAAGCAATGCAATAAAAAACAAGGTCTTAATCCCGGTTCTCATGTTTAAAAAAACAGTAATCCTAATTATCTTCATATTCGTCTTTTGTCCTTTAATTACACCTGATAGTTATGCTGAGATAGCTGCAAAAAAGCGTGTTCTTGTCCTGAACTCCTATCACAAGGGACTGAGCTGGACCGACAGGGTTGTTGATGGTATTGAGTCAGTGTTGAAAACCGGCAGTGGTGATATTGAACTTTACTATGAATATATGGACAGCAAGAGATTCTTTGATAAGGAACAGCGGAATAAATTATTTGAGCTTTATAAGCATAAATTCAGACAGGACAGTTTTGATGTTGTAATTGCAAGCGATAATAATGCTCTGAACTTTGTGCTTGATTTCCATCAAGATTTTTTTCCGCTTACCCCTGTTGTGTTTTGCGGGATCAATAATTTCAAAGACTCCATACTGAAGGAACGAGACCTGTTTACAGGAGTCATTGAGGAGATTGATATAAAGAGCACTCTTGAAGTTGCGCTTAAACTTCACCCGGATATAAAAAAGGTTGTTTTCGTTAATGACAAGACTACCACAGGTATTGCCGTTAAAAATGAGGTGCTTCAGATTGCTCCTGTATTTGAGGACAGGGTCGAATTTGAATTTTTCGACGATTTTGATTTTGCTGAACTGAAAGAAAAAATCTGGAAGCTGCCCCGTGACAGTATTGTCCTGCTGTCAGTAGTAAACAGGGACAGGTCAGGCAATTTCTTTGCTCATGAAGAAAGCCTGGCCCTGATTTACAGCGAATCAAGTGTTCCGATTTACAGTTTCTGGGACACTTATATAGGCAAGGGGATCGTTGGCGGAAAGCTGACCAGTGGATATCATCAGGGCAGGACAGCGGCTGGAATTGCTCTTTCGATTATGGAGGGCAAAAGCGTTAAAGAGATCCCTGTAGTCAGAGACAGCCCCAACAGTTATATGTTCGACTATCAGCAGCTCAAGTTATTCAATATAAAGCAGTCTGATCTGCCGGCAGAGAGTATCATTTTTAACGAGCCTGATAACATTTACACAAGATATAAAACATATATTCTTAGTGGGTTATTGGTCATGTCGTCTCTTGTAATGATTATTGCAGTTTTGCTCACAATCATGTTTTACCGGAAAAAGATGGAAAAGGTGCTGCGTGATTCAGAGAAGCGGTACCGGGACTTATATGAGAATGCCCCGGACATGTATCATTCGATTAATAAAGAGGGCATAATCATTTACTGTAATGAAACAGAGGCAAGGATGTTAGGTTACAGCAAGGAAGAAATAATCGGCAGGCCATTGGCAGACTTTTTTACGGAAGAATCAAAAAAAATGCATGCACGAGAATTACCATTTTTAAAAGATAAAAAAGTACATCCTGATGTAGAAAGGGAGTTTGTCAGAAAAGACGGTTCGACTTTTACGGCAAGTTTAAATATATCTACAGAGGTTGATGAAAATGGAGAACTTTTCAGGACCAAAACCATTGCAAGGGACTTAACTGAAAGAAGGCGGGTAGAGGAACTGAAGAAGTCCCAGGAACAACTGAGAAGCCTTTCAGCTTATCTTGAATCTGCGAGAGAGGAAGAAAAAAAGCGTATTGCCAGGCAGATCCATGATGAACTGGGGCATGCACTAACCACTCTCAGTCTTGACCTTTCATGGCTGAATAACCGTTTAACCGGTGAAGGAGACACTCTGGACATTGATCTTATAAAGACCAGGACACAGGCCATGTCTGATCTGATAGAATCAACAGTTCAAACGGTCCAGAGAATTTCTTCAGAACTGATACCAGGGGTGCTTGATCACCTTGGACTTGCTGAAGCGATAAAGTGGCAGATCGATAAATACAGAAGCAGGACAGGCATCATTTACGATGTTAATATAAACACTGATCATATTGAACTTGATCAGAACAGCGCTATAGCAGTATTTCGTATTTTTCAGGAAACATTGATTAACATTGTCCGGCATGCTGATGCAACAAAGGTTAAGGTACTGCTAATAGATAATGATAAGGAGCTGATCCTTGAAGTTGAGGATAATGGAAAAGGGATTAACGCCGAGCATATTACAAACCCGGAATCTGTAGGCCTGATCGGGATAAGGGAGCGTGCCAGAATTTTAGGAGGCAAGGTCAATATCTCAGGTAAGCCGGACAAAGGAACAACAGTGAAAGTGGTAATACCGATGAATGAAAAGGGGAGTAGCAATGATACAGATCCTGATAGCTGATGATCATGAAATGTTTCGTGAAGGAATAAAACGGATCTGCGAAGACAACCCTGACCTTGTCGTGGCAGGCGAGGCAAGTAATGGCAATGAAGTTCTGGAGAAAGTTGAAAAAAAGGAATATGATTTACTGCTCCTTGATATTGCCATGCCCGGACTGAACGGGCTTGATACCTTAAAACAGCTTAAAACCATTCAACCCAAACTCCGGGTCCTCGTGTTAAGCATGTATCCTGAAGACGAATATGCAGTACGTGCAATAAAGGCCGGAGCAGCGGGCTATCTGACCAAGGCAAAGGCCTCACGGGAGCTTATGGAGGCCATAAAAAAGATATCTGATGGAGGTAATTACATAGATGCCTCTGTAGCTGAAAAGCTGCTTTTTGATATGAAGCCAGAGACTTTAAAACCGCTCCACAAGACATTATCGGACAGGGAATATCAGATACTAACTATGATCGTCAGCGGAAAGAAAGTCGGGGAGATTGCCAAGGAACTATCACTCAGTGTCAAAACAGTAAGCACATACAAAGTGCGAATTCTCAATAAAATGGAAATGAAGAGCACTGCAGAACTGGTCAAGTATGCTGTTGAGCATAAACTCATTTTATAAGAAAGTTCAATTGTTTTAATGTTCGATTGTTTTAACGTTCAAACGTTTGAACTGCTTGAACATTTGAACTGTTTGAAAGGGTGTTGTGATTTTTGAAAAAGCATAAAAAGACATTTATTGCTTCTCTTACAGGTACAATTATAATTGCTATCTGCTGTTTTACCCCGATTTTAGTGATTGCAGCAGGAGCAATTGGTTTAAGCGTAATAGTTCCCTATCTTGATTTCATACTTTTTCCGGCACTTGGAATATTTTTAATCATCACTATTATTTCGTTTATCAAATGGCGAAGAACTGATTAACTCAATAGAGATTATGGTTTTTTAATCGATCTTTTTTCAGCCTCTTCCCGGAGCAATTTCCAGGCATTTTCATCAAATGATACATCTCCCTCTTTTAAAAGAGATCTGATTTCTTCATCACTGTATTCAGAAAAAATCTTTCGGAAACCATTTAAATATTCTTCGTTCATATGGTTATTTTATAACAGAGTGAAGTGCCTTTATGCCAATAACGTAGGGGCGTAGCATGCTACGCCCCTACAATGCATCATACGCAGATTAAAAACCGGATATGGGGCGACAAAGTACAGATCACGGCCCACATGTAGGACAATACCTACAGGAAAAATCTTACATCCACTGATATTTATTTTTATCATAAAATGACTAAACTTCAGTTGTCCAGACTACTATCTAAATAATCTTTTTTTTACTGTTCAGATTTATCATTGTAATCGACCAAAAAACATGATAAATATATCTAAAGCAACAGGATTCTTTTTTTCCATTTTTACAGCAGTAGTAATATTGGCAATTCCACGGTTTGGCCATGGGGCTGGTCCGGTCAGTATCGGAATGATGCATTGGGAAGAATTTACTTACTCTACAATGATGAGGAATTCACACCAGATGGCCCTTGAGACCATTAACAAAGACGGCGGGATAAGAGGAAGACCTTTAGAGCTTGTTTATGCCGACGACAAGGGTAAGAGGACAGCTGGTGAACAGGCGGTACGGGACCTGGATAACAGGGGAGCGGTCATGCTTGTTGGCGGATATGGGAGTAGTAACACCATGTACACAGCAGGAATGGCAGACAAACTGGATATACCTTTTTTAATTTCCACAGCAGCTGATGACAGAATCACCCAGCAGGATTGGGAAAATATCTACAGAATGAACCCTCCTGCACAGGAGTATGCGAAAGGTGTTGAAGAACTGCTGCTGAAAAAGATCAAACCAAAATCCATATCTATCATTTATGAGAACAGTCCCTATGGAACGGGTGGTGCATTGAGGATGATGTGGTTTTCCAGGGAGCATAATATAGAGATCCAGAAGATCATCCCCTATCACAAGGAAAGGACCGGCCAGGAATATTACCACAAATTACTGACTCCGCTTCAGGGGGACTCGCCCGATGTGATCTACATGGTTTCTTACCTCAATGATGCTGTCTCTATTGTAAAGAAGATCAGAGAACTGAATATTGATTCACTGCTTGTTGGTGGAGCAGGTGGTTTTACATCTCACAGGTTTAACGAGATGGCCGGGGCTGCTGCTGATAATCTTTTGACAGCTACATTATGGACACCCCAGCTTCCCTATAACGGAACAAGAGATTACTACGAAAGATATACGAATAAATACGGTACTCCACCGGACTACCATGGAGCCGAAGCCTATTCAGCCCTTATGGTTGCAGCTGATGTCTTAAGACGTGCAAAATCATTCAGTCCTGCTGATATTAGGGACGCACTGAACAGGACCGATATGGAAACCGCCTTTGGCCCTGTTAATTTTAAAAATTACGGCAAGTTCAGACACCAGAACAGCATTCCCACCATGGTACTTCAGATTATTAATAACAAATATGAATGCATATGGCCCGGGTCGGTTGCAACAGCAAAATACAGTCCGCCTTTGGCAGGGAGGCTTAATGATAAAAATTGAGATATATGTTGCATCACCTGTCGCTGAAAAACAGTCTTTGGCTGTTCATAATTATGTTTACAACAGGAAGGAGGAATGTTTTAATAGACAAGCTGTTTGAAAACAGAATCTGTAATTAAATTCCAAACATTGTTCTTTGGTCAGACAAAGGGCAATAAATAAAAAGGAGAGGGGAAACTCTTATGAGAAAAAATATTTATCTGGTCATTTCAGTCTGCTTTATCTTTGCAGTAATGGCATTTGTTTTGCCGACTAGCACGCCTGCCAAAAAGAGGATCGTCTTTGGCGGAGGGCCTGCCGGTGGAACTTTCCAGGTCGTTGCCAATGCCGTTCAGACATACGGGCCTATAAAAGACATAGAGGGATTTACTGTAAAGGCCCAGTCATCAGCCGGTTCTGTAGAGAACCTGAGAAAAACTAATTCCGGAAAACACCAGTTTTCAGTAGTCTATTCAGGACATGTCTACCTTGGCAGAAACGGTATGATGAAAAAAGACACAAAAAAGTATGAAAACGTAATGGCCGTTTCCTACCTGTACGGCGCTCCAGCCCAGCTCGTAGTCAAAAAGGGTTCGGGAATCAAGAGCACAAAAGACCTGATCGGAAAAAAAGTAGGGGTCGGTAACGCCGGTTCCGGTGCATTCGCCAATTGTGAATTGTTCTTTACCCACATGGGGATCTGGGACAAAATTGAGCGTAATGCCATGGGCTACAATGATGCAGCACAGGCCTTTGGAAATAACCAGCTGGATGCTTTCTGGCTCTTTACGGCATTCCCGAGCGGAGCGGTCATCCAGGCTGCACAGACCAATGACATTGAACTGATCAACGTTGGAAAAGACGCTGAGGATAGCGGCTATTTCAAGAAATATCCTTACTTTGGAAAACTTTCCGTACCAGCCGGTACATACAAGGGCGTAGACCATGACACTCCTTCATTCTTTGATTCTGCACTGTGGGTAGCAAATAAGGACGTACCTGATGATGTTGTGTATGACGTCCTTTCCAGGATCTTCACTGACAAAGGGCTGGCTCACATGGTAGGCCAGAAAAAGACATTCAAGGCTATGAAGGTAAAAGACGGCATTAAGGGTATTGTAACCCCGCTCCATCCCGGAGCAATCAAGTTCTGGAAAGAAAAAGGCATTATGTAACAAAAAATCGTAAGGGCGGGGTCACCCGCCCCTACATTAAAAATCGACTGAGGGAAAATGCACGATAAACTAAACAAAGCGGAAAAAATAATATTCGATGTATGTTCAGTCGTTCTTGTCCTGTTTTATTCTTACTCTGCTGTGCTGCAGCCGGCAGCCACACAGTATCACCGGGGCATATACGTTATCATCACATATGTTCTGGTGTTCATGCTCTATAAGTCCAAATCCAATATAATGAGGGTCGTTGATTACGTTCTCATGATTCTTTCCATTGTCACTATTGGTTACTGGATAATGAATTTTGAAGCCATCAACTACCGCACAGGCGCTGAGACGACTCTGGATCAGATAATGGCCATGATCGGCGTGCTGCTGGGTATTGAACTGGCAAGACGTGTGGTCGGCCCGGTCTTTGTAATTCTGGGAACCCTGCTGCTGCTCTATGGTGTTTATGGTGACTATATGCCTGAACTGATTTCACATGCGGGTGACACCTTTCCTGAACTTTGTGTCAGCATCTTTTATAAAAGCGATGGCATATTCGGGATCATGGCGAATGTTCTTGCAACGTACGTGCTCCTCTTTGTCATTTTCGGGGCTTTTCTTGAAAAGTGCGGCGCCGAGAAATTTTTTATTGATTGGCCCCTGGCCGCAGTCGGACATAAGGTCGGCGGACCGGGCAAGGTAGCAGTTATTGCAAGCGGCCTTTTCGGGTCCATTTCAGGCAGTGCAATTGCCAACACTGTGTCTACAGGCGCCTTCACCATACCGATGATGAAAAAGGCCGGGTTCAAACCCCATGTAGCCGGGGCAATAGAGCCTGCCGCTTCTATCGGCGGTATGTTCATGCCTCCCATTATGGGAGCAGGCGGGTTTATCATGGCAGAACTAACAGGCCTGCCCTATTCGAAAATAATGCTTGTTGCCATATTCCCCGCTCTCATGTATTTCTACAGCGTCTACCTGATGGTTCATTTTTACGCAAAAAAGAACAATATTGTGGGTAAAAAATCGGAACACAGCGCCATGGAGATATTAAAAAGAGAATGGTTCTACGCTCTGCCGCTTATCGTAATCACTATTTTTATGCTGACCGGATATTCTCCTGCCTATTCAGCAATTCTTGGCATTGTCGCCTGCCTGGTCATCAGCTGGTTCCGGAAGGACACACGAATTGACCTGAAACGCTTCTTGGAGGCTTCCCGGGCCGGTACTGAAAGCAGTCTCAAGATCGGTGCTGTTGTAGGGGTTATAGGCATTATCATTGGGGTGCTCACTTACAGTGGACTAATGCTTACCATTGCTGACATCGTGATTGAGCTTGCAGCGGGAAAATTGTTCCTGACGATTCTCCTGATCGCACTCGTCTCGCTCGTCCTGGGGATGGGGGTCCCGGTTACGGCAGCATATCTCATCACTGCTGTAGTTGCTGTCCCGGCGTTGACGCATCTGGGAGTGAATGAATTAGCCGCGCACATGGTCGTCTACTGGCTTTCCCAGGACTCTAATATTACACCGCCGGTCTGTATAGCGGCCTTTGCCGGTGCTACCATAGCCAAGGCCAATATGTGGAGGACCGCATTTTCAGCATTCAAGTTTGCCAAGTTCCTCTACCTTGGAGCCTTTTTATTCGGCTATGTCCCGGGTTTTACACTGAATGGCAGCACTATGGACATCGTCAAGACTTTTGTGCTTATCATTGTCGGCACCTATGGCTACACCTGGATTATGAGCGGCATCTGGATGAAACATTTCAAAAAATCACCGGCGTAATAATATATAAGTAGGGGCATGGTGAACCATGCCCCTGCAATTATAAAGGATAAGAAATGAAAGAAAAGATCCCTGGAAAAGTCCCTGGTATTGAGTATAAAAAAATCCTGTATACCACAGACCTGTCTGAAAGCGGTCGTTATGCATTTCATCACGCTGCAAGCCTTGCCAGTCATTATAATGCAGATCTTACCGTAATCCATGTTGTAGAGGGAGGGCCTGAACTGGATAGAAGGCTCTTCGGTTATGTGGATGAAAAACTTTGGGAAGAAATCAAGACTCGCAACCTGGATGAGGCAAAGGACATTTTAATAAGTCGAAAACGGGACAATACTGCTATCAGAGAATGCGTAGGGAAGTTCTGTGAAGATGTGAAGGCAGGAATCCCTGAGCAGGCGGATATAACGTACAAAATAGAGATTAAGATGGGAGACCCTGTTGAGCAGATTGTTGAAGAGGCGGAGAAAGGGAATTATGATCTCATAGTTATGGGGAGACATGGAGATGGTGCGCTCAAGACCGCAGTGCTCGGTGATATAGTTCGCAGGGTTGTGAGGCATACGGATATACCTGTGTTAATTGTGAAGGTGCCGAAGGAATAAAAAAAGGATTCAAGGATTCAAGGGGTCGAGCCTGCCTGTCGGCAGACAGGGATTCCAGTAAATGTTGTATTTTTTTCTAGATCCCTAGACCCCTCGGACCCTTGCCCCCTGATGTATAAATATGAAACTAATTCGCTTTGGAGAGCCTGATCACGAAAAGCCTGGTATTTACGTTTCCGATGGCAAGAGAGTAGACGTCTCTTCTTTTGGAGAGGATTATGATGAAGATTTTTTTTCAAACGACGGATTATCAAGATTAGCTGAATGGTCAGAGAAGAACTTTCAGGACTTACCTCAAATTGATGACTCAATCAGGCTGGGACCGCCGGTTTGCAGGCCCAGCAAAATTGTATGCATTGCTTTTAACTACCTTGACCATGCCCGCGAGACAGGCAAACATATTCCGGACGAACCGGTCTTTTTTTTAAAGGCCCCTTCTGCCCTTGCAGGCCCGAATGATGATTTACGCATTCCGCGAACAAGCAAGAATACCGATTGGGAGGTAGAGCTTGCGGCAGTCATTAACAATAAAGCTTCATATGTGGACAAGGATAAGGCCATGAATTATGTTGCAGGCTTTGCACTTGTTAATGATTACTCGGAAAGGGAGTTTCAGTTTAACAGGGGAGGTCAATTCGTGAAAGGCAAAAGTGCGGACACCTTTGCTCCACTGGGACCTTTTCTTGCCACCAGAGATGAAATCAAAGATTATACAAATCTGAAAATGTGGTTAAAGGTAAATGGCGAAACAATGCAGAGCAGCTGGACTTCCAATATGATCTTTGATCTTCCCTCCATCATTTCTTCTGTGAGCCAGTACATGACACTCATGCCGGGAGACATTATATGCACAGGCACGCCTGCTGGTGTAGGTCACGGAATGAAGCCGCCAAAATATCTCAGGGCAGGTGATTTTGTGGAATTTGGCATTGAAGGACTGGGAGAGGCTGTCCAGAATGTTGTGGCATAAAGATTTTTATAGAGCCAGCCTGCATTCACTAAAGCCTCTTATTCAATTTACGAATAATCCAGGTTAGACAAACCCTCAACATTAGCGTAAATGTGAATCATTTATAATACTGACTTATCAATGAAATAGGAGAGGTTATCAGATCACTGACTCATCTCTATTATCTTCAAAACAGATTAAGTTCAGAAATGAGGATATTACATATTTATCAATGAGTCATAGAGAAGTTGATATTGAGGATTGCCAGTTTAATTCAATAAAAAAGCAGAGCCATTGACGACCCTGCCCAAAAGAGAATGGATTTGATTTAACTATAGGCATAAGAGATTGTTCATAATTTGAATAATACCCTCAGTTACATCGTTCGTTGCTTCTCCTTCGACAAAATCATGTGGGTTTGAAGATCCGTCAACCCTCTTAAAAGCACTTTGAAGCTGATCACAAGCTTGCTTTACTTTATTCTCATCTATTAAATCTCCAACTAATTCAATCATTTCGATAAAAGAATTTAAACGGTTATTAGCTGAACTGCCTGTTGATTGACCATAAAGAGCCCCTTCATCTACCGACTGTTGGATGTAAATCAGAAGTCCCTGCACTGCTTCATAGGAATCATCGGATAGTACACCCCTGCATTTTAGATTAAGCATTATACTTTGATCTTCTTCATCAGGATCATCATTTATGATTATAAGTGTATCTGTTTCCTCATCATATAATGTGAAAGGATCACATGTTATATTTACTCCAATTTCCTCTCCAGTTAACAAGCTAAAGGGAAGGGGTGATTGAACTTCAAAATCAAATATGGAAGATCCTTCCAAGTAAATATCATCTACATTCAGAACACCTTCACCGTCGTTCGTGATAGTAGCAATAACTGTGGTAGGGATACCCAAGACAACGCCTTCAAAGTCATATTCTAAAGGGGAAATTGCTATATTTGGTTCAAGTCGTTCTCCAGGGCTCACAACCCAGACCCTGAGGTAGTCATACTTGTGATCATGCCACTGATCACCGCAATTGAAACAGAAACCCCAAGCTCGATCTGGATTAAGAGAATATTCTGTATCAGTCCAAAAGGGACCGTACAGGTTTATAAATGGACCTGTATTAATCAAAATACCAGCTGGATTGCCTAATCCAATATAGTATAGATAACCCATCTCACTACTTGTGATGTTATAGCCATGTATTTGGTCAATAACTATAGGAAGCCGCCAGTTATCAAGACCAGCAAATACTAGGTTGTCGGCCCATTCCTTTGCATCATCCCAATTTTTAACTCCTGCCATTCCAGCATCCTTCAACCAGGTGATTTGCGAGTCAGTATCATATATTGTCTCATCACCCATGTCGATGAGCTCTGCCCGTGGAGAGATAGAAAGTCCAATAACTAAGACCAGAGCACTTAATAAATAAAATATCTTTTTCATTTTCTTGCCTCCTTTCAATAAAGGATTTCCAAAAGCAAAAAAACCGAACTAACCAAAGGTTTATCCTTCGGCAGCCCGGCCATCTTATGTAAGACCCGTTGCTTTCTGCCCCTTCTTCACAGAAGGTTTAGTTTTATCGGGACCAATTATAGATATCTACTTTAGATATAGCATGGAGATATGTAAATGTGCGGTTAATGTTTGTAAAGAAGCGGTAAAACCTTCGATTGTAACTTATTGATATCTAATTGATATGTTGCATTTGGAGAAGAGCTTAAAAATGTTTATAACTATAAAAAATCAATGGAATCCAGCCCGACTCAATTTCATTGATATGACTGATAAATCTTCAAAAATACAAAAAATTAAGCCT
>PVMK01178804.1_pt1 | contig 37626 bp, 44 predicted proteins | sample 1853481 | NCBI WGS metagenome assembly PVMK01 (sample SAMN08533507, study PRJNA380276) | Marine sediment metagenome, whole genome shotgun sequencing project.
GTGACCGACCCGGACGGCTTGGTCCTCATCCTCGTCGAGGTTCCGCCGGAGCATCCGCTGCGTCGTGACCAGCGCTCGTTCTAGCTGCTGCGTTCGTCGAGGTCTATCGCGACGGTTTGTTCGGTGACGCTGGGCGACAGCGGTTCCTTCGTGCTTTCGATCTTGCCCTTGAAGGTGCCCCACCAGGCTTCTGCGCTGGCGCGCGTCCATCGCCCAACATCGAGCCGGTCCAACGCGTCGGCGAACTCTTGGCAGGATGCCGGCCTGTCGGATTGAGATTTCTCCAGGCAGGAGAAGATGAGTGCCTCGAGCTCGGCGGGCACCTCCTGCGAGGATACCTCTGCAAGCGGGAGGGGCTGCGTATGCAAATGGTGCAAGCAGACCTCCATGATCGTCTTTCCTTCGAAGACGTGGCGTCCCGCCAGCAGGTAATAGCCGACCGCTCCGAGGGCATAGAGATCGGTCCGCGCGTCGATCCCCTGAGGGTCTTGGATCGCCTCGGGGCTCAAGTAATGCGGCGTTCCCTTGATCGACATCGTGTTGGTCTGGTCGAGGTCGTCGACCTTTCCGAGGTTCTTCACGAGACCGAAGTCCAGCACCTTCGTGACGTCGGGGAACGCCCCCCTGGCGCGCTAGCATGATGTTGCTCGGCTTGATGTCCCGGTGAATCAACCCAATGTCGTGCGCTTCGTTGAGCGCAAGTGCCGCGTCACGGAGGATGCGAACGACCCGCTCGACCGGCTGAGGGCCGCCTGCGTCGACCACCTGCGTCAGTGTCGCCCCGCTGAGCAGTTCCATCGCGTAGTAGAACAGCCCCTCCGGCGTCCGCCCGTAGTCATAGATCGTGACGGTGTTGGGGTGGGTGAGCTTTGCCGTCAGTTGCACCTCTCGCCGGAAACGATCCAGAGCATCCCGATCGGCGACCTCCGGACGGAGGAGCTTGATCGCGGTTGGACGCTTCAGCATGCCGTGCTTCGCCTCGTACACGACGCCCATCGCTCCTTCGCCGAGCTTCCGCTCGAGACTGTACTGCCCAAGTTTCTGAACGTCGCTGACCTCTTTGCGCAACCGGTGAATCACGCGAGATGCCAGGGCGGCGAGACCGATGGTGAGCGTCCACCACATGGTCGTGATGATTGCCTGCGAGGCGGCAACGCGACTGTGGGAGGTGGCATCATAGCCGAAGTTACGCCAAATCTCGAGGTCTACGCCCTAGGTAGTGCCAATACATGGCCGCAACGAGCGGGATGCCGATGAGGATGCCGAGGATCGTCGTTCGCCTGGGCCGAGCTCGGCACGAACACGCTTCGGGCAAACATGATCAACGCCAAGATGAACGCGGTGATCGTGTCGGCGCCCGACCTCGGGCCGGATGTCGAGCCCCATGCCCGATGTATCCGACGCTCGTAAGAAAGATCCCCGTGTTCTCGACAGCGTGGATCGCATTCACCGACAGTTCGCCACGCCGGCAGATCAGCCACACGCCGATGAGGGGCACGATTGCGGCCGCGTGTATCAGAAATCCCGGGGTCGACGAGCATTTCCCCGAGGAACCCAAACAGCACGCCCATGATCACCCGGAAGAGCAGGGCGGTACCTCCGAGCATTGCGCCGACGATCCCGAACACGGCGACGCGCCGCTGAAGGAACGCGCGTGCCTGGGGATCCGCGAAGTAGTTGCTGCTGCTCATCTCTGCACGCCCATGATGACTAACTTCGTAGGTTGTAGCCACTGCGAAGCAGCGCGCTCGCCACTCCGAGGAGGACGAAAAATGATAGGAGAACGACCCCCGCGCTCATGACGGGAGGCACGTCGGACACCCCGAGGAAGCCGTACCGAAGCCCGTTGATCATGTAAAGGAGTGGGTTGAAGCGGCTCACGGTGTGCCACGGCTCCGGGAGGAGATCGATCGAGTAGAAGACGCCGCCGAGGAAGGCCAACGGGAGCAGGACGAAGTTGGGGAAGATCGCGAGGTGATCGAACTTCTCGGCCCAAAGTGCCGCGACGATTCCTAAGAGGGCGAGCGTTGCCGTTACGAAGACAGTGAAGAAAACCGTCCAGCCGATGTGGTGCAGCGGAAACCACGTAAACGACAGCGCCACGAGATACACGAGTGAGCCGACGATCACGGCCCGGATCATCGCAGCCCCGACGTACGCCAGAAGCATCTCGAACGCCCCTAAGGGCGCCACCAAGATGTCGATGATCGTTCCGTTGATCTTCGACTGGAACAGGCTCGAGGAGGTATTCATGAAGGAGTCGCGCACCATCGTCATCATCACCAGGCCCGGGACCACGAACTGTATGTAGGGTACGCCCGAGATCTCGCGCAATCGGGAGCCAAGCGCGACGCCGAACACCAAGATGTAGAGGCTCGTCGTCACCAATGGGCTCAGCACCGTCTGCAGCCATACTTTGCTGAAGCGGCGAATCTCTTTGATGAAAAGCGTCTTGAGCGCGATCGTGTTCACGGGGCGGGCCTCCCGTCCGCTTTGCGGATCAGCTCCAAGTAGATGTCTTCGAGCGAGCGTCCATCGTGCCGTTCCATCAGGCTGTCCCGGCTTTCGACCAGCAGGAGCTCCCCCTTGTGCAGGATGCCAATGCGGTCTGCGAGCCGCTCCGCCTCTTCGATGTAGTGGGTGGTCAGCACGATCGTGGTCCCCGCCGCGCGTAGTCCTTCCACCTCTTGCCAGAGCTCGCGACGAAGCTCGACGTCCACGCCGGCGGTAGGCTCGTCGAGAAACAGCAGCCGAGGCTCGTGGACGAGTGCCTTGGCCACCAAAAGTCGCCGCTTCATGCCGCCAGACAGCGTGCGCGTGTACGCATCGCGCTTCTCGTGGAGCGCGAATGTCTTGAGAAGGGTGTCGGCTCGCTCGCGACTCGGCTCGACGCCCATGAGCCCCATCTGAATCGTCAGGCTTTCGAGCGGCGTGAAGAAAGGGTCGTAGTTGATCTCCTGCGGAACCAGCCCCACCAACCGGCGCGTCGTACGAAAGTCGCGGATCGTGTCGAAGCCGAGAACTTCGATACTCCCGCTACTTTGCTTTGCGAGCCCCGTGATGCAGTGAATCAACGTTGATTTTCCGGCCCCGTTCGGGCCGAGCAACGCGAAGATCTCGCCCTCGTAGACCTCGAGCGATAGATCCTGGAGCGCCGTGAACTTCCCGTAGCGCTTCGTGACATGGCGGCAGCGGAGCACCGGCGGTTTCATCGCGCGGGACTATAGCGACCTGACCAGCGATGACCAGGCTATCCGGGCGTATGACGCAGATGGAACGACTTGGGCCGTGTCAGCTGCGCGTAACCGAGAGCCGAGAGGCTGCATCCGCGACCGGAGTCCTTGACGCCCACCCATGCGAGCTCCGGGTCGAGGTAGTCGCATCGGTTCATGAACCAGGTTCCGGTTTCTACACGCGTGCCGACCTGTTGCGCATGTTCGAGGTCGTTGGTCCATACCGACGCGGTTAGCCCGTACATGCTGTCGTTCATCAGCGCGATCGCCTCGACGTCCCCTCGAACCCGCATGATGCCGACCGCGGGACCGAACGTTTCCTCGCTCATGATGCGCATCGAGTGATCAACGTCGACCAGAGCTTGCGGCGCCATGTAGGGCAGACCGCGCTTGGCTTCTTTGAAATGGCCTGGGTCGAGGAGCGGGCGGGCGCCTGAAGCGATGGCTTCGTCGATTTGGGCCTGGATGCCTTCGGCGTTGCGAATCCGAACCACTGGACCGAGCGTCGTCGACGAATCGCGCGGATCTCCGAGCAGGAGCTCGTTGGCTGTGGCGACGAAAGCTTCGAGGAACGGCTCGTACACGTGTTGATGGACGTAGATGCGTTCGATACCGCAACAGGACTGCCCCGCGTTGTAGAAAGAGCCTTCGACGAGGTTCGCGGCCGAGCGGGCGACATCAGCGTCGCTACAGACATACGCAGGGTCCTTGCCGCCCAGCTCCAATGCCGCGCCGATGAAACGCTTCGACGCCGCATGCTGGATTGCGTGGCCGCCGTCGACCGAGCCCGTGAACGCGACGAAAGCGACCCGCGGGTCGCCGATCACGTCCGCGACGCCTCCATGATCGAGATAGAGGACTTGGAGCACACCAGCCGGCAGCCCGGCTTCCCTCGCTGCCCGGCTGATCCGTTCGGCAACGAGTGGGGTTTGCTCCGAGTGCTTGAGCACCACCGTGTTACCCGCGACGAGCGCCGGCACCAAGGCGTTGACCGCCGTCAGCCACGGGTAGTTCCAAGGGGCCACCACGAAGACGACGCCGAGTGGTTCACGCCGGATGAACCGAGTGAAACCGTCTCGCTCCCCGAGCTCGATGTCGGCCAGCGCCTGAGGGGCTAGGTCGACCATCGTTCGTCCCCGCAGCAGCCAGCCGCCGATCTCTGCGCCGCCGTCGCGCACCGGGCGCCCCATCTGCATCGTGAGCTCTTGCGACACCGCGTCGGTTTCGTGCACCGCCAGCTCCACGAAGCGGCGGACCATCGTGCACCGCTGTGCAAGGTCGGTCTGCCGCCATGTTTCAAAGGCCTCGTTGGCGCTTGCGAGCACGCGCTCGACCTCATCCGCTCCATCGAGAGCGCGTTCGAAAACGACGCTGCCGTCCACGGGCGAAATCGTTCGGAAGCCCTTGCTCATGGGTGGTAGCGTTTCTCACCACCCGGGCGGCGTCAATCCGGGCTTGCATATCGGTCCCGCGCAAGGCACGACGTGCCGATGGCAATGCCCAAGCTGGATGGCAAGGTGCTCATTACCGGGGCGAGCGGTTTCATCGGAAGCCGGCTGCGCGACGAGCTGCTCGCGTCAGGGTCCGATGTCGTTGCGATTCGGCGGCCGGGTTCGCCGCCTTCGAAGGCGGGTCGTTCAGTGGAGGCCGATTATGCGGTTGTCGCCGACCTCGAACGGATCATGAGCGCGGAAAGGCCGGATTACGTCCTCCATGTGGCAGGGCGTGACGAAGGGCACCTCGTACGAGAGCTTCCGGCTTGGCAACGTCATGCCCACCCGCAATCTGCTGACGGCCCTTCAGCGGGAGCATCCAGACACGAAGCGCTTCGTGCTTGGTGTCGTCATTGACGTCGTACGGGCCATCTGCGACCGCCGCGCCTCATCGCGAGGACGAACCCCCCGCGGCCCGATCGAGCACTACGGGGAGAGTAAGCTGGAAGCGGAACGCGTCGTCGAAGAGGAGTCCGGGGGTGTGCCGTGGACCATCGTGCGGCCGTCCGGGGTCTACGGTCCAGGAGATGTCGACTCACTTCACCTGTTCAAGAGCGCGCAGACGGGTTGGAACGTGTTCTTCGGCAATCGAGCACCGATGCATGTCGTCTGATCTACGTGGACGACTGCGTTCGCGGGCACTCCTGGATGGCGGCCCAGGACATGAGCAGGAGCGCCGGCAAAGGGTTACTTCCTAACCACGGCCGATGACCCGCTGACCTGGGACGCAGTTCCAGGCCGAGGTCGCCCGTGCGCTCGCGGATCGACGCGTGCGGACACCTCGACTCTGACCGCGCCCATGTTTGTGCGATAGCAGCCGCTTTCGGCGGTGAGCTGGCGTCGCGGATCGACAAGAAGCCCAGGGCTCCTCAACCTGCAGAGGCCAAGATGGGCGCACAGCAGGCCTGGACCTGCGTGGGCGACGCGGCGCGCGCGGACTTTGGCTTCTCGGCGGAAATCGACCTTGCCGAGGGCATCCGCCGCACCCACGAGTGGTACCTCGCCAACGATTGGTACTAGAGGTTCGATCACTCCGCAGCTTGGCTCGTCGCCTCAGTCGCTGCCGGGGAGAGCTTTTTCAGAAGGCGCTGGCCGGTCGTCGTGATTTGGTCGTGGAGGTAGCGCGCTCTCGGCTCAGCCCGCTCGAGGTGCCGCTCTAGCACTTCGGCTCGCTCAGGATGCTTCTTTGCCTGCTCGAGCAAGAGCTCTGCGATCGTGGTTTCCCCGAGAAGCTGGATTAGTCTCTCGGCGTGCAGCATCGCGTAAGCGAAGTCACGCTTCGGGTCCCAGTTCTTGGTGAGCTCATCGGACCATGCACCCATCGGTTTGCCGCGAAGTCCCTTCATCTTGGCGCCCGCCGTCTTCAACACGAGGTGCTGCTGCGCGCCGAACGATAGCGATTGTAGCTGCGCAACGCGCCGCTCGAGGGGGTTGCGGCTCGACAGGGAACGCCAACGCGCCTGCGCCATGCGCCGGACGAACCCCTGCGGGTTCTGGATGATCGTGCCGAGTGTATCCTTCATCGCCATGAGCGCCTGAATTTGACTCGTGCCCTCGTAGATCGGCATCACGAGCGCGTCGCGAAGCAGTTTCTCGGGGATGTAGTCGGTGGTGTAGCCGTTACCTCCGTGGATCTGCAGCGATGTCCTCGCATGCTCGACCGACTTCTCGGCGCCGAAGTACTTGAGGAGCGGCGTGATACGGCGTGATGTTCTCTGATGCGATTTCATGAGCCGCTTCGTTCGCTTCTCCTCGCTCTCGTCGAGGTCTCCATAGCGAATCGCCAGTGCCAGCTTCTGCGCCATTTCCTCGTGAAAAGCAGCGGTGACTGCCATCGCGCGAATGCCTTGGATCTCGGTCTGCATCGTCTCGAGGTAATCCGCGATCATCTCGTGACGGTCGATTGTCTTGCCCATCGAGCCGCGCTCGGCCGCGTATTCGGCCGCCGCTCGGTAGGCGGACTCGCTGAGGCCGAGGCATTCGAAGCCGACGCCCAGCCGCGCGTTGTTCATCAGGGTCAGCATGTACTTGAAACCCTCGCCCCGTTTGCCGACGAGCTCCGCAGGCGCCTTGTCGAACACGAGCCCGCAGGTTGCAGAACCGTGATGCCCCAGCTTCTCCTCGACGCGACTCAGCTGCACGATGCGCGTGCGATTGCCATCTGCGTCTTCCTCGTAGGTCGGGACCAGGAACATCGAGAGGCCATTCAGGCCGCTCATCGGGTCGTTGGTGTCTGTAGCCTCGGTGCGCGCTACCACGAAATGGTATTTGCCGTGCCCCGACGTGATGAAAATTTTCTCGCCCGTCACATACCAGTTTCCGTCCGCGTCCTGCTCGCCGACTGCCCGAAGCGCCGCCATGTCCGAACCCGCGTCGGGCTCGGTGATGTCCATGCAGCCCCAGGCCTCGCCCGCGGCGATTTCTTCGATCATCGTCCGCCAGCGCGTCTCGTTGATTCGGCCAGTTTTCGGATCGATTTCCGAGCTCCCCTCGAGGGCCGAGAACACCAGCGCGCCCATGGCCATGCCCGCGTGGAAACCGTGATGCGCCATCGTGGACACGTCGGCCCGCGCCATCAGCTCGCTGTTCATGAAGTAGACCATCATCGGTGCGTTCATCCCGCCGAACTCCCGAGGGATCGGAAGACCATGAAGGTCTAGGTCCTTTATTTTCTCGAAGATTCCGGCAAGCCGCTCGGGAAAGACCACCTCGCCGTCCACGAGCTCCACGCCTTTCTGGTCGATTTCTCTCTCGTACGGCTTGATTTCCTCGGCACTGAACTGCCCGACCATCTCGACGATCTCCCGGTAGAAGCCGACTGCTTCCTCGGTCGTGCTGAAGCCTTCGCCGTCTGCATCGGCGAAGTCGTGTTCGGTGATCCGTACCAGCGACTCCCAGTCGACGCCCTTGTCGAAGTAGTACTGAAGATCGTCGTTGTCTTTGAAGAAATTGGCCATGTTTACTTCTCGCCTTCGTTCTCGGTGTAGAGGCTCGACCGCGCAATGCGGATTAGCTCACGTGCGTGCCGCTTGCGCGTGCCTCCGCGGGCCGGGTCGCCCGGCAGAATCACTTGCAGCGTATCGATGACGGCGGTACCCGCGACCGCCATGGTGATCACTTCGACCGCGTATGCCTGTGGGTCGACGTCGCGCCGCACCAAGCCTTGTTCCTTGGCCCGCTCGAGCTGGTCACCCAGCAGCTCGAGCCATGGCTGCACAAACTGCGCGAGCATCGCTTGCATCTGCTCGGGCCGATCGAGTGTCTCACGAAGGAAGAGTCGCGCGCGGTCCGGGTCCTCGATGAAGAACTCGCTCAGCGCTTCCATCGTCGCATCGAACCGTTCTTCGGTGGACGCCTTCAACAGAAGGCCGGGCAACACAGCGCTCCAGTGCGCAAGCATCTCGCCAAGCACGTTCTCCCGAAGCTCATCCTTGGAGTTGAAGTGATAGAGGAGGCTCGGCTTCCGGATACCCACCGCGTCCGCAATCTCCTGCACCGAGGTACCGTCGTACCCCTGCTCCGCGAACAGGCGGCTCGCGTGGGTGAGAATCTGCGTGCGTACGTCCATCGTCCCTACCAAATGGTCGTCAGTTGCCTACCAAATGGTAGACAAAAGACAAGAGGAAGCCCGTAGAACAGCGCAAATGGCGTATATAGTATACAAAACGGCCAAATATGGCACCCAAGCCGCGTGGCGGCCGATCTGGAGACGGCTAAGCGACCAGCGGCCGGCCGCAGGCGTCCTGGTACTGAGAGGGTGGCCTACTTGGGGTGGCCGGCGCAGGCATCGGCTCGCGCGAGAGGGCGGGCGTGCCGATGACGCTCTCGGTGGGTGGCGTCGACATGGCCGCCCTATCGCGCGTGCCTCACTTATACGCCCAATGTCGACCGTCGTCCCAATTTCTCCACTGCTCGTCCGGCCGAGCCTCGTGCGCTGGCATGTTACGATCGCGGCATGTCGCGTTTCGATGATGCGATCCGCAGGTTCGACGAGGCCAACGCGGAAGACCCGATCCTGGAGACGGTGGCTGGCGAGGAGCTGCCCAAGGGGCTGCTCTACAGTCGGCGCATGTCTGCGCGGCTCGACCGTTTCGCCCCCGATGCGTCCGAAACCGTGCAGCTTGCCGCGCGCGCTCAGCATATCCGGCGTTGGGAAGTCGCGCGCGAGACCTATCCCGAGGGCAGGGCGGGCTATCTGAAGTGGCGCACGGACCTCTACAAGCGGCACGGGGACATCGCCGCCGGGATCCTGCACGACGTAGGCTACGACGACGAAACGATGGCGCGCGTGCGAACGCTGCTCCGGAAGCGAGGCTTGAAGACCGATCCCGATGTGCAGTTGATGGAGGACGTCATCTGCCTCGTTTTCCTCCAGCACTACTTCCACGATTTTGCCCAGAAGCACGATGAGGAGAAACTCATCTCCATCGTGCAAAAGACATGGAAGAAGATGACCGAGAAGGCACACCGTGCCGCGCTTCAACTCGACTACGTGCCCGAAGACCTCGCACTCATTCAGAAGGCGATACAGAACGCATAGCGTCCGGCGGGATCGAGTACGTGACGGTCGCGTGCGCGACGGGATCGTCGGTGCCGACCGAGTACATGGTGACCTGTCCAACTGCGAGCCGTTTGCCGAGCTTGAGCATGTGCGCTTCGGCGACGACGTCGGCGAGCTTGGGCGCGCGAAGGAAGTTGATGTTGAGGTTCGTCGTCAGTGCGAGCGCAACCGGCCCGATCATCCCGAGTACCAAGTAGTACATCGCGGTGTCCGCGATCGTCATCAGCGCGGGACCCGAAACCGTGCCACCAGGGCGCAGGTAACGGTCCGTGACGGCAACTCGCATTCGCAAGAAGCCGTCGCGCAGCTCCTCGATCTCGATTGGCATCCGAGCCTGAGGGAAGAACTTCTTCGCGAAGTCCTGGATTTCATCGGCGGTCATTTTGGCCATTAGAGCTTTAGGCGTCCTTGTTTCACGTCCGCCCAGCGCTCGTCGGTGAGTAGCTCGTAGCCGCCCTTGGTACGGACGTAGAGTGTGTCATCGACCTGCGATGGGTCCGCGCCATCCTTCCGAAGGTCGTTCTTTTGAATTTTGAACGTTCCCGTCGTCGCCAGCCCGCTCATCACGCGCACGAAGCGAGGTTGGGCGTAGGCCGGGAGCTCCGAGACAGAGCGCCAGAAGCTTTCCGGATCGAACTCGCCGTTGGGGACGACGGCTGCCAGGCCGGCTTGTCCATCCATGTTGGGGACGTGCACTCCGATGACCGTCGCCTCTTCGATGCCGTCGTCATATGTGATGACGTCCGCGACTTCTGCTGTGGACACGTTTTCGCCCTTCCAGCGAAAGGTGTCCCCGATGCGGTCGACGAAGTAGTAGAAGCCGTCGCCGTCACGGCGAAGCAGGTCGCCCGATCGGAAGTACTGGTCGCCCTTCTTGAACACACCGTGGAGGAGCTTTTTTTCGGTCGCGGACTCGTCGGTATAGCCGCGGTACTCGAGCCCACCTGCGGACATCTTGGGGACACGGATCAGCAACTCTCCGACCTCGTCGTCGCCGCATTGAATGCAAAATCCGCGCTTGTCGCGGAGGTGCTGATCGAGATCGACATCGTACTGGACGATGGGCATCCAGCCTGTCAGTCCACTCAGTGGCACTCGGCCCACCGACCCCTCACGTCCACTGATGTTTGCGATGAAACCGGGCGCCTCGGTCGCCCCGTAGAACTCGCGAATGTTCTCGATGCCGAACCGTGCCTTGAACCTGGGCCAGATGTCGGGGCGCAGTCCATTGCCAACAGCCACGCGCACGGAGTTGGGTAGCTCCTTGGGATGCGGTGGGGAGTTGACCAAGTAGCGGCAGAGCTCGCCGATGTAGAGGATCGCCGTCGCCTTGTATCGGTGCACGTCGTCCCAGAACGCGCTGGCACTGAAGGACCGGCGCATGGCCATCGGGACGCGCGCGAGCATCGCTGCCGACGCGCCCAGCAGGAGGCCACTCGAATGATAGAGAGGAAGCACGCAGTAGAGCTTGTCGCCCGGACGAAAGTCGTACATCAAAGGCCCGAATCCGGCGCCTGCGAGAATGGCGCGCGCATGCGAAACGCGGCAGGGCTTGGGAAGGCCCGTGGTTCCGGACGTGTAGATGTAGATGAAATCGTCTTCGGCTTGAACCGGTGCCAGAGGGTAGGCCGTCGCGGGAGTGTCGGCGAGAAGGCCCGCGTAGGGGTTTTCGTCGAATACGAGGATGCGATCGAGTGATTGGCAGAGGTCTTCGCATTCCCGAAGCCCCGGCTCGAGCGTATGGCTCACCAGGACGACTTTCGCTTTAGAGACCTCGACGGCGTGAGAGAGCGGACGTCCGCGCAGATTGGTGTTCAGCAAGGCGGTGGTTGCGCCGACGCGAGTGACACCGAGCACCGACGCCATATAGAAAGGCGAGTTCTCCGCAATCAGCGCAACCACATCCCCGCGCTTGACGCCGGCCGCTGCAAGTACGTGCGCGACGCGCGACGTGGCGCTGGCGAGCTCGGACCACGTCAGGTGCTCGTTTTCCATTTCGTAGGCGAGGTCGTGCGGCGCGTCCTGGGCGTTCTTCAGCGCGACCTGCAGAAGGCTGTCGATTCGCCTCAATCGTGTGCGGAGCAACCAGGGGACCGTGCCGCGTAAGGCTTTCGGCCCAAACCGTATCTCCGCCATGATTGAGGACCGCCACACCGGCGAGGCTAAGCGCTCGAACATGTCGGGAAGTGTACGCGCTGTGCGCATAGATTCGAGCCCTTTCTTCGGGTCCATATGTTACAACGACCGACCCGTGCCGACGTGGACCGAGATCAAGGATCACGCGAGGTCCAGTTACAAGCTGGCCGAGGAGCACGACCACAGCTTCAAGGTGGTATTCGAGTATCCTGGCGGCCGCCTGCAAGCTGTGATCGTGTCTCACTATCAGGCGATGGGTCGCGGTTGGGTCGACCTGTCGTCGGCTTGTTGCCGCGCGGACCGCATCGACGCGCGCGCCGCACTTCAACAAAGCTTCAATCTAGCGGTGGGATCGCTGTGCCTAGATGGAGATGTGTACGTCGTTCGCCATACGGTCATGGTCGACCATCTATTGCTGGCCGACCTCGAGGTGCCCATGCACGCAGTCGCGCGCGCCGCGGATCAGATCGAACAGTCGCTTCCAGTGCACCAGCCGGCGTCCGACATACTGGCCGAAGTCGAAAAAGAGCTCGCCTAATCCGCCGCGGCGGCTTCACGCGCGCTGGGCTTCACATTAGTAGCCGACGCCACCAAAGCGATCTTTGTCGCCCCGATAGATGAAGCCGATGAAGGGCTCCACCCACCACTGGGAGCGGTTGAAAAAGTCGCCTTTGCCGCTCATCGAGTACTGAAAGCCGACGTCCAGGTACATCGCGTTCTTGAGGTGAATGCCGAGTCCCGCCTTCCCGCTGAAGCCCGGGGCGAACTGTGCGCGGCCGTCGTCGCGACAGTAGTACCAGCCGCATCCAGACCCGAGTGCCGCAAAGCTCCATAGGTTCGCGTCGAACGCCCCGGTGACGTACGGAAGCACGGCCTCGACGGTCGGAACCTGGAAGCGCACGCCGGGCGAGAAGTTCCATCGGATGAGCGGTTCGAATCCAGACGGCTGAACGAGGTTCGCGATCCTGTTGGTATCAACGCCCGTCCACTGAAGACCGAGGCCAAAATCGAAGACGACCCAACCGATATCGAAGCCGCCCCAGCCGGTAAAGCTCAGGCCCGGCTTTACGATATCGCGGTCGACGTCGAGGAAGATCGGCACGCCGAAGTTGACGCCGCCTTGGAACCGCAGCTCTACGCGGCGTTCCTGCGCGGAAGCCGACGAGGCGAGGAAGCAGAGAGTGACGGCAAGGAGAAGGGTGGTGAGGCGCGTTTGCACGGGGCGGACCTTACGTCAGCGCCAGTATCAGTGCCAGTGTCAGTGCCGGGGTCAGGTGTGCGCTTCGATCCAGCCGGCGAAGTCCTTGTAGCCGATTGCCTCGTGCCGGCTGTCGATTCTGGCTGCCAGTGCCTTCATGGCATCGACCGTCATCGGCTTGCCTGCCGCTGCCTGTTCCGCGACCGCCTCGGCTTCCGCCGAGCCGCTCCCGGGGGTTTCCTCCGGCTCTTCACCGACGCCCAAGTACGCCGCCACCACCTTTTCGATGATCTCGATCGCGTTCGCGCGGCTGTCCCTGATGTTGCCCTTGCCGGTCAACACGTTGCCGAGACCGAACACGCCGGGGAGGCCGTGGACCTCGCCGGTGTCCCAACTGTCGTAGTGATAGAGCTCGCCCTTGGTTGGGATGCCTTCGATGGGCCTCGGGATACTGCCGATCGAGCTGATCACCATCGCGGCGCGGACATCGAACTCGGTGCCTTCCAATCCACGCACCCGGCCGTCGACCACTTCGGTTTTCTGGAAGCGAATACCGCCAATTGGTCGCCTTCGACGATGGTTTCGAGCGGCCGCGAGAGTTCTTCGAACTTAACGAAGTACTTACGGATGACGCGATCCATGATCTTCACTCGCGCTCCCTGCAGCTTCGTCAGTTGCTCGGGCGTTGGGTTGTCGGCGCTCGCGAGCGGCATGTCTTCTTTGCGGCGCCGGTAGTAGAGGGTGCATCCCTTCACCTCGAGCTCCTCGGCGCCGACGCCATGGGCCTCGAGCGTGCGCGGAATGCCCTTGATTTCCATGTCGACGATATCGACCTCGACGCCGCGCGCCCGAAGCGCCCGCGCGTACAGCTCGAGATTGACGATCTTCACGACGTCGATCGACGCCAGTCCGCCACCCACGACGATCGCGCCGTCCGGAACCTCGAAGGTGGGCCCGTCGTAGCCCTGGTCTTCGTAGTGATTGAACCAGTAGACAAACTCGTTCTGATACACAAGCCCACGGCCGTCGTAGGCGTCGGCTCCGTCGATGGGTAGCCCACGATCGCGCCATGCACCGTTTGCAAGCACGATCGCGCTCAGGCCGGCCGTGCCGTACAGCTCAGCCCACGAAAGATCCGTTCCGATCTGCGTCTTCGGCACGAAGATCACCTCGCCGCTGCCGAGGTTCTCGTTGATCTTCTTGTACTCCTTGGCGCGCAACTTCTCGTGCCAGCGCGGCAAGCCGTCTTCGATCTTTCCGTACGGCCGCGCACCCTGTTCGAACACCACGGGGATTGCCCCGCGCGCGGCGCATGCGGCTGCGGCCTCTGACCCTGCGACGGCTCCCCCGATGATTGCCACGACCGGCCTCGGCTCCGTCGCGTCCCTCAAAGCTTGGAGCGCGTTCACGGGCCGTGATCTAGCCCGATTCGACCTGTGGAACAACCGCGCTCGACCAGGAGCTACATGAAGCGCGATGTTCCACGCACGCCCGTGCTCTGCCCGTCATCACTGAACTGGTACTCGGGATCGAGCAGATCGTTGATGCGCTCCATGACGAGGTCGATCGCCCCTTGAAACTCGTCGTGGTGCTTGTGCTCTGCTTCCGCGGAGAACGGCACGTAGGCTTCGCCGATATGGAAATCAGAGAGGTCCTCGTAGCGAATCGGATCGCCGATGCGGTATACGATCGTGCCCGATTTTCCGATCGGCACCGAGCCCGTGTACACCAGGTCGCACCCGTTGCAGCCGATGGGGACGATCGTCTTCTTGTAGCGGAGCGCGATTTCCATCATGCCGATGTGGCCACGCGGGAGCCGGATCGATCGCGTCCCCTGGGGGAAGACGAGCAGGTCGAGCCCCAACTCAAAAGAGCGTTCGTTGAGCCGGACGAACTCGGCCATCATCGCGGTGAATACGCGATTGATGCCCGCGGCGTACGAGCACTCGGCCGGGTCGAAGTCCACACCGAGAATGCTGCGCTTGGTCCGCAAGAGCTCCGCTCGGACCGAGGACACGTCGATCGAGCTAGGGTCCCCGCCCGGGATGGCCTCCTCGTTTACGAGGTCCCGCAGGATGGCGTACTCGGCTCCAGTTGGTCGCCTCCCGACGGTCAGCGTAAAGTCTTTGGTGATGATGTATCCGCGCGACGCGGTCGGCAGGTTGCTGGTGAGCTCCATGAGGGCGCCGGTGATCGGGGTTTCGTAGTACTTTCCCTTCACCCAAACCGTCATGTAGCGGTGCTTCAGCCTCCACAGCTTGTACATGAAAGGCCAGTAGTTGAAGCGGTCCGTGTGGTTCATCGCGAAGATGACCGGCTCGTTGGGTATCTTCTCGAACCCCTCGAGCTGAATGTCGACGCCGGGCAAGAAGTTGTAGTTTGGACCCGAGGAGCCCGTAGCCGAACAAGAGCTGGCCGATCGGCCGCTTCATCAGTCGGATGCGCTTGAGTCGTGGGAGGTCGAGCATCGGATTGGGCACCATGATCTGTTCAGGCTGACTTTTCCATCGGGGGTGCTACAAAAAGCAAAGCCCTGTGGGTATCAAGAAGGAGTCCTCCCAAAGGGGCGAGGCGGCCTGAGACGACTTACGTTGCGGGGAAGGGAAAAGAGGAGACCGAGTGGCGAGACGCAGCCCGAGAGGCAGGAGAAGGAAGTTCGAGCGGAATTTCGAGCAGGACGACAAGCGTGATGACCACATCAAGCTCAACGGCGTGGTGAGTCAGGTTTACGCCGGCGGCCAGTTCGAAGTGACGACCGAAGCCGGTGCCGCCGTGCGCGCGCAGCTTTGCGGGCGCATGCGCAAGTTCCGAATCCGCGTGATCCTGGGTGACCGTGTGACGGTGGCGCTGTCGCCGTATGATCTCACGCACGGCATGATCGTGTTTCGCGACAAGTAGCTCCCCGTGTACGAAGGAGCGTTCCGCATCCTCAGAGCCCTCGGCGACGGTCGGTCGCTCTCCCAGGGCGAGACTCGTTCACGCGGCGGGCGAAGCATCGTCGGTCGTCCGCGAAGTCATCGAACGCTACCCCAAGTGGTTCGAAGATGAGGATCGCCGCTTCCGCTGTTCGGAGCGCGGACTGGCCGCGTTGGCGCGCGAGTTGGTCGCTCGAAGCACCGTCGAAACCGGCGCAGAGTCTTGGGTTGTCGCCTACGAAGCCATGGCCGCGGAACGCAGTGCGCCGAAGCGTGCGCTCGACCAAGTGTACGCGACGACCGACACCGTCGTGCGTCGCGCGCAACTCTTGCTCGAAGCTGGAGAGCACCAACGTGGCCTCGTGTTTTTGGGCGACGACGATTTGACCAGCGCCGCGGTGCAGTTCGCCGGTGCGGGTCGCAAGGTCACTGCGCTCGACACCGACGAAGAAGTGCTCGCAATCCTAGTCGCACCGCTGAGGAGCACGGCTGGGAGCACGACGCTGTGCACCACGACTTGCGGCAACCGATTCCCAAATCCATGAACCGTCGCTACGGTGCTGTATTCATGGATCCGCCGTACGCGTTGGAAGGTTTTACACTGTTTGTCAGCAGGGCCGCGGACATGCTCAAGTCCGACGGGCGGCTCTACGTTTGCTTCGGGCAAAGTCGGCGGGCTAGCGAGCGCGGGCTTCAGAAGCAACGGATTCTCGGAGACGCCGGTTTCCTCGTTGAAGCGGTCTTCGAAGATTTCAATCACTATCAAGGCGCCGAAGCGATCGGGTCGCGAAGCGCGCTTTGGCGTTGTCGCGCCACTCCAGAGATGAAGTCGCTCGTGCGTGGCGAGGTCGAGGGTGAACTCTATACGAGCCGCCCGCCCAACACCTAGGCTTGGGCCGCTACCATTTCGTCGCACCAGGCGATGAAATCGTCGGTCACTTCTTGGCGATTGGACTCGTTGAGCATCTCGTGCCGTCCCGCGGGATAGAGCTTCAGCCGCACGTCGAAGATCGCGGCACGCTTGTACGAATCGTGGAGACTTTTCATTCCCTTGCCGCTGTCGCCGACCTGATCTTGGTCGCCTGCAAAGAGATAAAGCGGCATGCTCTTGGGAACCTTCGCGACATTGTTCGGGTTCGCGATACGGTTGAGCGCGTTCAACAAGTCGAGCCACGTCTGGGTAGACACTGCGAAACCGAGAAGGGGGTCGGCGATGTACTTGTCGACTTCGTCGGGGTCACGCGAAAGCCAATCGAACTCGGTGCGCGCCGGTGAGAAAGCCTTGTTGTACTCGCCGAATGTGAGGCGTTGGAGGACAGGGCTCGGCTTGCGTTTGCCGACGCGCGCGCGTTCGATCCGCGCTACGAGCTTGCCCACCGCCGCGATCGCCGGAGGCTTGCCGTTCGACGCGGATAGCGCTGCGGCAACCATGTCATTCGGATGCTCGAAGAGCAGTTGCTGCAGGACGAAGGAGCCCATCGAGTGTCCGAGCACGATGATCGGCAGGCCAGGGTGGCGCTTGGCGATCTCGCGATTGACGCCGTGCGCGTCTTCGACGATGCGATTCCAGCTGTCGTCGTCGGCCATGTGGCCGGGCGGGCTCCCGTTGGGAATGCTCTTGCCGTGGCCGCGATGGTCGTGCGCGTAGGTGCTGTACCCCGCCGCAGCCAGCGCTTCGGCAAGGCGCGCATACCGAGATCCGTATTCGGCCATCCCATGCAACACCTGAACAATCGCCTTGGGCGCTTCCACAGCCCAGCCGTTCACGTGAAGGTTCGCCCCGTCTACTGTCTGAAACGCAAAGTCCGCCGACCTCATAGTCCGGCACCATAGCAGGGGGCAGGGGGACGGTTCTCGGAAATTCGGAAATCGAACCGATTTCCGAAGTTCCGAGAACCGTCCCCTTCACTCGATTTCGAGGAAGCGGGCCCAGAGGTTTAGGCCCTTGTCGCAGTAGTTCTGGAGGACGTTGACCATGCCAGAGCGTTTGTCTTCGTCTACCAGGGGCTCGGGGAGGAGCGGATCGAGGACCACGTGGCGAATGCCTTCTCGTCCAAGCAGAAATGCTTCGCGCACGGAGTCGTTCAGTGGCAACTCTTCCAATCGGTCCAAGCTCAGGGTCAGCTCTCCGTGGAGCTTCGAGTAGGTTTGTTCGAGGCGCGGGCTATCCCAAAGAGCACGCGCACGGCGTTCCTGTTCGGGGTTCAGCTCCTCCATGCGAAACACCGATGCGTCCGCGTCGAGGCCGAGAGCGGCGAGCTCGTCACGAATACCGTCGATGCCGAGGGTCAGGTTGTTGGGTCTCAGAAAAAGGCCGGACTTGAGCTCCTCGAAGCCGAGGTAGCGCAGCGCGCGCAGCCGTCGGCGCAGAGCCGGGCGATCGGTGCGCGAGAGGTCTGCTGTGAAGACCGCCGTCCATGAACCGTCCCAATCGCCCACGCGAGACGATACGGTTCGCCATCCGTGGATCTTGTCGTTCACGACTTGGGCGCTTGGGCCGAGGCGGTACTCCCCGCGTCCCGGGGACTCGAGCAGCCCTTCGGCCCGCAGGCGGACGATCGCGACGCGCACGCTGTTTTCGGCGATGTCGAAAACCGACGCTGCCTGCACCAGTGAGCGCACCGGCAGGACTCCTTCGTAGATCGACTCACCGGCGGAAAGGACTTCCAGCACGACAGCTTTGGCACTCACGTTCATAGGAGAATAATATTACACTTAAAAATGAAATGCTCTATCAGACGTAATAGAACATGTTTCATTTTTGATGTAGCGCAAGCTGACACCGCAGGCCAGCCGATGCTGACAGGAGTCGCGTTGGCGGCTAAGACTGCCAGCGATGACTCGGCTCAGCGTGAACGTGAACAAAGTCGCTACGCTCCGAAATTCGCGGGGAGGAACGGTTCCGAGTGTGGTGGAGGCCGTTCAAGTGTGCGTCGAAGCGGGTGCTCCCGGGATCACCGTGCATCCCCGTACTGACGAGCGGCACATCCGGCCTGCCGACGTTTATGACATTGCCCAGGCGCTCGCACCGATGCGTGACGGCGTCGAATACAACATCGAGGGCAACCCGCGCCCGGCCCTCGTCGAGATGGTCGAGAAGGTGCGACCCGACCAGTGTACGCTGGTGCCAGTCCGACCGGGCGAGCTAACGAGCGAGGCCGGTTGGCCGGCGGATACTCCCAAGGCCGAGCTTCGCGAGATCATTCAGCGTTTCCATGACCACGGCGTCCGCGTGAGTGTGTTCGTCGACCCGGAGCCGGCGCCGATCGATTGGGCCGCCGAGCTCGGTGCGGACCGCGTCGAGCTGTACACCGAGCCCTATGCGCGAGCGTTCGAACATGGTGGCGAGGCGTTGGATCAGAGCCTCGAACGATATCGGGACTGCGTCGGAACGCGCGGCGAGAAACGGCCTCGGAGTCAACGCGGGACATGACCTCGACCTCGGAAACCTGCCGACCTACCTCACGTTGCCCGGCATCGAAGAGGTCTCCATCGGGCACGCCTTGATGGCGCGCGCACTGTTCGTCGGGTTGGGGCCCGTGGTCGAGGAATACCTGCAAATTACAGGCTTGCGTTGACAGTGAAGCCCAGTTTCCTAGAGTGCTCCCGCCATGGCCAACCGGTCCCACAGCAACCCTCTCACCGCTATCCTGAGCGGGTTGCTCGATCAGCGAAGCAGGGATCCGAAGGTCGCACCCGTGCCACCTGGTGTTCGGCTCGACGGGCGGACGTGTCTGGTCACCGGCGCCAACAGCGGGCTTGGCAAGGCGATCGCGATTCGACTCGCGAGCCGTGGCGCGCACGTGATCATGGCGTGCCGCAGCGGGATCCCCGAAGCCGGCGAAGACGTTCGCGCCGCGAGCGGAAGCGACAACGTCGAAATGATTCAGGTCGACCTCAGCGACTTCGATTCGATGATCGCCCTGTGCGACGAGTTGCGTGATCGAAACGTTACACTCGATGTCGCAGTGTTCAATGCAGGCGTCGTCCCGGTGACCTCGCGCACGAGCAAGCACGGTCTCGAGCTGATGTTCGCGGTGAACTTCCTGGCGAAGTTCGTTGTGCTCAACCGCCTGCTCCACGACGGGGTCATCCCGAACGCCGTCTACGGCAACAATTCGCGTGCCGAGGATCCCCCGCGGGTGATTTTCGTTTCATCGGAGACCCACCGGAGCTCGATCCCGATCGACTTCGACACGTTCGGCGAACCCAACGAATATGGCGTGGCCGACGGAGTGAAGTACTACGGCCTCAGTAAGCTGCACCTGACGACCTTTTTCCAAGAGCTGTCGAGGCGCCTCAATCCGGGCGGCAACGGCAACAATCCGGATGTCTGCGTGCACGCCCTTTGTCCTGGCGCGATCAACTCCAACATGGCGCGCGAGGCGCCCACCTGGCTCAAACCCATCCTCAAGCCTGTGATGGCCGTGTTCTTCCAGAGCCCCGAGAAGGCTTCCATCCCAGTCGACTACCTCGTGGCCGCCGACGAGATGGGCGCAAAGACCGGCGAGTACATGCACATGCTGAGGGTCAAGGAATCCTCGGAGCCCTCGATGGACCCGGAGAAGGGCGCCTTACTGTGGAGCAAGACCGAGGCTCTTCTTCGCAAGCACGATGTGATTTAGGACAAGCGAATGACTGACGAGTTGAGCAAGGAAGAAAAACAAATCGTCGACGGAACGGTGTGGAACCAATTCTGCGACACGCTGAAGATGGCCGGGAACGTGGTCCTCGGTCCGAACACGCCGAGCGATCCCATGAATCGGATGGAAGGGTTCCGGTACTTGAGCCGGATTACGCGCGCGGCACTGCAAACGTTCGTCGAGCACAACGACCCGCTCGCGCCCGTGCTGCAGCGTGTGGTGCACGAGACGGCCAAAATGGGCGCCGACCACCCGGACAACTACTACGAGAACGCGGCGATTAGCGGCGAGCACGAGTACCGCATCCGCGGCCATCGAGGGTCTGTCCACTACCTGGGGTTTTTCACGCAGCGGGGCAACTACGGTCAGGGCCGCGGCATGCCACCGACGGGGTACCTCGAAGCATCGTCGCTAGAGATCGAGCCAGACGGGAGCTTCGAGATCATTCTCAGCACCAAAGAGAAACCCGGCAACTGGCTGCCGATGGAAAAAGAAACCGGCACGCTCATCGTGCGCCAGACGTTCTTGGATCGTGAGAACGAAACCATTGCGGATCTTCACATCGAGCGGATCGGCGGGGACGGCCGGCCGTCGCCTTTCGACCCCGTGAAGTGCGCGGAGGGTCTGACCACGTCCGCCGGCCTCGTTGCCGGAGCGGCCATGATGTTCGCGAGCTGGGCGGAGAACTTCAAAAAGAGCACGAACGAGCTTCCCCGGATGCCGCAAGAGGTGTCGAATCAAGCGGGCGGCGTGTCGGATATCGCCTACTACCACAGCTACTGGGAGCTCGCGCCGGACGAAGCGCTCGTGATCGAGGCGACGCCTCCGGAGTGTGAGCACTGGAACTTCCAGCTCAACAACTACTGGATGGAGTCACTCGATTACCGCTACTACCCAATCCACGTGAACAAGCACACGGCGAAGTATCGACCCGACGGGTCCGTGCAAGTGGTGGTGGCCGCGCACGACAAGGGCTTCGACAATTGGATCGACACCGTTGGCCATGAAGAGGGGACGATGTTGTGGCGGTGGGTGCGCGCAAACGAGCATCCACAGCCGCAGACGCGGGTGGTGAAGCTCTCGGAGCTATGAGGCCTCCGATGTCGTCGAGCGAACTCACGGCCGCCTTCGACCGTCCGTACCGGCCGACGGCGATCGCGATAGCGAACCGAGTAGGGCGACTCTTGGCCGGCGTCGGAATCGGCGCCAAGCCGATCACGGTGACCGATGTCCTGTCGGATGCGCGTCGCAAGACGGGACTGAGCGACTTCGGCGACGAGGGTTTCCTCGAACCTCTAGAGGTCCTGGCCGACTCGATCAATCGAGAGGCGGCGCTGAACCCCGTGGGTCACATGATCATTCGAGGCCGCATTGTCGGCGTCCTCAGGAACAAGCTGGTGGCGCAGGACAACATCAAGCGCCATCCGGAAATCCTCGACATCCCCGTCGAGGCGCCCATCGTCGTGGCGGGCTTGGCTCGCACCGGAACGACGATGCTGCATCGCTTGATCGCCGAGGACCCGGGGATCCGCTCTCTGGCTTCCTGGGAAGCGATCAATCCCGCGCCCGGGAAAACCAACAGGTGGGCAGAAGAGAGACCTGCGATTCGCGCAGGCCGCCGCGGCCGCCAAGGGCCTCAAGTACATGTCGCCAGGCTTCTTCGCGATTCATCCCGCGGAGCCGGACGCGCCCGAAGAGGAAGTGATCCTCCTCGAGCAGGCGTTCCTGACCACGACGCCAGAAGCGATGATGAACGTGCCGACGTACTCCAAGTGGTTGGAGGCGCAGGATCACGTGCCCGCCTACCAGGGGTTGAAGCGAATGATGCAGTACCTGCAATGGCAGCGGCCCGGCATCGGCAAAGACGTGCGCTGGGTGCTCAAGACGCCTCACCACCAAGAGTATTTCGATCCGCTCCTCGAGGTGTTTCCCAACGCGACGATTGTCCATACGCATCGTGACCCACTGAAGACGAGCCCGTCGCTGTTCAGCATGCTCACCCACCTGCAGATGATTTTCAGCGATGACGTCGACCCCCACCGAGTGGCAAGCCATTGGCTCGCCAAGATCGAGAACATGGCACGCCGCACTTTGGCTACCCGGGAGCGGCTCAACGACAAGGGTTTCGTCGATGTTTCTTACTACGACCTGATCAAAGACCCGATGCCCGAAGTCGAGCGCATCTACGAAGCCGCAGGCGCCTTCCTCGCCGCCGACGCCCGAAAGGCGATGGAGTCCTCTCGCAAGGACAACAAGCAACACAAGTACGGCCGCCACAAATACTCCCTAGCCGACTTCGGCATGACCGAAGACGACGTAGAATCCCGAATCGCCCCCTACCGCGCCCGCTTCAAAGTCCCCTACGAATAAGAAAAGCGATAGTATCCGGTCCGATGTTGAGCGACGTGGCGGCGGTTCCGTTTTGGCAGCGTTTGATCTCGTTGTTTGGGCTGTTCGCGATGGTGGGCATCGCGTGGCTCCTTTCCAAGCACCGCGACCGAGTGCCGTGGCGGGTGATCGGCTGGGGCATCGGCTTACAAGTATCGTTCGGTGTCCTCGTGATGAAGACCGACGTTGGACTTCGCCTGTTCGCGGTTTTGAACGACTTGGTCATCGCCTTGCTGGGGTTCACTGCGCAGGGCACCGAGTTCATCTTTGGCGACTTTGCGTCCGAGAAGTTCACTATCGCGATCAACGTGCTCCCGACAATTATCTTCTTTTCGTCGTTGATGACCATTCTCTACTACCTCGGCATCATGCAGCGCTTGGTAGGCGTGTTCGCCTGGGTCATGCGCCGAACGATGCGAACTTCCGGCTCGGAAACACTTTCGGCGGCAGCGAACTCGTTCGTCGGCCAGACCGAAGCGCCGCTCATGATCGCCCCGTTCATCCGCACCATGACGACGTCGGAGCTCATGGCGGTCATGACCGGTGGGTTTGCGACGGTCGCCGGCGGGGTCCTTGCCGCCTACGTCGGCCTTCTCAAAGACGTGTTTCCGGATATCGCAGGGCATTTGATCGCAGCGAGCGTGATGAGCGCACCGGCGGCGCTCGTCATCGCCAAGGTCATGTGGCCCGAGACCGAGACGTCTGAAACCGCAGGGCACATGACGCTCGAGATGGAGAAGCCCGATGTGAACCTCATCGATGCGGCCGCGCGAGGCGCGTACGAGGGGATGAAGTTGGCCTTGAATGTCGGCGCGATGTTGTTGGCCTTCATCGCACTGATCGCACTCGCTAACGCGCTGCTCGGCCTGCCATTCGAGCTGTACAACGACTGGATGGGTCTCGAGGGCGCTGCCGCGATAGAGCCGCTCACCATGCAAAAAATACTCGGGTGGATCTTCTGGCCGTTCGCTTTCCTGATAGGCGTGCCGTTTGCCGAGTGTGCGACCATAGGCACGCTGCTGGGCGAGAAGCTCGTCCTCACCGAGTTCGTCGCCTATCTGCACCTCTACGAGTCACTATCCGACGGCGTATCGCAGCTGTCGCCCCGCACGGTGATCATCGCGAGCTACGCGCTATGCGGATTCGCGAACTTTGGCTCGATTGGCGTGCAGCTTGGCGGCATTGGAAGCATCGCCCCAGGGCGCAAGCACGACCTCGCACGGCTAGGCCTGCGAGCAATGTTCGGAGGCATGCTTGCGTCATTGATGACCGCCGCAGTAGCGGGCATGCTGATCTAACCGCGGCTCCCGCCGCGGTAACCTGTCAGTGCCGGCAACTGGGTTGTGCGACTGAGTCACCGGAGGACGGCTCGGGACGGGCGTGCTCGCGAATGGGAGCCCCGTCGCCCGGCACCTTACGTCGACCTACGCGGAGGCGCCGACCCATTCACTGTGCTGCCCATCCCGAGCCGTCCTCCTCTGTAGAAGTCGACGTACGTCAGTGCCAGTGCAGCCGCGACAATTTGCCGCCTTTCGTGTCGGGGACTGGGTGCTTATGTGCCTGTATCATGCGCATTGCCTCGGTTTCGGCGGTTCTCTTCGTGCTCGGGTGTGTCTCCACGCCCAGCGAAGACGCTCCGACCGACGGCCGCCAGGTGCAGAGCATCGTGCGCAACACCGCGAGCCCCTTCTGCCCAGGCAAGACCCTAGACTCCTGCCCGAGCCCCAAGGCCGGGGAGTGGCGGCGGGATATTCACGAGTGGGTCGCGGAGGGAGTGCCCGAGCCTGAGATCCGGCACCGGCTGCAGGCACGGGTGCCGGGGTTCGACTTGAGCATCCCACCGGTGAAGTCGGGCTGGGTGATCCCGTCCATCGCGGTTGTGTTGTCGACATGGTGGCTCGTCGTGATGGCGCGGAGCTTCAGGAGGCGCGGTGTGCCGAAGCCGGTCGCACCGGCCATTCACGATCACACCCTCGACGCACGGCTCGACGAGGAGTTGGCGGGACTGGACTGAACGGGGCAAGCGCCGCCTTAGCGAAGCGAGAGAATCGAGAAAATCGCAGTCCGCCTCCTGGAGATCGAACTTTGCTTTACGAACTGACAAGTCGATTGTAGATGGAGTACGCGTAGTTGCAGAGTTGTGTGATTCAACGCTTTACACACTGTGCCAACGACTCCAGCTTGCACCGCGACACGACGGCGCAGCATGGGAACGCGATACACATCCTCGCGTCCGAAGGCTTGCTCGACTACGACGCCCCGGTTGCCCGCTACTGGCCGGAATTCGCCAAGAACGGCAAGGAAACGATCACCGTCCGACAAATTTTGTCGCACCAAGCAGGGCTTCACAAGGTCGTGCCCTTGGTGGATCAGCTTACCGACATTCTCGACTGGGACCTCATCGTCAGCCGGCTCGCCGATACCGAGCCCGATTTTCATCCTGGAACCGCCAACGGGTACCACGCCGTCACCTTTGGCTGGCTCGTAGGCGAGCTGGTTCAGCGCGTCTCCGGGATGAGCTTCCCGGAGTTCGTCGAAAAGCGAATCGCCCGGCCGCTCGGGCTGGACGGCCTCTACATCGGCGGGGCCGATGCTCAAATGGATCGGCTTACAGACCTCGTGGGCTTGCCCGCCCTTCGCCGTCACGGCGCTGCACCACTGCCCTCAGGGTACGCGGCGCCATCGTGGATACCTCGGGGGCCTCTTCGCAGCCTGCTTCGACGAGGGCTCACCCCGAGCCATGTGACAGAGCTGTTCACGCACCCGGATTTTTGGAGAGCTTGCCTGCCGGCGATGAACGGTGTGTGCACGGCGCGCTCCCTGGCCAAGATGTACGCGGCCCTGTCGCTCGGCGGCGAGATTGACGGCACGCGCCTCGTTCGAGAAGAGATCGTCAAACAGTCGTCGGTCGTCCAGATGAAACGTCCGGATCGCGTCGTGCTTTACCCGTTGCATTGGCGCTTGGGCTACCACCGCGCCGATGCCTTGCTCATGGATGTTCCCGCAGCGTTCGGGCATTTCGGTTTGGGCGGAGCCGGCGGCTGGGCCAACCCCGAGCTCGGGCTCTCCGCGGCACTGTCGCACAACGGCTTTCCGTTTTCGCCGACCGGACAGACGAGGACGGTGAAGATAACCGCCGCGGTCTACGAGTCCCTCGGCCTCTACCGCGGGGTCTTTCACACGCTTCGGCACGGCCCGATCATCGAGCTTCTGCCTCCGCGCTTGGTGCCACAAGTGCAACGCGCTGCGTGACCGACCACCTACACGGTGCAGATTACCGACGACCCGTGGCCAAACAGGCCTTGGTTGACGGTGATTCCGGCCTTCGCGCCCGCGACTTGCCGTCCTTCGGCTTGACCGCGCAGTTGCCACGTTAGCTCGCACACCTGTGCGATCGCCTGCGCCGGGACCGCTTCGCCGAAGCATCCCAGGCCTCCGCTCGGGTTGACCGGTACGCGGCCGCCGATGCTGGTGTCGCCGTCGCGTAGGAGCTTCTCCGCGTCGCCGGGTGGGCACAGCCCGATTTGTTCGTACCAATCGAGCTCGAGCGCAGTCGACAGGTCGTAGACCTCGGCGAGGCTCATGTCTTCGGGGCCGAGGCCCGCTTCTTCATAGGCGTCGTGCGCGATCGATTCCTTGAACCCGATGTCGGGCATCCCGACGCCGGCCTTCGAATCGGTCGCCAGATTGGGCATCTCGATGATGTCGTTCGGATAGACCGGCGTGACAGTCGACACCGCTGCGATCTTCACCGGGTCGGTCGCGTGCTTCCGGGCGAAATCCATGCTCGAGAGCACCAGGGCTGCTGCGCCGTCGCTCGTCGCACAGATGTCGAGTAGATGAAGTGGGTCGGCCACCAGCACCGAGCTCATCACATCTTCGAGGGCTACCTCTTTGCGGTAGCGCGCGTTTCGGTTGTGAAGGCCATGCTTCGAGTTCTTCACCTTGACCGCGGCGAAGTCCTGCGGAGTTGCGCCGTAGGCGTCCATGCGTCGGCGCGCGTAGAGTCCCAAAATACGTGGGGTTGGTGATCCCTTGAATGTGGAAGCGCAACCAATCCGGATCTTCGGGTCGCCGGCCGCCCGTCGGTGCGAAAAAGCCTTTCGGCGCCGCGTCGGCGCCGATCACCAGCGCGACCTCGCAGAGCCCAGCCAAAATATGCGCCCGCGCGACGCCAATCGCCTGTGCGCCGGTCGCGCACGCGCCGTACGAGCTCGACACCTTGGCTCCAGACCAACCGAGCGCTTGCGCAAAAGTCGCGCCCGCTACGTAGCCCGGGTAGCCATTGCGCATCGTGTCGCCGCCAGCCACCAGTTGAATGTCTTTCCACTCGACCCCTGCGTCCTTCAACGCATCTCGTGCGGCTTTGACGCCGTAGCCAACGAAGCTTTGCCCCCACTTACCCCAGGGGTGCATGCCGACACCGAGAACCGCAACGTCTTTGCTCATGCTGCACTCCCGTCGTTGGTCGGCTTCCAGTTCCAAGTGAAGTAAACGTGCTCGTCGTCCTCGTAGAGCTCGCGAAGCACGAGCTCCATCGGCATGCCAGTCTTCAAGGCATCGACTCCGATGCCGTCTGCCACCTGGCCGAGAATCGTGATCCCTTCTTCTTCGAGCTCGACCGCAGCGATAGCGAACGGCTCGAATGGTTCTTTCGCGACGAAAGGCGGAGGTGGCTTGTAGTTCGCGCTCGTGTACGACCACACCTTCCCCGTGCGGCTCAAGGGCACCTCTTCAAAGTCGGCCTTGTCGCATGCCGGGTTTCTGCAAAAGGTCTTCTCCGCGGGAAAGAAATAGGTCCCACACGCGCGGCATCGTGTTCCGAGCAGTCGAGGCTCGCGCGGGTCCATGGTGAAGAGGCCTTCGACGGCCGGTGTCTTGGTTTTGTCAGGCATTGTGAAAGGTTCCATGAAATAGAACACGTTTCACTGAGTTTCAAGCCGACTTGGCGTACTGCGCTTTGGTTCGTTCGAGGAGGTCGGTTAGGTCCTCTCGGAGGGCTTCGAGGCTGTCGAGTGTTGCGCGCGCCGTCGAGCGATTCAGGCCGTCGATCTCCTCGACCATCCTCTCGAGCCGCCTCGCCGCAGCCACCGTGCGCCGGATCGCGTCCAGCTGTTCTGCGCCCTCGGGCTTTGGGTTGAAGACCGGGTTGAACCGTTTGCGGAGCTCCGCGACCGGCGCACCTTCTTCGAACACCGCTTCCCGTAGCTCATCGACCACGCTCTGGTCGACCGCGCGTTCGTGCCCGGCGTCGTTGCTTGGGTTCTTCTTTAGGGCCTTTGCGAAATAGTCGACTGCATCGCAGGTCGGAATGCGCTCGCTGAGGCCGTCCCGCTTCAGGACCGATGGGGCGTGCCGCTTGAGCGCAACGTACGACCCCGTGAGCTTGTCGGCCGTCGCCTGCTTGAGCTGAAGCTCGAGCGAGCAGTACGAGTAGAAGTCCTCATACCCCCAGCCGAGGTATGATTCCCGATTGCGGACCTCGACGAGCGCCTCCGCCATGCTCACCCACGAACGCTTGAACTCGCGCGCGCGCCGGACGACGTGAACTCGAAGCTCGTCTGCCCCCTCTGCTTCGAGCGCCTCTGCGAGGTCGCCGAGCCTTTGATGCGTAGCCATCGACGCTCTATAACACCGAAGTGCCGCGAACCACAGTGGAGCAAAACGCCGCGCGGCGCCGCGCAGCCACCTCGATGCTCGCAACCGAGCTCGTCGGCGACGTGGCCCGGGCTATCGCGGGGCCGGGGATGCAGGTGATGCCGGTCAAGGGCGCGCTCCTTCAACATTGGCTCTACGAAGACCCGGCCGAGCGGCCGATGACCGACGTGGATCTCCTCGTTCGCCCGGACGATTTCGGCAGCGTCGTCGAGTGCCTCGAGGCAGCTGGCTATAGGAGAACGCGCCACCGCAGCGTAGGAGGAATCGTCATGGAGACCCCCTTCGGGTTGGCGCTCGACCTTCATTCGCAGCTCTTCGATTGCGCGCGGTACCGGATGCCCACCGCAGACTTGTTCGCGCGGAGCTCCGAGGATCACGTTCTGTACGGCGCAAGCGTGCAGATCCCGTCACCGCTCGACGTCTATGCGCACCTCATCGGCAAATTCGGCAGTGACCATCTCGACGGGAAGGCCACGGCACGCCTCGATGAAATCGCGCGAATGGAGACACGCCTCGATGCCTCGCCCGAGGCGGTGGCCCGGCACCTCGTGCTCTGCGGCATGCGTCGAGCGTCGCGATATGTGCTTCCGTTGGTCCACCGAGCTGTGGGCGGCGGATTCGCGCTACGGGTGTACGATTCTCTTCCTTTCGATCCGATGGGTCGCGGGGTTGCGGCGACGGCCAACCTGTTGTTGGCAGGTGCGGCGCCAGGGGCTCTCGGGGGCGCACTCGTCGCCCACATGCTCAACGACTCCCTGCCGCGAGGGGTTCACTCCGGCGCCCGCGCGTTGTTGCAACGGGCCCGTCGATCAGGAAGAGACGGGGCCAATCGGGCAGGCCCCAGGGGACCCCTTGGAGGGTGGCGCAGGAACGCAGCTCGTCGCGATGGCCTCTAGGGGCTCCCGATAGACAATTTGCGGCGGCTCGTACGCGCCGCCCCAGGCTCCAGAGACTCCACCAGAGCTCACGGCTCCACCAGAGCCCACACTGCTTGTTTCGCTTGGAGTGCTGGTCTTCTTCCGTTCCACTTCGCCCCTCGCGGCTACACTACAGTAAGTCGGACCCGCGTGCGACCCGACGCCGCCATCCTCTGGGCGGCGGGCGGGTAGATCGCGAGCGGGTCTCCCGAATACGTGTGCGCCGCTCCCGGGCAGAAGTTCGAGACGAGCCCTGCGTCACCCAAGCCTTCGAGCTTACGCCGCGCGGCCTTGGTCGTTTCCCGGATCTCGCGAAGCATACCCGACCCCGCCCAGATCTCGGTGACGCGCTGTTCGTGCAGGTTGCCAATCGAAACGCGCCACTGCACGCAGGGCAGAACGCTCCCGTAGGGATCAATGGCGATGTTGTTCGACCCCGCGCCGCAGTGCTTGTCGGTACCCGCCATGTTCGTTCTCCGTGCGGCGGCGGGCGAGGGGTCCTTCGTGACTCCGACGTCTCGCTTCGAGCGCGCCTCGAGCGCCCGCCGATATCGCGCCTGACCTTCGAGGCTCGCTTCGATGGCCAACGTACTCCGGTCGCCGTCGTCCCTGGGCTTCACCTCTGGGATCGATCTGCAACGCAACGTCTAGGTCGTCGCAAACCGCGAGCAGTTCTTCAACCTCGTGCTCGTTCCATCGTGTCAGCACGCTATTGGCTTTCACCCGTAGCCCGATCGAGTTCATCGTGCGGATGTTGGCCAAGAGGCGCGTGAAGCTCCCCGGCACCCGTGTTTGCCGATCGTGTGTGTCCGCCGTCGCGCCGTGAATGCTCACTTCGACGAGAAACGGGTCGACTTCATCTCGAATTCGGCGAGCCACCGCTTCTTTGATCGCGTGGCCATTGGTCTTGAGCCGGATCACGAACCCGAGGTCACGTGCATGTCCCGCGATTTCGAAGAAGTGCGGGTGTGCGAGCGGCTCGCCACCGGTCAACGAGAGGTTGAGCACGCCGAGAGAGGCGAGGTCGTGCAGGAGCTCACGATACTGAGCGAGAGACAGTCGCTTCCCGCCGAGAGACAGGTCGTTGTAGCAAAACGTGCAGTCGAGGTTGCAGGCGTAGGTGAGTTCGAGCAGCACCGACATCAGCCGATTGTCGTTCCAAGTGCGCTTCACCGTGTCGGAGTAGCTCATGATCGCGTGATTGCGCCTGCCCGTAGGAGCTCGGCGACGAGGGACGAGGCGTCCAATCGCGCTCGCTCGGCGTCGACGGCATACCGTTCGGTAATGCTCGTGATCACTTCGTCCAGGCTGTGCTCGGCCTTCAGCTGCTCCACGATGAAAGCGCCCACTTCATTTACTACGAGTACCTCGCCGGCGTCCTGAAGGACGAAGATGCCTTCGTCGTCCATCACGCGAAACCTGGCGTGCGGGTCAACGCGATAGTGCTGCGTGCTGGTTTCGGTACTCATGGTCCAAGACGCTCCAGAAACGGGTGTCCTTTGCAAACGAAAGAATGCGCAATGGCACACGCTCGATCAGCATGGCGGCGCGAGACGTGAGCTCGTCGACTAGTAGGGAGTCGGCGTTGATGTAGGGGCACGAGGCGACGATACGCGAGACCGCTTCGGCTTTCGAGCACCGGTGTACCGACGGGGCCGCGCCATGCGCGAGGCCGAGCAATCCGGTCAACGGGTAGGGCGGGTGCGGCGTGGGTAGCCCACCAAAATCACCTGCAAATGGCATGGGTTGAAGCTCGAATACCTCTCCCGAGGTCGTGACGGCGTTGAGCTCGTCACTCAGGATGCCGAGCCCGAGCTCCTCCGCCAGCCGGCACAGGGTGGTTTTGCCAGCGCCCGAGCGTCCGCAGAAGAGAAAACCGCGGGCGCCATCGGTGAAGGCGGCGCTGTGCATCACCAGCGCCCCCTCGCTGAAGAACCGATAGCAAGCGATCACGCGGAAGAGATTCTCGAAGGCGCCCAAGAACCAGTCGTCGGCGAGGCAGGTCTGCATCTGCGCTCGAAGAGGGGTGCGGTCGATGTTGGCGGTGAATCCGATGCCGGCAACGGCGACGCTGTCCTCGCCATGCACCACCGCGATCCGGTACTCGACGGGGCCCACCGGCCTTCTCATGAACCCCCCTGGGTTGGGCGCGTAGTGTACGTCTACCTCGACGTCGGGCTGGGTGTCGTCGGTGCACAGCAAAGCGTCGAACCGCGAACGCACCAGGTCGAGCTGCTCTGGGTTCAGCCCCGCGAATCGGTACCGGGAACCCGCAAACGCGATGGTCAGCGCACTCATCGGCCCGCTTTCGCCACCCTGCGTATCAGCGCACGCGCGTACTTGCCGCACGCCGCCGCCCGCTCCGAACCACTGACGTCGCACTGCACGCGCCCGACGATCGCACTTGCCGGCGCGGCGGGGTCTCGCTCGTCGGCGTTGTCGGCCTGCGTGAGCGCGACGATGCCGCGAACGGTCGCCGCGTACCCCAAAAATCGGTGCGTGTTCCAGTGGTCACGTCGGCGCACGACGACGACATCACCAGGGAAGTAACCCCACTGCTTGCGGACACGCACAGACCGACCGCTATTGAGGCCCCGCATACACTCGCCGCGAACCGTAAACTCCACGGACTCGCCGAGCCGCAGACCCAGATTCGCCAAGCTCGACTGTCCCCCTCGCATGAGCGCGGCCAACCATAACAGAGAGGCGACCACGGCACCCCTCAAACCCGGAGGCGTGTGCTTACCTCAAGCACTTGGAACCTTTGCACAATTGTGACCCCAAATACCTGTTGACAACCGTGATCCCGAAGCTTTACCGTAGGACTGTCGACGGCTGATCAGCGACCCGTCGGCGGGCCAAATCGAGATTCACACTCCTTGGGGTACAACAAACGGGCACTCGGGCGGGGTTCACACCTCGCCCGAGATCTTTTTAACGACGCGGCCAAAGCTATCCAGCCGCTACCGCTACTAGAGGCTTCGCTTCTTGCCGCGCAGTCCTCGGCGACTGCCTTTGGGCTTCTTCGGCCTGTCGAACGAGCGGCCGTCGCCGCCGCGGTCGTAGCTGCCTCCGCCTTCGCCTCGACCGTAGTCGTTGCGATCGGGTGGGGGGCCGAAATCCCGCTGAGTGCGCGGGGGCCGGGGACGGTCTTCAGCGATATCGAGCCGCAATTCGCGGCCACCGACTTCGCGTCCGTGCATCTTCTCGACCGCTTGGGCGGCGTGCTCTTCTGCAGCGAACCGAACGAATGCGAAGCCTCTCGGGCGTCCGCTCTCGCGGTCCTTGGGAATGTGAACGTCAACGACCTCACCGATCTCGCCGAAGAGCTCACGAAGCTCCTCGTCGGTCGTGGCGAAGTTGAGGTTCCCTACGAATATCTTACTTGAAATGACTTACTCCGTTTCTTTTGAGGTGCTCATTTGGCACGTTTTGGGTTTGCGTCCAATTCGGGCAGTGTAACCCAAATTCGACATTCTTTGGTGGGATCCATTGGCTCAATAGTGCCAGGGGTACTTTCGGTAGTCCTGAGGGCGCTTCTCGAGGAAGGCGTCCCGGCCTTCCTGGGCCTCCTCGGTGCCGTACGCCAAGCGGGTGGCTTCCCCGGCGAAGAGCTGCTGACCGACCAGGCCATCGTCGACCATGTTGAAGCCGAACTTCAGCATCCGCATGGCGGTGGGGCTCTTGGAATTGATCTCTTTGGCCCAGGATAGGGCGAAAACTTCGAGATCGGCGTGGGCAACCACCGCATTGACCATCCCCATCTCGGCGGCCTCTTGCGCGCTGTAGTCGAGGCCGATGAAGAACACTTCACGGGCCTTCTTCTGCCCGACCTGACGCGCGAGGAGAGCCGAGCCATAGCCGCTGTCGAAGCTGGCGACATCGGGGTCGGTTTGCTTGAACAACGCGTGTTCACGGCTCGCGATGGTGATGTCGCAGATCACGTGCAGGCTGTGCCCGCCGCCGACCGCCCAACCGGGCACGACGGCGATCACGATCTTCGGCATGAAGCGGATCAGGCGCTGCACCTCTAGGATGTGCAAGCGTCCGAGCCTCGCTGGGTCGATCTCGCCCGTCGAATCGGTTTCGTACTTGTACCCATCCCTGCCGCGGATGCGCTGATCGCCACCCGAGCAAAACGCCCAGCCGCCGTCTTTGGGAGAAGGGCCGTTGCCAGTGAGGATCACGCAGCCAACGTCTGGCGTTTGCCGCGCATGATCGAGCACGCGATACAGCTCGTCGACGGTGGCGGGCCGGAATGCGTTGCGGACCTCGGGTCGGTTGAAGGCCACGCGGACCGTGCCGTGATCGTTGGCGCGGTGGTAGGTGATGTCGCGGAGGTCGAACCCCGGCACTTGGGTCCACTTCGACGGGTCGAAAATTTCGGAAACCATGCCGCTCTTATTCCGTGAACTCGCTCAGCACCGCGAGGATGATGCGCCCGAGGAGCTCCGCCACCTGCTCGCGCGAGAAGTCGCCGTCGATCCACCGCTGCAGGATCTCGCCGGCGCCGCTGACCATCACGTCAGCTAGCGCAAGCGCCTCCGGTTCGCTCACGCCCGTGAGCGTGCGCAGTGGCTCCAACCACGGCTGCACGAGCTGGTGCCGAAATTTCACACCGATCGCTGTGATTTCCTGGTCGGGCCCAAAGGTTCTCAACAGCTGCCAGCCACCCGGGCCTCTCGCCTCGATCGTGTCGCAAGCCGCATCGATGAACGCGCGAGCGGTCGTCGCGACGTCGAGTGTTTCGTCCGGATTGGCGACGTCGGGGACGCGACGCGTGTAGTCCTCTCGGAAGTCTTCGAGAACGCCCTTGATGAGCTCGTGTCGGTTCGGAAAGAACTTGTACACCACGGGGCGGGTGACCCCGGCTGCGGCTGCCACGTACGGGATGCGCACGTTGTCAACGCCATCGGCGGCGATGATATCCGAGGTGACGCGCAGCAACTGGCGTTGACGCTCTCCGGGACTGAGTCTCGTGCGCGTCGCGTCGCTTGGTCTGTTCGATGAGGCCATGGTTTCACGAAAAAGGGTGGCTTCTAACTCGAAGCCACCCCGATCGAGTTCGAGCTCCGGATGATTTAGTCCTGAGCCAGGTTCATCACCTGCTGAAGGCTCATCGCGAGGGTCATGTCGCCGTCGATCTTGATCTTGCCGGACATGAACGCCTGCATCGGGTTCAACGAGCCGTTGAGCATGCCGAGCCAATCTTCGGCGGACACGGTGATGGTCGCGCCGGGGCTGTCGTGGGTGCCTTTGCTGACGAAGTCGCCCGTCTTGCCCTTCGTGAGGACGAGGTTCCATTCGCCTCCACCGTCGCCGGTGATGTTGAACTGGTAGATTGCGTTGGGCTGGGTGGCCGCGTCGGTGTTTGCGGCGGCTTTCTGCTCAAACTTTTCGAAGAACTCAGCTGCGGATTCCATTGATATTCCCTCTCGTGTTGGGCCGGCGGCCGTTTCCACCTCCGAATTGGTGTGGCGTGCCGGAAGCGCAGTTGTAACCGAAATCCCCGCTGCACGCACCCCCGGATGGCCAAAAAAATACAGCAATTTCAGCCTCCCACGAGGGAAAGGGCCTGTGCCGGACAGGTGTCGACGGCATCTCGAGCGGCTTCGCGCGAATCTTCGGGCGCGCGCGTCAGCGGCCTCCCGCGGTTTGAAACAAACAAGAAACGTTCGCCACATCCTGCGGAAACAGCTCGGATCTAGGCTCTGCCAACTTCAAAGGAGGACCCGGGGATGGATGCTCTCAATCAGGCGGATACCGGATGGCTCATGGTCTCATGTGCGCTCGTGATGCTCATGACGCCGGGCTTGGCGCTGTTCTATGGCGGCATGGTCGGCTCGAAGAACGTGCTCTCGTCGTTCATGCACAGCTTCATCGCCCTGGGCATCATCACGCTCCAGTGGGTGGTGATCGGATATTCACTCTCGTTCGGCTCGGACATGGGTGGTGGTTTAATCGGCGGCTTCGAGTACGCCTTCTTGAACGGCGTGGGTCTCGAGCCACAAGAGGGCTCCACGATTCCGCACATCCTCTTCATGGCGTTCCAAATGATGTTTGCCATCATCACGCCTGCGCTGATCTCCGGCGCCATCGCCGAGCGGATGAAGTTCTCCGCTTACGTCGTGTTCATCATCTTGTGGGCGACGTTGGTCTACGACCCCGATCTGCCACTGGGTGTGGGGACCGGACGGCTGGCTCGGCGCGCGCGGCGCGCTCGACTTTGCGGGCGGCACCGTCGTTCACCTTTCATCGGGCATGGCAGCGTTGGTCTGCGCCGTGCTGCTCGGCCGCCGCAGTCGTCTGGCCCACCTCACAACTTGACGCTGACCATGCTCGGCGCCGGCCTGCTTTGGTTCGGTTGGTTCGGCTTCAACGCGGGTAGTGCCTTGGCTGCGAACGAGAACGCCGCGCTTGCGTTGGTCAACACCCACGTCGCGGCAGGCGCGGCGGCCCTGTCATGGGCCATCGTGGAATGGCTCAAACAGGGCAAGCCTACTGCCCTCGGAGTGGCCTCCGGTTTGGTGGCTGGCTTGGTGGTCATCACGCCCGCGGCAGGCTTCGTGGGTCCGATCTCGGCGGTCATGATGGGGCTGGCGGCCGGTGCCGTTTGCTACGGCGCCGTAATGCTCAAGGGCAAGCTCGGCTACGACGATGCGCTCGATGCATTTGGTATCCACGGTGTAGGCGGCGCTCTTGGCGCGATCCTCACCGGGGTGTTTGCCGCCGAGGTTTGGGGCGGCGCGCAGGGGCTCGTCGACGGGAGCAGCGCGCTCGTCCTCGAGAACGCCATCGGTGTGCTTGCTGCTGCGACATACTCGGTGGTCGTTACTTTCGTGATCCTGAAGGTCATCGACGCCACTATTGGTCTGCGCGTTAGCTCGGACGAAGAGAGCGAGGGCCTCGATGCGAATCTACACGGCGAAGAGGGCTACCACATGGGCGGCGCGGGGGCGCTCATCGAGTAGCAGCCGTCCGCAACCTCGCCCCATTGTCCGGGGCCTGCGTTCGTCGTAGGTCTCGGGCATGGGGTGGGGCCGTTTCATTGCCGGGTTGTTCGGGAAAGAAGGAGGAGCCTCGCGCGCCTCTGCCCGAAGCGGAGGAGCGAGATTACTCGCTCACGGAGCTCGCCGCCTACGACGGCTCAGATCCGGCCCGGCCGCTCCTCATCGGCATCCGTGGGCACGTGTATGACGTGACGCGCGGCCGGGGCCTTCTATGGACCGGGTGGCCCTTATGGGATGTTTGCGGGCAAAGACTGCACCCGCGCGCTCGCCAAGGTGTCGTTCGACGAAGAGCTGCTCACCGGAGACATCGAGGGACTCGAACGGGACGAGCTCGACAAGCTCGAAGAGTGGATCGAGATGTTCGACGGGGAAGTACCGGCGCATCGGCCGGTTACTCGACGGCTAAGGGACCGGTGACAGCACTGGGGTCACCTGGAGGACCTGGCCCGCGTTGTTGCGACCGTCGTTGGTGACGTATAGGAGGCCGTCCGGACCTTGCCTCGGTGAGCGAAGCCGTCCTTCGTCTTCGATCACGCGAAAGTCGTCGGTCACTTCGCCTTCGGAGTTGATGAAGTAGATGTGCAAGTGCTCGGCTTTCAAGGTCGCCACGGCAAGCACGCCGTCCCAGTCACCCCAGCCACCGCCTTCGATGAAGCCAGCGCCCGAGAACGCGAGCGTGGGATTGCCGGTCGACCAGATCGCCTCGACGGCATCGGGGAACTTCACGAGGTCGGTCATCGGGACCGAATCGGTGTAATCGGGGACCGGGTCCCATCCGAAGTTGCCCGTCACCAGCAGGTTGAGCTCATCGTCGATCGTTGGGCCGTGCTCTGCCGACACGCCGAGGTCGTCTGCCGTACGGAATGCCATCCCCTGGACATTTCGATGGCCTTTGGAGAACCAGCGATACCCGCCCGGATTGCCGGGCGCGGCCGTGCCATCGCGATCGATCCGTAGCACCTTTCCGCCGAGCGAGTCGTCGTCCTGCGGGTTCACTCCAATCGCCGCGTCGCCCGTGCCGACCCACAGGTATCCGTCCGGTCCAAAGCGCGGGCGACACCCGCTGTGCCTTCCCGTGCTGTACGGCATGCCGGTCACGATGTCGTTGCGGCCGAGCACCTCGTCGCCGTTGGGCGTGGCGAGCGTGAACCGCACTAGACGCACGTCAGTGGCCCCGTCGGTGTCGGAGGCCATGCACACGTAAACGTAGCCGTTGGCCGCGAAGTCCGGGTCGACTTCGAGGCCAAGCATGCCGCCTTCTCCGTTCGCCACCAGGTCAGTAGGTGCGATGGTGAACGGCTCGGCCTTGACGCCGTCGATATACACGTTCAGCCGGCCCGATCTTTCGGTCACTAGTACGGTTCCGTTGGGCAGCCAGGCGATGTCCCAGGGCTTGTCGAGACCGGAGATGAACGATGTCACCTCGAGGTCGGAGACGAAGCCTCCGCGGGCGGACCCACCGCAGCCAGCATCG
>PVMK01122571.1_pt1 | contig 37593 bp, 32 predicted proteins | sample 1853481 | NCBI WGS metagenome assembly PVMK01 (sample SAMN08533507, study PRJNA380276) | Marine sediment metagenome, whole genome shotgun sequencing project.
CAACCGTGATATCACGGTGCAGAAAAAGGCGCAGGAAAATATCAAGCTCAATGAAACGCGACAGGCTGCATTGCTGAAACTTTATGAGATGCAGACATTGCCCATCAGGGAAGTATGCAACTTTGTTCTTGAAGCGTCACAGTCTCTTACCGGAAGTGAAATAGGTTTTATGGGGTTCCTCAATGAAGATGAGTCCCAAATGACAATCCACGCCTGGTCAAAAAGCGTCATGGCCCAGTGTAAAATGCATGAAAAACCGATTGTTTTCAGTATTGCAGAGGCTGGTGTCTGGGGAGAGGCAGTGAGAAAACGTTCACCGGTTATCATTAACGATTACGGCTCTTCCTCTGTTCTGAAGAAGGGACTTCCTCAAGGTCATGTGGATATAGCAAGATTTATGGCCGTTCCTCTCTTTTACGAGGATAAAATTGTGGCGGTAGTTGCAGTGGGCAATAAAAATCAGGATTATGACGAGCAGGATATAAAACAGCTGCAACTGCTTATAGAAGGGATGTGGCAGATCATCAAGCGCAGGCAGACCGAGGACGAACTCATCAGACAGGCGGAAATGATAAAACACTTCACCAATAAAGTCGCCCATGATCTTAAAAATCCTGCAATTGCCATTTATGGTCTCGCCAGGGTCCTCAAGAAAAAACATGAGGAATTATCTCAAGAAAAACTGGAAAATTTCATTGAGCAGATCGTCAACAGCTCCGCACAGATTAGTGCACTCTCAGAGGACATCAACGCATATATTTCCACCAGGGAGACCACTCTTCATTTCGTAGATATTGACCTGATAGAAATATGGCAGACAATCCGGGAGGAGTTTGAACCCCAACTCAAAAAAGGAAAGATACTGTGGATAGAGCCGGAGAGCAGTATACCTGCAATAAGGGCTGACCGGCATGCCCTGCTCAGGGTTTACAGGAATCTGGTGGATAATGCCTTGAAATATGGCGGCAGCAATTTAACTGAGATTGCAATGGGTTATGCGTCATCAGATATGTACCATATATTGACTGTGCAAAATAACGGGAAAGTTATACCTCCGGAAGATATAGGATCTATTTTTAAGATTTTCAGGAGAAAAGCGGGTGAGTCAACTGCTGGTGGAACGGGGTTGGGGCTTGCTATTGTCAGGGAGCTTGCCAGGCATCATAAGGGGGATTCCTGGGTTGAATCAGGTGCTGATGGCAAAACCACATTCTTTATGTCAATTGCCCGAAATCTTTAAACTCTGCTTATTGTCTCAGTTTAGTCCTTCTCCTGTTCATCTTCTTTTTCTTCAGAAGCATTTGGTGTTTTTTCTTCATTGGTTGTCATGTCCGGCGTCCCAGATTCGTCTGAATTGTTTTCTTCTTCATTCGCTCCGGCATCCAACTCTCTTTCTGTTTTACGTGGCAACAGTACAGCGGTTTCGGCATCCGGTTCACCATCTACCGGTGAGTCGGCAGCAGTCTCTTCCTGCTTGAACTGGTCGATATAAAGGCTGGCCAGGCAGCCAACCTGGAAGGGAGGCAGAAGAATTTTCAGCACAAAAAGAAAGGGTATTATTGTACCGATAAAGTTGATAAGCATGATTGGAATGACAGATACTAGCAGCAGAAAGACAAGGTGCATGAGAAAACCTTTTTCATTTACCTTATTCATGCTGAGCCGCATGGCATGGGTGAAAGACATTTTTCTGTCAACCATTAACGGCAGGACATAAAGCCACCAGGTAGCAAAAATCAACCCCGGAAGTATCAGCAGCATAAAACCAAGGAATATCAGGAGCAGGACGAGAAAGTAGGGAAACAGGTTGGCAAATTGCTGCAGACCGGAAAAAATATCATTAAAGACCGGTTTTCTGTTTTCCCGCAGGGCGAGGATAACCAGAAGCGTGTAACCTCCTATAAGGGGACCGGCAAGTATACCCAGAGAAAAAACAGTCAGCAGTTGGACGAGCAAACCACCAAGGATGAGGATAACAGGCTCTTCCTTAATGATCCTGTAGGTGTCCTCAAGATAAGCCTGGAAATTCATTGTATTGGGTATAAGGCCGAATTCGAAAAAGGCCTAGCCCTGGAGGAGGCGGGCCATATCCTTGGCAAAGTAAGTCAGGATTATTTCTGCACCGGCCCGTTTTATGCTGAGCAGTGTCTCTGCCATAACCCTTTCTTCGTCAATCCAGCCATTGGCACCGGCAGCCTTGATCATGGCATACTCCCCACTGACGTGATAGGCGGCAATTGGAAGGTCGAACTCATCACGCAATTTACTGATTATATCAAGATAGGCCACAGCAGGTTTGACCATGAGGATATCAGCGCCTTCCTCCACATCAAGGGTTGCCTCACGAAGCGCTTCCAGGGAATTTGCCGGGTCCATCTGGTAACCGCGCCTGTCTCCTTCCTGCGGTGCACAATCTGCAGCATCACGAAACGGACCATAAAATGCAGAGGCATATTTAACGGCATATGACATGATCGGGATGTTATGAAAGTTTTCATCATCAAGGGCAGCCCGAATTTCACCGACCCGTCCGTCCATCATATCTGAAGGAGCCACCATGTCAGCACCGGCAACTGCATGTGATAAGGCGGTCTTGGCCAGGACTTCCAAAGTAGTATCATTATCAATTTGATTTTCTATGATAATGCCGCAGTGGCCATGGGAGGTATATTCGCATAAACAGACATCAGTAAAGACGAGGAGTTCAGGAACCTTATTCTTTAACTCCCGAATGGCACGCTGGATAATGCCATCTTTAAAATGAGCACCTGAACCCATGGGGTCTTTCTTCTCGGGTAAGCCGAAAAGAATAACACTGTTTACCCCAAGTTTGAGGCACTCTTTGCCTTCTTTTGCCAGCTGATCAACGGAGAGTCTGAATACCCCCGGCATGGATGATATCTGTTCCCGTTTATTTTTACCGGGCATGACAAAAATAGGGTAAATAAGTTGTGCCGGCAAAAGATGTGTTTCACGGATTAAAGCACGAAAGGATTCATTTTTTCTGAGACGCCTGGGGCGGTATTCAGGGAATATCATGTCTGTTCTCCTTAACAATTTATGTTAAATATTGAAACTCATTGAAAAATTTCATACATATCATGTTTTAAAAAAGTCACGGATCAGGGTCGCTTATATACTACTCGGGCTTATCAATACCAGATCTTGTTATAACTACATGATTAATTCTTTTTTTCTGTTGTAACAACCAATTAGTCAGAATCAGAGAGATCAATGTGCAGGATTTTAAGTTTTTTGTGCAGGTGGCTCCGTTCCATACCAAGCATTTCAGCAGTCTTTGAAATATTGCCGTTATTCTCCTGGAGTTTAACAATAAGGTATTCCCGTTCAAATTCCCTTTTGGCCTCTTTAAAATGCTGCTTTTGGTAAGGAGCTATGGTTTTGGTTTCTGCTGTATTTTCAGGTGTTGACGTGTCCTGATGCAGATATTCCGTAACAGTTTTCCCTGAAATATTTTCCTCAGGAGACATAATGACCAGGCGTTCAACAAAGTTGCGCAGTTCACGGACATTGCCAGGCCAGGTATGGCGCATCATTACAGCAAGCGCCCCATCTGTAAAATGTTTTCTCTCCAAACCTTTATGAGTGAAAGTTTGAACAAAATCAGCTACCAGAAGCGGTATGTCTTCAACACGTTCTTGCAGCAGGGGGACTTGAATGGGAACAACATTCAGCCGCCAGAACAGATCTGCCCTGAAATTGCCCCTTTCAATTTCGTCTTCAAGGTTTTTGTTAGTAGCAGCAAGAACACGAACATCTACCTTAATGATCTGGTTGCCGCCAACACGTTCAAAGGTTTGTTCCTGGAGAATGCGCAGTATTTTGGCCTGGGTTTTCATGCTCATATCGCCGATTTCATCCAGGAAGAGCATACCGCCGTCAGCCTGATCAAATTTGCCCCTTTTGCTGGTCTGGGCTCCGGTAAAGGACCCTTTTTCATGACCGAAAAGTTCACTCTCTATCAACTCTTCCGGGATGGCTGCACAGTTGACCTCAACCATGGGTTTTGTATTGCTTTCTGACAGGCGGTGAATGGCTTGGGCAACCAACTCCTTGCCTGTGCCGTGTTCACCCCTGATGAGAACCCATGCATCAGTTGGGGCAACACGTTCAATTTGTTCCCTGAGGTTTTTTATGGCCGGTGAGTTGCCGGTAAGAGATGGCTTGTGGTTTGCTTTCTGACGCAGAATAAGGTTTTCGGTTTCCAGTCGGGAAAATCGTAAGCCGTTTTTGATGGCAAGGACTATCTTGTCATAGGAAAGAGGTTTTTCTATAAAGTCGAAAGCACCAATTTTAGTGGCCTGGACTGCGGTCTCAATTGTGCCGTGTCCGGATATCATGATTACCTGGAGTTCCGGATAGTCCTCTTTTATTTTTTTCAGCGCTTCAATGCCGTCCATGCCCGGCATCCATATGTCCAGTAATACGAGATCAACGGCCTCGGTCTTGAGTCGCTCCAGTCCTTTCTCAGCTGAATCAACACAGATAGGAGAAAACCCTTCATCGGACAGTATCCCAGCCAGGATATCCAGGATGCTTGTTTCATCATCAATGACGAGAATTTTTTTGGACATGGGTTTATTAGCTGTCAGCAATAAGCATTCAGAAATTAGTTTGAAATGTTTTCTGTTATTTAGTTTTTATCCAGTATCCAGCAGCACGTCTTTTCTTTTCCCTTGACACCTGGACACCTTGAAACCTTGAAACCTATATTTCTTTTTTCAACTTTAGCTCGAAAAAAGGTCACTGACAACACGAATCAGGATGTTATGGGTAGTTCAACTGTGAAAATGGCTCCTGTCGGCTCGTTGTCTGTCACCTTGATCTGGCCGCCATGGTCTGATACTACGGTACTGGCAATAGCCAATCCGAGACCGGTCCCTGATTTTTTTGTTGAGAAATAGGGTTCAAACAGCCTGAGTTTATCTTCGTCTGCCACGCCTGGTCCATTATCACGTACCTCCATATACACAACCTGTTTTTTCTTATCACAGGAAATGGCAATTTCAATGGTGCCGCCATCGGGCAAAACTGTAATAGAGTTTTCCAGCAGGTTGATCAGAACCCTTTTCATCTGCTTGAGATCGAATTCAAAGGGAGGGATATTCTGTTCGGTTATATAACGAAAAGTAATATATCCGTGGCTCTCCTCATAGAAAACAAGTATTTCCTTGACCATTTTAACAATATCGTTACGGGATTTTTGTACAATGGGCATTCTGGCAAAAGTGGAGAATTCGCTCACCAACCGTTTAAGTTCTTCAACCTGGTTTATAATGGTCTGGGTACACAGATCAAAAACCTCCGTGTCTGACCCCAGGGTATGGAGGTATCTTTTTCTCAAGCGCTGAGCAGAGAGTTGAATGGGTGTGAGAGGATTCTTAACCTCGTGGGCAATCCTCCTGGCAACTTCTCTCCAGGCTGCAATTCTCTGGGCTTTTTCAAGTTGAGTGAGGTTGTCAAAAACCAGGACGGTGCCAAGTGGGCTGCCGGTTCCATCATCGAGTTTTGTGACATTGATCAGCAGTGAAACAGTCTCTCTGCCCAGGGATAAGCGCAGGGGCTGTTGAATCGTTGATTTGCCTGACTCTTCCAACTCCTGCAGAAATTTCTCGATTATTACTCTATGGTCCGGGGTAAGAGTTGTGCGGAAGTCCTTGTGCAGATAGTCATCTTTGTTGATATGCAAAAGATCTTCTGCAAATTTGTTGATACTGGTAACCTTGCCATTCGCATCAAAAGAAATGACCCCTGCAGGTACATTTTGTAGAATTGTCTCTATATATTGCCGCCGCTCATCCAGTTCGATATTACTTTCCTGTAAGGCGACATTGACGGATTCCAGTTGTCTTTTGCTCGTTTGCAGGTCGCGGGTCATTTGATTGAATGAATCGACGAGTAACCCCATTTCGTCATCGGATTCTTTTTCCAGGACAAAGTCGAGTTCTCCTTCAGCAACGCGACGCGTCGCTGTTGCCAGTTTGCCGATGGGCCCGGTGAGCCCCTGGGCAATATAAAATCCAAACCAGATTGCACTGAAGATAATGAGCAAAGTCACAATGAGAAGCATGACCAACAGACTTGTTTTGAGTGGGTTTTTGAGCAGCACGAGTTGGCGATAGCCTTCAATGCCCTTGGAGATTATGGTCATACGGTCAAGTCGGTCCTGGGGAATGTATATTGTAGTCACCAGCATGTATGGAATAGAATCCGGTTCTTTTTCAAAATAAACTGGAGTAAGGCTTCTGATAATTTCTCCAGTAGGAACAGATTGGATCGAGGTTCGTTCTGTTTCACCGGATAATACCAGCCTGAAAAGTTCAGCAGGGATTTCCGGGAGGCTGAGATAGTTGATATTCTCACTTTCCACATTTGCAACAATCTGTCGTTGGTCTGATAAGAGTGTAAGTCCGTCAAGATTACGGAGAGTCATTTTTTTTTCAAGGCGGGACTGGATGTTATCAGGGGCAAGGTGCAACACCTTTTCAGCTATAAGCTCTTCAGCAATCGAATTTCCAGTAGCAATAGTTTGTGCTTTATTTCCCTGGTAGATATCCTGGGCAACCCTTAATGATTCATCGAGTGATTCTTCAACATTGGAGTTGAACCAGTAGTCCATACTGGTGGATACAAATTGTAATGCTATGAAAAACAGCAGAATTGTCGGGATGAGGGATAGGGAAATAAAGGATATAACCAGCCGGGTTCTGAGCGACTTGCCGAGACTAATCTTCCGTTGCTCGAAGATTAACAGCAACAGGTTCCTGAGGACCAGGAAAACCATAAGCAGAAGCAGGATTATATTTATATTTATCAGGGAGAAAACAAGAACATTACCGCTGATCGGAAAGGAAACCTCCCCGATTTGAAAGACCACTGTTTCAAGGTAGGTCAAAACCGGGATGAGGATAAGGCAGATAATAATTGCATAGCGTGTCCGCCTTCTCCTTATTTCATGAGGCTCTTTAGTCATAAGGCAATGTGTAGTTTTAATTCATACCATTTTGTTTCAAAATCCCAGAGAGAAGTAAATGGAATCAGATAATGAAAGTAAAGCGGCAGGGTTTTACGGGCTAATTTAGCTTTCACCTTTATTACGTAAGAAGCTTTGGGATCAATTTCTTCAAGTGGCAACATCTTGAAACCGTTTATTTCAGACATCAGAATTTTGGCTTCGTCAAGAGAAGTGGTCAGTTTGCTGTCACCTTTTTCATCCCTATAAATTTTATATTCTTTTTTCAGGCTGTCATACTCCATAATATGGTCAAATTCGTATTTCTTTATTTTTTTATCCGGCCAGTTTGATCGCTGTCTATAAATATCAACATAATAAGTGAAAGTTGCCGGAATGCCGTTGTGGATGGCGGCTTCCATGTCATCAGTGAAACAATCAGTAACAGTGAGATAAAGTATCAGTTGGCTCTCAGAATTGGATACGGTGAAATCAGTTATTGTTGCATCTTGAGCATACAGGGTACGTGCCTGTAAGAGGTTTGCCAGCAGGCATAAAAAAAGAGGCAGCAATAAAGAATAGAAAAGATGCCTGGATATTTTGAAATTGATTATCATAAAATCTCAATTGAGTTCGTTTAAAAAAAGCAGCTTAATTAAATAAGTTAGCCATTAAATTTTTAGCATTAGCACTTGTACCAAGTGCGCGGTGGTCCAATGTAACTGAAATTTAGTCTCCTGTCCATGCGATAAAGGTTAGGAAATAAGTCAGAAAAAATGCTGTTCACATAAATGGCATTATCATAAGCCTGTAAAAATTCAGAGATAACTCTTTGCACGTATGACGCTAATACGGAAATTTTGTTTTGTTGACACGCATGGGTTAATCGTTTATCGTAGATGTACGATTATGGAGATGGGGCGTTTATAATTTTTTTCACATTATAGTGTGCTCAAGAATGCAAACCAAAAAACAAAGTATACTAACGGCTAAGGAAAAAGAGTTTGACCCGGAGAGTTTTGCCTCCATGTGCAAAGCCCTTGGACATCCGGCCAGGGTAATGATTATTAATTATCTGAAAAGAACTGACGGATGCCTTTGTGGTGATATTGTTGACCTGCTGCCTCTGGCCCAATCAACTGTGAGTCAGCACCTGAAATGTCTCAAGGAGGCAGGATTAGTTAAAGGGGAGGTTGAAGGGCCTAAGACCTGTTATTGCCTTGACAAACGTATGCTGAAAAAATTCACCCGAATGGTTGCCGACCTGGGATTGTCTCCTCATGGAGAGAAACAATAATGAAACAGATTCCTATAAATAAGTTTGAAACAGATTCTTCCACCAGTGATTGCTGCGGTAATGATCAGCAAAAGAAGGATTGTGTCCCGTCATTGCAGCCCTTCACCATACCCATGGCCGGTGCTGTAGATGATGACGCACCCTGCTGTGGTCCAAAACCAGGCCCCCCAAGCAGTCCATATGAAAAGCCGGGGTACAGGCTGTACCATTTTGTTAAAGATTTTGCAGAAACACCGGTTGGTTTTATACCCAGGATAGGTACAAGTCTTAAGGGCTCGGATATTGTCGGTACGCTCAGGGCAAGGCTTGGTGTTTCGCGTCACAGGTACCGGGTGGCTCCGGGGCTCTATTGTGTGGGAACACCGGATGAAGGATCACCGGTTCTGGTAACAGCTAACTACAAGCTTAGCTTTGACAGTCTGCGTCAGGAACTGCCCGGTATAGATGCCTGGATACTGGTGCTTGATACGCGGGGTGTGAATGTCTGGTGCGCTGCCGGCAAGAGAACGTTTTCCACAGAGGAGGTTCTCCGCCAGGTGCATGGTGTCGGTCTTGATAAACTGGTTTCGCACCGGGAGTTAATCCTGCCACAGCTGGGGGCACCGGGGATATCGGCCCATAAGGTAAAGAAGGGGTGCGGTTTCAAGGTGATCTGGGGTCCAGTAAAAGCCGGAGATTTGAAAACATTTTTAGATAATGGCCGCAAGGCTGATACGTACATGAGGCAAGTGACATTTTCCATAGGTGAGAGGATTGTACTCATACCTGTTGAGTTGTCTCTGATAGTGAAGCCGTCTCTGGTAATTCTGCTGGCAGTATTTGTGCTTTCCGGGATCAGTCCGGAGATTTTTTCTTTTTCCGCAGCCTGGTTTCGGGGTTTAAATGGAGCATTCGCCTATCTGCTGGGAGTAGTGGCCGGAGCAGTCATAGTGCCGACCTTTCTGCCCTGGCTGCCAACTCGCCAGTTTTATATAAAGGGCCTTCTGACCGGTGTGATTGCCGGTATTATTATGATTCTGCTCCTGGGAAGCAGTATTACAAGACTTGAGTCTGTTACCCTTCTATTATTGGCTACAACGGTGAGTTCCTATGCTGCCATGAATTTCACCGGTGCAACTCCGTATACTTCGCCATCCGGTGTGGAAAAGGAGATGCGCCAAGGTATCCCGATACAGATAATTGCTGTTGTTATCGCAATAGTTACCTGGGTTGCAGCACCTTTTGTTTAATTGAAAACTGCAGGGAAAACAAAATTCAAAAGATTTATGAGGTGTGTAGTCAATGAAAGATTTTAGATATCTGGAAGATGTTACAACCTTGAAACTTGATGAGGACAAATGTATCGGCTGCGGTATGTGTGAAGTGGTTTGCCCCCATACAGTTTTGAAGATGGAGAATCCCAAGGTCAGCATTGTTGACCGGGATGCATGTATGGAATGTGGTGCTTGCGCATCGAACTGTCCTGTTGAGGCTATCACCGTTAACCCTGGTGTAGGGTGTGCTTCGTATATTATTCAGAAGTGGATTAAGGGCCCGGATGCTATTATCGGGTGCTGCTAATCTATAAAAAATGTCTTTTTTCTCGTAAGCTGTGTCACAGCAATTTGTAAAATGCTCATGAACTAAAGTTCACTCCGCTTTTAAAAATCACTGTTCCTTGCTCACAATAAAAAATCTTCTACCTGAGAATTCGTAAGAACCACGTTTATTAATGATCAGGATAATCACTTTAATAAAAGGTGGAGAGAGAGAATCAGACATTGAACCTGAATTCGATGATATCCCCGTCCTGTACCGGATAGGTCTTTCCTTCAAGCCGTACCGTACCCCTCTGGCGTGCCTCTTTGTAGGAACCGGCATCCATGAGAGCATCATAGGCCACGACTTCCGCCCGGATAAAACCCTTTTTTATATCAGAATGTATGACCTCGGCAGCGTCAACAGCAAACGTATTAGTTTTTATGGTCCAGGCGCGAACCTCATCCGGTCCAACTGTGAAAAAGGAAATAAGGCCAAGCAGTTCATAGGAGAGGGTGATCATCATATCCATGGCTGAGGTGGTGATGTTATATTCTGCCAGATACTCCTCTGCTTCCTCTTCCTCCATCTGCACCAGTTCATGTTCCAGACTGCCTCGGATTGCGAGGAATTTTTCGTCGGCAAGTGCATCACCTGTTTCAGGCAGGGATTCATCTTCGTCTTCGTTGTTGAACAGGATCATCATCGGTTTGCCTGACAGGAAGGTGAATCCTTTTAGCTGCTGAGCTGATGCAAGCTCAGGGTAGTGCCGGAGAGGTTTTTCTTTTTCCAGTACCTCCTTGCATTCAATCAATAGCCTGAGTTCTTCCGGGTCTGTTTTTCTGCCCCTTTTCTGGTCCAGAACCAGTCGCTCCAAGCGTTTTTCAATAACCAGCAGATCGGCAAAGATCATTTCTTCATTCAGCTTGGCAAAATCCTGCAGTGGTGTTGGTGGTTCGCCTCCATATCCTTTAAAGTTGCGCAGCACATGGATCAAAGCGTCACAGGTCCGCACTGTGGTCCAGGCAGTGTCGTCACCTTTATAGCCTGGTTTTTGTGCGGCAATGTAGGGGAGGAGATATTCGACCTGGGCATAAATCGTCTTTTTGGGTGTAAACATGGAGCTTAAGCGATCAACCCTGTCATCCGGGACTTTGATGGTTCCCAGACGATCCTCCGGTTTATGGAAGGCCTCATCCAGTATGATTTTTGTCAAGGCCTCAAATAGAGTGGATTTGCCGGCTTCTGGCAGCCCAATTATTCCAAGTTTCATAAATGATTATCCTTCTGTTTAATTCGGTATTGTTTTCAGGCTGCCCCTTATACTGGTTCGCTTGCCTGGTGTCAACCATGGCAGCGTTTTTTACGGATTATCGTGCAGTGTCATTCTTTTACACGGTTGGAGATTTCGATGAGATTGCCATCCGGGTCCCGGAGAAGGACAAGATGATCCAGTTTGGTAATATACATCGGCAGTTTTATATGGTAATAATATTAGAGTAGGCTTAAAGGGTTTTCTCCACAATAATAATTCACTTTTCTCAAGAGTTGAATGAATTATGAAAAATAAAATAAAGGTTGTTTGTCCGAAATGCCAGGCAAAACTCAATCTTGCCGTGGAAAAGATGAAATGTGAAGTTGTGAAATTCAGATGCCCGGGATGTTCCACCGTGCTTCGCGTCAAGAAACCAGCCGATAAAAATCAAGAAAAAAGATTCACGCAGCAAGACCCGAAAGCAACTGCAAAAGCATTTGACTCCTCGGAGGATTTGCCGCAGTTGGCGAGTCAGTTTGATAAGGAGATGGGTTATGCAGATTCACAGCAGGATGAATTTAGTGAAGAACAGGTTATACCTGAATCTGCAAACGATCAAACCGTTGAGCAGATTCTCGGCCAGGGAAAAGATAAGGTCCGGCCCAGTGACTTGAGAAAACATAAACGGATCAAGTTCAAGAAAAAGGTCCTGGTTGATAACCAGATTATGGTGGAAGCCCTTGATATAAGTGAAAGCGGTCTTTTTCTGCATACCGGGCGTTCCTTTGACGACGGGGCAACTGTTCAGGTCGGTATTCCAACCCTGCCGGGCAATTTTGATTTAGTGGTACAGGCCACCGTACAGCATAACCACAGTGGAATTGGCATGGGGCTGCAGTTTGTGGATGTTGATGATATCCAGAAGATAAAACTGCAGAAGCTGATCAATTCCCTTGACGAGGCGGCCAGAAAAGAGCTGGATGGCAGGAAGATAATACTCCTGGCAGGTGGCTCGGATACGGCTCGCAATATTAATAAAAGCAAGCTGGTTTTAGACGGCTTCTATGTCCTGCAGGCGACAAATGCTGATGATGTCTTCGATATCCTGCAGAATGAAACTCCAGATGCCATGATTCTTGATTGGCAGGAAACATCTTTTTACAGCAAAGGGCTGTTGACCCAGATCAGGCAGACACCGCAATACGACAACGTTATCATAATAGTTTTGGCAGCCTTGACCGATGCCTATGCCCAGAGAGAAATATTGGACGCCGGGGCGGAACGGTATATGGCCAAGATGGATACAAATCCGCTCAAGCTTTCACAGACCCTGAGTGAGCTGATTGAAGAAAGAGACGGTTAAGCTTTTCCCCGCATAAAACTGCTGGTTTCCTCCAGATATTTCAAGCCTGAAAGTATTGTTTATTCTTTTTATTTTTTATGTGGCAAGGGCTGAAGTTTTTGGAGTAGATATATAATTTTGCATTGCAACTGTAAGCCGCCAATAAATGAAATGACAGAAGAAAAGGTGCGAATCGATAAATGGCTTTGGGCAGCGAGGTTTTTTAAAACCCGTTCCATGGCGGCACAGGCAGTTTCCGGAGGCAAGGTGCATGTCAACGGAGCCAGAGTGAAACCGGCAAGAGCTGTGGTGTCTGGTGAAGAATTGCGGATACGGCGGGGCGAAATGGAATTTATCGTAATTGTACAAGGGGTCTCCGGCAAGAGAAGGCCGGCCAGGGAGGCGCAGCTTCTGTATGAAGAGACTGAAGCCAGCATACTGCAGCGGGAGGAAATGAGACAGAAAAAGCGGTTGGAGGCGGCCGGCAGGATGTTTGGCCCAATGAAAAGGCCGGATAAGCGGTCTCGCAGGCAAATCAGAAGTTTTACGCGCAAGGATTGAGACAAATACAGGTAAAAGGTAAAAGGTCAAAGGCTAAAGGTTAAAGATTTTTTTATATATTTTAAAATCCTAATTACGCTATTGAACTAGAGTATTTATTTATAGTTAGAAATTTTTTGTGATTACTAAAAGAGAGGAAAAACAATGAGTAAAATGCAGAGAGCGTTGATCAGTCTGACAGATAAATCAGGAATTGAAAAGTTTGCCAGGCAACTCCAGGATCTTGATATTGAGATTTTGTCAACAGGTGGGACTGCCAGGAAAATGAGGGAAAATGATATAACGGTAAAAGATGTTGCAGAGTTCACCGGTTTTCCTGAGATGCTTGATGGCCGCGTTAAGACGCTGCACCCAAAGGTTCATGGGGGTATTCTTTTTCAAAGGTCAAATGCTTTGCATCTGGAACAGATGGATGCCCACGGCCTGCAGCAGATAGATCTTATTGCAGTGAATCTGTATGCCTTTGATAAGGCGACCCAGGATCCAGACTGCACGGTTGCAAATGCCATTGAAAATATTGACATCGGTGGTCCCACCATGCTTCGGGCTGCTGCCAAGAATTTTCAGGATGTGACCGTTATTGTTGATCCTGCCGATTATTCCCAGGTGATTTCAGAAATAAGCGAAAATGGCAATACAACACTCGCGACCCGATTTCGCCTGGCTGTCAAGGTGTTCCAACTCACCAGCACCTATGATACGGCGATTGCCGCCTGGCTTGCCAAGGTTGACACCAATACCAATGCGCATTTTAAGGGAGGGGAGTAATGCAGAAAATGGCTGTACTGCTGTCAGGCAGCGGTAGAACTCTGGATAATTACCATGAGCGCATCAAGGCCGGCACCTTGAATGCTGAAATCAAGGTAGTGATTTCTAATGTCAAAGATGTATTGGGACTGCAGAAGGCGGAAAAATATGGATATCCGAATTTTTACGCTGTGGGCAATGAGGCCATAAACGGGATTTTGCAGGATTATGACATCAATCTCATCTGCCTGGCAGGTTACCTGAAACTGTATGAACCTCCACCTGAACTTGCGCGTTCTGTACTCAATATTCATCCAGCCCTCATCCCTGCTTTCTGTGGTGACGGCTTTTACGGAATGCGGGTTCATCGTGCAGTCAGGGCAAAAGGTGTTACGGTAAGCGGTTGCACCGTCCATTTTGCAAGTAACATTTATGATGAAGGCCCTATTGTTGTGCAGAAATGTATACCGTTGGAGTATGATGATACCCCTGAAGATATTGCACACAAGGTTTTTGATATTGAATGCATTGCATTCCCCGAGGCAATCAATCTTGTAAATGAAAAAGGGGTCGACTTTTTCTGGAGGCGTGTTGAAAATGTCACGTAAGAAAAAAACAATAATGACTGCTCAGGATATAGAACGGGCGCTTGACCGGATCGCTCTGCAGATTCTTGAAAGAAATCTTAAAACCGGGGAGATAGTCATCGTAGGGATACATACGGGGGGCGTTTTTCTGGCAGACAGGATTCACAGTATTATAGAAAAAAGAGAAAAGGTCAGCCTGCCGTCAGGAAGCCTTGATATCACCCTGTACAGGGATGACTGGAGCAGGGTGTCCCAGAATCCGATTGTCAAAAAAACAGATATTTCCTTTGAGGTTGAGGGAAAGGCACTGGTCCTGGTTGATGACGTTATCTATACAGGAAGAACTATCCGGGCCGCTCTCGATGCAGTAATGGATTTTGGTCGCCCCAGCTCCATTCAGCTTGCGGTTCTGGTTGACAGGGGGGGCCGGGAACTGCCGGTTCAGCCGGATTATACCGGTATGGAGATACCGGTCGGGCCTGATCAGCATATTCATGTTCTTTTGCACGAAGCTGCTGATATTGATGAAGTTGTACTGGAACAGGCGAGCTGACCTCTTAGTTAGGAATAAATTATTGATAGGATTTTTCCCATGGCCGAAGATTTTTCTACTGACAGATTAGACCTGGCGCATATACAAAACAGGGTCCGGGGAAAAATCAAGGATCATGTGCGTTATGATTTCAGCCCTCTGCAGAACAACCTGTTAAAAAGTTTTTTTGATCTGGTTCAGGAATACGAAAGGCTTGATGATTTCTACCGCATTTGCGTTGTCGTACTTCTTGAAACAATGCAGGTTGAAAATGCGCTTTATCTTCTGGATAGTGGTGAAAAACAACTTAAGCTGGTGTGCAACAGCCGGGAAGGCATCATCCATGAACCGCGTCCGGTACCGACAGGCATATATCTCAGCGATCAGCCTTACAAAACTGAAAATTCCTACGTCGTGCCAATTTACAGGAAACCTCCGCAGGGTTCGCCTGAAGATCACAACATGATGAGGTCTGATCAGCAGACCTGGCACGGAGATATAAGAATTTTAGGGATGTTGGAGGTCTCTCCCCTTGAGAAACTGGATGAGGCGGATCTGTTTTTTCTGGAGAAATACGCCAACCGTATAGGATTCAGACTTCATAACCGTCTTTTGGCCCAGCAGAACATCCATCATCTTAAATTTATCAACAACCTGGTGATGGATATTGAGCATAATGTCATTATCCCGAACATGTATTTCAAGCACCTGTTCAATCAACTCCGCAAGAAAATTGGCGAGATGCAGGAACTTGAATTGGAAATGAAAGAATTAAAAAACACTGCTGGCGTAAATGATGAGGCTTGTAAGATGCTCATAGATAGATTGTCAAACCTGCGGGAAGATCTTTTGGGGTATCAACAGGAGATGCTGAAGCACCATGCCAATGTCAGCCTTTTCCTTGAGAGTTTGTTCAGGCGGGAACATTTCGAGCGTGGACATCTGGTATTGCGCCCTAAACTCTGCCGGGTGGAAAAGGAAATTATTCTGCCGCAGTTGGGCCAGTATAAGAGCCGTTTAAAGACAAATAAAATAACAGTTGACCGGCCCATGGGAATGGACACAGAAGAGATTCCAATTATGGTAGACAAGGGTCTTCTGGCGCAGGTTTATGCCAACCTTTTTTCCAACGCGGTGAAATACACTGAGGAAATTATCGATCATACGGGAGTACCCAGAAAAGCTGTAGCCTATGGACGTGAAATAATTGATGACTTTTTCGGTCCGAACCAGCGGGGAGCGAAATTCAACGTTTTTACCACCGGCCACCACCTGTCCCAGGAAGAGATCGGGGCGGTATTCTCAGAAGGCTATCGCGGGCCAAACAGCCAGGATAAACCTGGAACCGGGCATGGACTTGCCTTTATCAGGCATGTGATCGAACTGCATGGCGGCCAGGTAGGATATGAGGCCACTGGACAGGGCAATAACTTTTATTTTGTAATACCTCTGCCTGCGATGAATTTTTTACGGCCCTGGCCTGAAGACGGTTCACTCAATGAAGAGCTGTAAGGCCGGATATGCGCTTTCGTAAAATGTAGATGATTCCTCTTAAAGACAATATTCCAGCCAAGAGTTTTCCCTATGTAAATATTGGCCTCATCCTCATCAACTCGGCTTTTTTTATTTACGAGATGTCCTACGGGCCTGCGCTTGACCAGTTAATATTCACCCTTGGTTTTATTCCGGCGCGTTTTATTGCCCAGCAGGGGGAAACCCTGTTGAATCCTGCAGGGTTTCTGCCTGTGTTCAGTTCAATGTTCCTGCATGCCAATCTTGTACATCTGATATCAAACATGTGGATGCTCTGGATTTTCGGAGATAATGTCGAGGACTGTATGGGCCATGGCCGTTATCTCCTGTTCTTTTTACTCTGCGGCATTGCTTCTGTATTTGCCCAGACAATTTCAAATCCGCAATCTGTTATCCCCATGGTCGGCGCCAGCGGCGCCATATCAGGAGTACTCGGTGCCTATATTATTACATATCCCAAGGCCAGGATTCTGACGCTGGTTCCCATTGTCATACTGTTCTACATCATTGAGCTGCCGGCCTATTTTTTTCTGGGTTTCTGGTTTCTTATCCAGTTGATACAGGGGTCGCTCTATTCTTTAAATTCCGAGCAAATGGCCGGCGGTGGAGTTGCCTGGTGGGCCCATGTGGGTGGTTTCGCAGCCGGTGTTATACTCCTGCAGGTGTTCAGGTGTAAAGATTGGCAGCGACCTGTGGTGCCATCTGAAAGAAGAATCCGCCGCCTGCAACGACGTTAATAGAAAGATATATGATTGACAAGAAGGATAAAAAACCTGAGCTATTGGCTCCTGCAGGCTCGATAAATGTTTTTGAAAGGGCTATCGAGGCGGGAGCGGACGCAGTGTATATCGGGGCGCCGGCCTTGAATGCCCGCGCCTTATCCAGAGATTTTTCCTGGGCCGAAATTGCAGCCATGATCCAATTTGCCCACAAAAGGGATGTTAAATTATATCTGGCAGCAAACAGCCTGCTGAAGGAAAATGAAATTCCGCAGGTACTTGAAACCCTCGCCATTCTAGAAGCATTGAAGCCGGATGCTTTAATCATTCAGGATCTTGGCCTCTATCATCTCTGCAGGAAACACTTTCCTCAATTACGCCTCCATGCCAGCACTCTTTTCGGAGCACATAACTCACTTGCAGTCCGGCAATTTAAGAATATGGGTTTTGAGAGGGTGGTTTTGGCCCGTGAGCTTACAATTAAAGAGATCAATTCCATTGCCGGGACAAGTAACGTAGAGCTTGAGGTGTTTATTCATGGCGCCCTCTGCTTCAGTTATTCAGGTTTGTGTTTATTCAGCAGTTACCTGGGCGGCAAAAGTGGTTTGCGCGGCCGTTGCGTGCAGCCATGCAGGCGGCGTTACCAGTGGAAGCAAAAGGGGGAAAAGCCGGGTTACTTTTTTTCAATGAATGATCTTGGCGGTATTGATCTGATCAACAGGTTGCAGAAGGCAGGTGTTTCGTCCTTTAAAATTGAGGGCCGGCTGCGCAGCGCCCATTATGTCTCCTCCGTGGTCAAGGCATACCGGATGGTTATTGATGCAGATTCTGGAGATAAGAAGGTCATTGAGAATGCCAAAGAATTGTTAGACCAGTCCATGGGAAGAAAAACCAGCCAGGGATATTTCAACACCACAGAGTCAAAAGAATTAATCTCACCATATCATTCGGGCAATATCGGGATGTATCTGGGCCAGGCCGGTAAAGGTACCGGCAAGGGGAAGGTTTCTCTCAGCCTCAAACAATCAATACAGGTTGGAGACCGCTTGCGTTTGCACCAGGAGGATACAGGGGAGAGGGTTGCCTTCACCTTGCGAAACATGACAAAAAAAAGCCGGAAAATATCCCGGGCCAATCCGGGTGACAGCATCATACTTGAGGTCCCGGCAGTTGTGAAAAGGGGAGACAGTCTGTTTAAGGTTGACAGCCGTAAGGCCCGGGAAGCTGAAAAGAAGAAGCCCGGTCTTGATGTCGCCCATTTCAACCCGACTGTTAAGAAAATACTGCGAAACACAAAACAAAAAGTCTCGACAGTTCAAAAAAGCCTTGCGCCCGGTCGAACCAGAAGCAGGAAAACTCCTGCTGCAGGAATGAGAAGGATGAAAGGCGCGTCCGCTGCCATGCCTCTTCTCTATATCAAAATTGATGACCTGCAGGTGTTGAAATCACGCTTGCCTGTTATGCCTGAATTGCTCCTCGTGGAACTGAACCGGAAAACTTTTAATGATTTTCAGCACCAGAAAAAAAATGTTAAAAAATTTCACCATAAGATGGCCTGGTGTCTGCCTCCGATAATATTGGAAAATGAGGTGGATTTTTTCAGTAAGGCTATAAATCAGCTTATAAAGAATAATTTCAAAACCTGGCAGATTGGCCATATCGGGCAGCAGTTATTCTTTGATGGGAAAGAGAGGTTGAACCTGTTGGGGGATTACACCTTAAACGTTCTTAATTCCCAGGGACTGCATGTCCTGCATAGTTTTAAGCTGCAGAGGGCGCAAGCTGCCATAGAAATTGACAGGGAAAGTCTGGGAAACATTTTAAGCAGCAAATCAGCAGCCAATTCCAGGGTTGATCTTGGATTAACGGTCTATGGCACTCCACCTCTCTTTACTGCCAGGCCCATGGCCAAGCATTTTTTATATGCGCAGCCCTTTGTTAGTCCCAAGAATGAATCCTTTGTTTTGCGCAAAGCCTGGAATTCAACGGTGGCACTTGCTGAAGATCCTTTTTCCCTCCTGTCAATGCTGACTGAAATGGCAAAGATGGGCTTGAAATACGCGGTCATTGATCTATGCCACCGCAGGATCACCAGAAAAGAAAACGACGAGATTGGCAGAGAAATAGCAGGCAAAAGGTACAGGCGAAAACTCTCAACATTTAATTATAACGGGAATCTTTTATAGATCTTGTGTTTCGCTTTATTCGTTCTTTTTTAATCCTGGGATTGCACCCAGCTGAGGGCGTAACAGTTACTATGCGGTATCTTCATTAAGTTTAATCTGTATCATTAATTCACTTCTTGATATTACGTTGAAAGTGGCGGCTTAATATCAATAAGCCGTATTGCCGAATTATTTTTGCCATGCACAAATAAGGGTTTTTCTGACAACAACTACATAGTTCTCCCCATTTATATTGGACAGATAATCTTTTATTAATACACCTTTATTATTGAAAAGAGATTTATATAGTTTTTCTATACTAATTTGCAAGCAAGATGGGAGTTTAAACAGTTTTGATATCTGAGATATTATTCTTTTATCCTCAACTCAAACAAGAAATATTTTTGTATGGAGGTAATGCACATGAAGGAAAAACGATTTGAGATCTCCCAAAATAAGGTGGGTCATTCTGGCAGTAACACTGACCTTGGGCTTTGGCTTTCTGACCGGTCCGGCAATGGGTGCTGATGGCATCGATCCTGATGCCGACAAGATTCTGCAATCTATGTCTACATATTTGGGAGGGACAAAGGCGTTCAGCATGAACGCAGATGTTGATTTTGAGATTGTCGGCCTGAATGGCCAGAAACTCCAACTTAGCAGTCTGGTAACGGTTGTTATGGAGCGACCGGCAAAATTTCATATAGCACGAAAAGGATTGATTGCTGATGCCGAGTTTATATTTGACGGAGAAACCCTGAGCCTGCTCGGCAAAAACTCAATGTCTATGCCCAGATACAAGTGCCAGGAACCATTGACGACGCAATCCGGGCATATGAATTTGAGACCGGTCTTCCTGCGCCGGGCGCTGATCTCCTGTTTGCCGATCCCTATGCCATTCTCTCTTCAGGTGTTGAGAGCGGCGTCTATGTCGGTACCACGTATGTAAATGGCGTCGAGTGTTACCACCTGGCATTCCGGGAAGCAAAAGTTGACTGGCAGTTGTGGGTCAAGACAGGAGACGAGCCGCTGCCGATGAAGTACGTCATTACCAGCAAGTGGATCACTGGCTCGCCGCAATACGAGATCAGGCTGCGGGACTGGAATACGAGCCCGAAGATCAAAGATGACCAATTTGCGTTTTCTGCTCCAAAGGGAGCCACGAGGCTGGAAACTATGCCGGTAAACGAGATGGGCGATTTCACATCTACAGAGGAGGGCCAGTAATGAAAACCATGATTCGGACAATTTTAATCGTGTGTAGTCTGCTGCTCGTCGGCACAGCAGTAGATGGTTTATTTAACAATTCCCTTATTATTAGGGACGTCGAGGCTCGGGTAGGCAGGCCTGCAACGCCGGGCAGCGTGGCCGGAGTAGCGCGCCGAACAACGCGACGATCAATCCGCCGGTCGACCATCTACGTCGCCTCCTTGCCGCCAAGCTGCACAACGATAGTCATTGAAGGAACTACGCTGCAACAGTGTGGCGGGACTTACTATCAGACTCACGGCACACAGTACGTGGTCGTGTATGTTGATTAATCTGGATTTCTCATAAAAGACCTACCCGGATAAGGAAAGTAGCTGTCTTCTTGATATTTAAAATAGATCAGAATAAGGTCTCTTTTCTGGGAGTGTTGAGCCATGATGGAGGCTTTAAATTTTTGAGAACCAGGAATTAAAAATGCAGGAAGCCGTGAAAAGAATCAGAGGTGTTTTTATGAGTCGCATCAGCCTTCTCCTTACCATTGGCATGGCAATAGTCACTGTTGGAAGTTCTACGATCGTCAACGCACAAACCAACGCGGAGATCAGGTTGGTATTGCAAATCACAGTTGACGGACTGCGCGGTGACCTGCTCAACCGTTACCAGGCAGGTTTTGGTAAAGATGGGTTCCGTTACCTGCTGAAGCAGGGCACCGTCTATACCAACGCGCAATACCAACACGCCAACACCGAAACCATTGTCGGGCATACGACGCTGGCTACCGGTACCTTCCCGTCGCAGCACGGCATGATAGGCAATGTCTGGTTTGACCGGGAAGCAAAGGAACTGGCCTACAATATTGAAGATGCTGATGCTCCGCTGCTGCCGACTAGGGATGAAGCAATCAAGGGTGAGCAGGTCGATCCGGCCCAGAAACTATCCCGCACCCAGGGACGCTCTCCCAGGGCGATATTGGTACCCACTTTAAGCGACGGGCTGGCGGCCTATTATGGAGGCCGCTCCAAGATATTCGGAGTATCGGGCAAGGATCGCAGTGCCGTAGCGATGGCCGGCCAGACCGGTAAGGCCTTCTGGTTTTCTACTGATACAGGCGATTTTGTTACCAGCTCTTATTATTACGATGCATATCCTGAATGGGTGAGTGATTGGAATACACAGCGCCGGGCCGAGAAATATGGAGGGACAAAATGGGAACTGGCTGATGATATTTCAACCTACCTCCTGGGAGCCCAGGATGATCGACCCTATGAGGTTGATTTAAAAGGATACGGACGTGTCTTTCCCCATCCATTCGGCGAGGTGGACGACAAGCTTTTTTACACCAGGATTGTAGTCAGCCCGGCAGGTAATCAGCTGCTGCTCGATTTTTCTAAAACACTGGTAACACATGAACAACTGGGCCAGGATACAATTCCAGATTACCTGTCGATCAGCTTTTCCGGAGTGGATGCAGTCAACCATTTTTTCGGGCCGTCCAGCCTGGAAAACGAAGAAGTTATACGTCAGCTCGACAGCACCCTGGCTGAGCTGTTGAAATTCATTGATAAGTCCGTGGGGCTCAAACATACTTTGATTATATTGGCCGCAGATCACGGCATGGCAGATATGCCGGAGTATATGACCGAGCTCGGTTATGCAGCAGGACGACTTGATCCGGACGGGATAGCGGCTATTGCAAACAAGACCGGTAATTCGTTCGGTATCGATGAGGTGGTGCGCTTCTTCTTTCGTCCCTACCTCTATCTTGATGATGAAAAGATCGCGGCTGCAAACCTTGACCGGACAATAATCGAACAGGCTGTAGCTGCAGCCCTGACGGACAGTAATGGAATTGCCCTGGCCGTTGCCAGCAGCAGTCTTAGCGCCCGGCAGGCCAATCCTTTGGTCGAGCAGGTGCGGAACAATTTTCATGCTGCCCGGTCCGGTGATATTTATGTCATACAGGAGCCCTACTGGTTCTTGTTCGATAAGGGCCCGATCGCTGTCATGCACGGCTCACCCTGGCGATACGATACGCATGTGCCGATTATCTTTGCAGGCCCGGGCGTCGATGCGCAAACGGTCCATCGGTTGGTACATCCGGTGGATGTGGCACCAACAATCGCCGTCTTTATGGGACTGACCCCGCCCGGTGCAGCGCAGGGCTCACCTTTGATAGAGGTTTTGCAATGAAGGTTCATCAGGAAGTATTGGGTGAGTAGAGTGGTGATAAAAGGCCAGAATTCTAAATTTTAAGTTATGAATTTTGAATTGTTAGATGTTTATCCTTTTACTCTTCAGCCTTCAGCCTAAATCCCTCCAGTCTCCAGCCTTTTACCTAAATCTCTTTCAAAATAGATATGTCCTTCATCTTGTTCTTGAAGAAACCTGTTAGAATGGTATATTGCTGAAAATGCTATACTAAATAAGTAAACTCAAGGAGCAAGTCATGCATTTGGCAGGTTCAATAGTTTTAAAAAAGAATAGTGGTATAGCTTTATTATGCCTAACAGCTTTTCTGCTGCTTTTTCTTTTAGACGTCAACTTAGTTATAAGTGCCGAGGCCGAAAAGACAGTTGAGCAGGCTGCCCCCCCTGCAGCTGTTGTAGTTCCTCTGGGGCCGGAAGACGACTATGACAGGGGTGTGCCCCGCTCCAGTGTGAAACGGTTTCTTGAAGCAGCGAGAAATGGTGATTATGAGAGTGCTGCCCAGCATCTTGATTTTCGTAACCTGCCGTGGGAAATGAGGAATACCCAGGGAACGGAACTTGCCCGGCAGTTCAAGATCATTCTTGACCGGGGCCTGTGGATAGATCTTGAACTTCTCAGTGACCATCCTAAAGGATATGAAAACGATGGACTGCCATCCTACCGGGATCTGCTGGGGCAGATCGAAACTGACAAGAAAACCTATAACCTTCTCCTGCAGCGTGTTCCCCGGGGAGACGGTGTTTCTATCTGGAAGATCTCCAATGCCACGGTAGCCAAGATCCCTGAATTATATGAACAGGCCAGTTATGGTCCATTCGGTGATATTCTTTCATCTTTTTTTCCTGAGGTGCAAATTTGGGGTACATATTTATGGCAGTGGGCAGGTGTAATAATCATCATGATTTTTGCATTTCTTATTCTTCTTCCTTTTACCTGGCTGGCAGTTTTTCTCATCAACAGAAAAGAGAAAAAACCGAAGATAATAAGTTTTGTTAAGGGACCTTTGCGTTTTCTTGTCTGGGTATTGATCATAACCTCTCTGAAGGATCTGCTCAGCCCCACGGTGGCCATGCAGGCCATGTTGAAGGCATCCACATTGTCCATAATTGCTTTTGCCTGGGTCTTTGTCCGGTTTTTTGACTTTTATATCGAGCACCTAATCCATATGTTTCAGGAAAAGGACAAGACCGGTGTAATAGTTTTGCTTCGTCCATTAAAAAAACTAGTCAGGGTAGTGATCATTATCACAGCTTTGCTTGTCTGGCTGGACAACATCGGCTTCAAGATCACAACACTGATGGCAGGTCTTGGTGTCGGCGGTATTGCCATTGCCCTTGCTGCCCAGGCAATATTTGCGGATTTAATCGGTACGATTATTCTTCTGTTATCACAACCGGTGCGGGTTGGAGATTTCTGCCGGTTTGGCAATACTATTGGAACGGTTGAGGAAATCGGTCTGCGGGCCACCAGGATTCGCACCCTGGATAATACGGTCGTCTCGGTTCCCAATGCAGAATTCTCCAGGCAGCATCTTGAAAATTATACATGGCGCGAGAAGACCTGGTTCCATCCGAAAATCAGTCTGCCTTATGAAACTCCCAGAGAAAAGATAGCCCAAATTGCCAGCGATGTTGCTGAAATGCTTAAAAATCACCCGGAAGTTCTTGATGACCCGATCCAGGTCGATTTTACGGAGATCGGGGATTACTCGCATAACATAGAAGTCTTTTCCTACATTGCTTCAGGCGATTGGGGCAAATACAAAAAAATTGCCCATGAACTTAATATGGCAATCATGGATATTGTTGAAAAGGCCGGTGTCCGCCTGGCCCTTCCCAGCCGGAAAATGTATGTTGAAGAGGGTAAGGTTTCTGAATAAAAAAGTGCTTGGTTAAATCTGCTTGTGTCCCCTGTTAAAAATGTCACCGGTATCCACATAACGCACATATATCAACCCCCGTTCCATGAACGTGATTGTCAGCCAACTGCTCATATCCTCCAGGCTGAATGGTTTTTTATGTTGTCCTGAGACCAGGGCGATTTTTCGAGGCGTCTGCTTTTTATGGGTAGTACCCTGCAATGGGGTATAAACTCCGAGCAATCTGCTGAAGGCGGATCAAGTGAACGACTGTACTTTCTCGTATTATTTTACAACTCGGAGTTGACTTTACATAGTGGAGACATATAAACTTGTGAAAGGTGTAATTTGCGGTGCACATATCACCTCATTTGCGGGTGAGACAATTTGCCACATTTACTTAACTCCTCTCTCCTGTCATTGTATAGAGCAATCGCAGATTTTGTTTTGGTTTCCAAAAGTATGAAAAGTCGATAAAGCAGAGGGGAGATGACTATGAAAAGATTAATTTTTATTGCGCTGATTTTGCTGTTCACTACAAACACAGTGACTGTTTTTGCCATGGAAAAAAGTCAACCGGCTATGACAACGGCAAAACAGGCCCCGGATATCGAACATCCCATAAAGAAACCTAAGATGTACAGCAAAACAAAGAGATGTCCAAATTGCGGCATGATGATCAACATGTGGGCCAGGACCAGGCATTCATTCCAACATGCTGAAGGTGATTTGACGACATGTTCGATCCGCTGCCTGGCAGACAAGACAGTCAACTCCGGGACTGGGGCCACTAATACCCAGGTGGCGATGTATATTGATCCGGACAAGATGATGCCGGTTGAAAACGCTACATATGTCATTGGTTCAACAGCCCCAGGCACAATGACAATGAAGTCCAAGATCGCTTTTGAGGACAAGGCATCAGCTGAAAAGTTTGTCTCAAGCTATGGAGGCCGGGTCGTTGATTTTCAGGGAGCCTTTGCTGCGGCAAAGATGGAACTGTCGAAGTCCAGGATGTTGATCGACAAGAAAAGAAAGAAAACAGGCAAGATAAAGGAGCCAACAGAAAAAGATTCCTGCACGGTCTGTGGTATGTATCCGGCAAGATACCCAAAGCATAAATGTCAGATATGGGCTATGGATGGCAGCACCCTGCATTTCTGTTCGACCCAATGTATGGTCAATTTCAATGCTGATCCGTCAAAATATGCAAAAGGGCTGGCTGCTAAGACAAAAATGGCATGGGTTACTCTCTTTTCAGATGGCATGTATGAAAGCGCTTTTGGCACATACTATGTTGTGGGTTCACATGTTAACGGGCCCATGGGCAAGGAGGCAATTCCTTTCAAGCTCAAGAAAAAATGCTGAAGAGTTTTGTAGCGGCTAATGGGCGGGGCAAAATAGTCGGCTCTCCGATTGACACCTGCACTGGTTATGGATGGGAAATGATAAGCGATTAATCTCAATGGCCATGATCTAATAAAAAAATCCGCCCATGAGGGCGGCTTTTAAAAAGGATTGACAAGTCGACATGGCTGCTGATATGTGAAATGTCCCGCTGTGCGGGGCCACGTGATCGGCTCTATTTTCTTTGCTCGGTAAATCTTCGGCAGATGCTCCGCAAAGCAGGCAATAGCATATAATTGATATAGCTAGTAGCCTTTTGTTTTGCCTGGCCAGATAATGGTGTGCAACTGCAGCCGTAACCTGACCGGCAGATTATCCTCCAGAATCCAGCCGGCAAGGGTTGCAGGTGACAGGCTCGAAGTCACCGGTGAAAAGGTAACGGTTGACTTATTCTGCAGACCGTATGCGGAAACAAGCTGCACCGCCCAGTTGTAATCATCCCTTGAGCCCATGACAAATTTGATCTCATCCTTTGGGTCCAGGAGATCGAAGTTGTCAAAATCCATCTGCTCATGCATCCCGCTTCCCGGGCATTTCATATCCATGATCCTGACCACGTCTTTGGGAACGTCGGCAAGGCTGAGACTGCCGTTTGTTTCAAGCAAGACTGTCCTGCCTGCTGCCAGTAATTTTTCCAGGAGAGGGTAAACCCCTTTCTGCAGCAGGGGCTCACCCCCGGTAACTTCAACAATGGCACCTGGATATCTCTGCAGTTCTGCCAGTATCTGACTTATACTGAATAGAGGATGATCATCCTCATAGGCATAACGGGTATCACAGTAAGTGCAGCGCAGGTTGCAATCGGCAAAACGGATAAAAAAGCATGGATATCCGGCAAAGGATGATTCTCCCTGGATACTGTAGAACTGCTCAGCGATTTTTACCTGCGTTTCACTGCCCAAAGTACGTTACACCGGAATTGTCTGTTTCGCATACAGTGACACTGTGAACTCCATACCGGTCAGTAGAAAGGTCATTCTGCAGGTTATTGAAGATATAGACCGCAATATTTTCTGAGGATGGGTTTATAGTCTGAAATTCAGCGTGTTCGTTCAGATCATGGTGGTCAAGTGTATCGAGAACCTTTTCTACGGCCTCTTTTACAGCTCTGAAATCAATCCCCATGCCAAGATTGTCTAAACCGTCAGCCTTGACAGTTACCTCAACTTTCCAGTTGTGACCATGGGGCCTTTCGCAGTTTCCAGGATAATTTCTCAAGTGATGGCCGGCCGAAAAATGACTTTTGATAAAGATGTGGAACATGTCGGGAATACCTCGCAGTTTTATATGAAAAAATGTAATTAAAAATCCAAAAGTATTGTTGAAAACAAATTGCTTTTTTAATAGGGTGCAGAACCAAGTTTTTTATTATGTATACTAAAAGTAACCAACCTTGTCCGGGAGAGCAAGAAAGACTTTCACATTGTTTTCTTCAGCTATCTTCCGGGCATTATAAAACAGATCGAGGAGTATGCCGGTATGGCAATAGTGGCGCCATTTAAAGCTCTGCACTTTCAATCCCTTGAAGCTGGAGAGCTTGGAGGATGTTGTAACTCCTCCCTATGACATAATTGATGAAAAAACCCAGGCTGCTTTTCAGGCCAGGAATCCATATAATATGATTTACCTGGATATAAGCAAATCTCCAGGTAAGGGTGATGATTCCGATGAGCGCTATAACTCTGCCAGGAACTATTTCACCAAGTGGCAGGAAGAGGACATCCTTATCCGTGACGACGAACCGGGTTTTTATCTCTATCGCATTGATTACAAACTGGCCTCCGGGCTTCGTTTTACCCGCAAAGGGTTTATCGGCCTGGTGAAACTCTCTGAGTTCTCCGAGGGAATCGTCAAACCCCACGAACAGACATTCGATACTGTAACTGCTGACCGTTTACGGTTGATGGATACCTGCAAGGCGCAATTCAGCCAGATTTTTTCACTCTATTCTGATCCTGAGATGCAGATTATAACAGCCCTTGAAGCAGGCTGTGCAGAAAAGCCTCTCTATGAGGTCAGAGATGCCGACGGCGGCAAACATTCCATCTGGCCGGTGACTGACAAGGATATTCTGGTCAGGGTCCAGGAACTGTTCATGGATAATGCCGTTTACATTGCCGATGGCCATCACCGGTATAAAACGTCTCTGCAGTACAGCCAGTTGATGAAAGAGCGCCAGGGTGAGTTGTCTGCCCAGAGCCCATATAATTACACCATGATGTACCTTTGCCCTATGGAAGATCCCGGCCTGAAAGTCCTGCCGACCCACAGGCTGGTAACTTTGCCGGACGATGTTCTGCCCGGGCTTCCTTCCATGGATGAACTGGCATCCATGTTGTCTGTCTATTTTCATCTGGAGGAGATAACCGGTTGTTCGCGGGAAATTTTTCTCGGTGAAGTTCTGGCAAGAATGGAGGAAAGAATTTTTACAAAACAGCAGGAATCAATAATGTTCGGCCTCTACCACGCTGATGAGGATCGCTGTTTCATGCTCACCTTAAAAAAGAAAGCCGGTGAGATAGAAGCGCTTGCCGACCGACCGACCGCCTTGCAGGAACTGGATGTGGTTGTTTTGTCAGATCTGGTCGTGGAAAATATTCTGGGACTGGAATATGAGCGGGTTGAACAGGACAATCTGGTCAGGTATTTTGCCGACCCGGATGAGGCCCTCGATGTGGCAGTGAAGGAATGTGTTGCTAGTGACAGTTCACTGAAGCTTCTTTTCCTGATGAATAATACAAAGGTTTCCCAGGTGAAAAGGGTGGCGGATGAACAGTTGATCATGCCCCACAAGGCCACCTATTTCTATCCTAAGATCCTGACCGGATTTCTCTTGAACAAGCTGAATGCAGATGAAAAAGTGGGTCCGGTATAACAAACAGGAATTTCCCCAAAGATTTCAGCCAGGATTGATTCCCGGCCCTGCGAAATTCTGGTATGACCGCTGAAAAGTATTATACAGAAGATGCACTGTTTGATGGCCGTATCAGGTGTCTGCAGCATCGTACGGGCTACCGTTTTTCTTTAGATGCGGTGCTGTTGGGCAACTTCATTCAACCCCGACCGGGTGACAGAATTCTTGATCTGGGGTGTGGTTGCGGTATAGTTTCACTGATCCTTGCCTATCGTTGGCCCTCTGTTAGCATAACCGGCCTTGAAATTCAACCTGGTTTGGCCGCACTGGCCAACAAAAATGTCGTGCTGAACAACTGGCAGGAACGTATTGAAATCGTTCAGGGTGACCTCAGGGAGATAGGGAAATATATTGACCCCGGTTCTTTTGACTGGGTTGTCAGTAACCCGCCTTACAGAAAGTCCGGGACGGGCAGGGTTAATCCGGGTGCTGAGCAGGCTTTGGCCCGTCATGAGCAGGCTGCCGACCTTGCAAGCGTCATAAAAGCAGCCAATTGGGCTGTTAGAAAACGAGGCAGGGGGAGCTTTATCTATCCTGCATCCAGAGGGGCGGCAGTAATTTCCGAGCTAAAAAATGCCGGGTTGGAACCTAAGAAAATGCTACCAATTTTCAGTTACCCCGGTAGTGCTGCAAATCTGTTAATAATAGAGGCTGTGAAACAGGGGGGCGAGGAGTTGACGATCCTGCCGCCATTTTATGTCTACCAGGAAAGGGATGGTGAATACAGTCCCGAGATGGGCGGATATTATTCCCCATGAGCCTTTTAATTAACAGATATCAGTATGCTGGCAAAAATTCAGAGCAGTGCAGTTGTTGGGGTGGACGGTCTGCCCGTGGAAGTGGAGGTTGACATTTCCTACGGGTTGCCCGCGTTTTCTACGGTCGGTCTGCCCGAAGGCGCTGTCCGGGAAAGCAGGGAACGGGTAAAAGCAGCTATAAAGAACAGTGGCTATGATTTTCCAAACCGCAGGATTACTGTCAATCTGGCGCCGGCGGACGTGAAAAAAGAGGGCACCGGTTATGACCTTCCCATGGCACTTGGCATCCTCGTTGCTTCTGAAATATTAAAAAGTGAGAAGCTGGAAAAGTATAGCATCATCGGCGAGCTTTCTTTAGACGGCTCCATCCGGAACGCAAAAGGCATTCTGCCCATGGCTATTGCGGCCCGTAACAAAGGAATGGAGGGTGTCCTGGTGCCGAAGGAGAATGCCAATGAGGCTGCCACTGTCTCTGGTATTCAGGTGATTGGAGTTAAAAAACTCTATGAAGCAGTAGAGTTTCTCGCCGGCAGGACTGCAATAAAACCAACCTCTGTTGACTTGCAAAGTGTATTTAGCAATAGCACCCATTATGACGCCGATTTTAATGAGGTAAAGGGACAGGAGCATGTGAAACGGGCACTGGAGATTGCAGCTGCCGGCGGCCACAATATACTCATGAAGGGCCCGCCCGGTTCCGGCAAGACCATGCTGGCCAGGCGCTTACCGACGATCCTGCCGGACCTGACCTTTGAGGAGGCACTGGAAACTACCAAGATTTACAGTGTCATGGGATTGCTGCCTGCAGACAAACCGCTTCTCACCTCCAGGCCTTTCAGGGCCCCGCATCATACCATCTCTGATGCAGGTCTCATCGGCGGTGGACAGACCCCGAGGCCGGGTGAGGTTTCTCTGGCCCATAACGGGGTACTTTTTCTGGATGAATCAGCAGAATTCAAAAAGCATGTTCTGGAAGTTTTGCGTCAACCGGTTGAGGATGGGTTTGTAACCATTTCCAGGGCAGCCAGTTCACTGAGTTTTCCGGCCCGTTTTATCCTGGTGGTTGCATTAAATCCATGCCCGTGCGGTTACCTGGGGGATACCCGGAACAACTGCACCTGTACACCGAGCCAGATCCAAAGGTATGAAAGCAAGCTTTCCGGGCCGCTTCAGGACAGAATTGATATGCACCTGGAAGTACCGGCGCTGCTTTATAAAGAAATGTCCGGTTCGCATAGCGGCGATTCATCGGCACAAATAAAAGATCGGGTTGAAGAGGCCAGAGATATTCAGAAAGAACGGTACAAACATCGCAAAAAGTTTTATTGTAACGGGCAAATGGGATCAAAAGACCTGAAAAAGTTTTGCAGTCTGGACGAACCCTCCCAGAAGCTCCTTGAAGAAGTTGTGGAACGGTTGGGCCTTTCAGCACGGTCCTATCATAGAATATTGAAAATAGCCCGCACCATTGCCGACCTTGATAAGAGGGAGATTTTAAAGGCTAAGCATATTGCTGAAGCAATCCAATACCGGCGGCTTGACTGCAGAAAAAAGGTATAAAGGCACATTTAATAATAGTATGGAAAAAATAGTAAGCGACCTGAAAAAATTAGTGCCATTCAAAGATACTGTTGAAATTGGTGATATCGTTTTGATTGCCGCCAAGAAACCACAAATGTTGGTTTACGCCCTGGTAAGCGATATAGTACGTGACGATACAAAAAAAGATGAATGGTGGCATATAAGCATGCATGTTTTATCATTGCCGCCAAGAAAGATTGCCTGGATTTTAAGGACAGAGCAGATGACAGGGCATGAGATATTTACCATGGATGGCGAAGATCGGTTTATGAAGGCAGTTATCTTTGATACAAAAAAACAGCCTGTCAAAGATGATACTCAGCAGGACAACAAGGGCAAGACTTCATTGCGTCGAATAAAATAGTTTCCGACACCCCTTCATTTATAGTAAGGCAGTCAGTCATGATCTCTGAAAGGGAATGTATTAATCGTATTCTGCACTATGTGGAAAGCCATGACAGGGAGTACCTGATCAAGGGTATTGGGGATGATTGTGCAGTCCTTAAAAAAGATGGGGAGAACTGCTTGCTTCTCACTACTGACACCCTTGTGGAAGGAGTGCATTTTGATCTGGCCTGGCATCCTCCATATCTGCTCGGCAGAAAATGTGCTTCTGTTAATTTAAGTGATATAGCTGCCATGGGCGGCCAACCACGCACCTGTCTGTTGAGTGTCGCTTTTCCAGGATCAGTACCATCATGGTTCGATGACTTTATGTTGGGGTTTACCTCGGTACTTAATGAACATGACACCATGCTGGTCGGCGGCGATACGGTCAAAAGTCAAAATGATCTTATACTATCAGTTACTGTCACAGGAGAGGGGGACAGGGGGCAAATATGTTTTCGTTCAGGGGCGGAACCCGGGGATTTGATCTGGGTATCCGGTTCACTCGGTAATGCTGCTGCAGGTCTTGAATTATGCCGAAGTGGTCAATGCCAACCTGCTGAGATGTCTGGTAAATGGCAGCAGCTTATTGAAGCGCATCTTGATCCAGAAGCGCAAATTGATCTTGGAAGAATCCTTTCTTCCAGTGGCTTTGTCCATGCAATGATGGATATCTCTGATGGCCTGGCCACCGATCTTGCCCATCTCTGTCAGGAAAGTGATGTTGGTGCGGAAATTCAGCAGGATCTCCTGCCTCTTTCCATGTTTCTGAAACATGCTGCGACAGAACTGGATGCTGAAGTACTTGACTGGGTGCTCAAAGGGGGGGAGGATTATCATCTCCTTTTTACAACCAGGGCTTCAGATGAACAAAAGTTGCGGCAACTGGTTTCTGATAAGATCGGCAGGGAGATTTTCTGTATTGGCCGGATTGTCGAAGAGCAAGGGGTGTTCCTGTGCAATGGTGGTGAACGCCAGGAGATAGCCTATCAGGGATATGATCATTTTGTTGGGAAGTAAAAAGGAAACATGGCATGAAAATGCTTTTGAAGAACCCGGCGAATGGCTCGATTTTTCTCACTCTTCGTTACATTATTCAACAAATAGAGAGGTTTTTAAATATTAAAATGTTAAAAACAGCGGTTATGAAAAAGATATCAAAATTAAGATTGTTTTATGCTGCCAGCAGCGGGTTTGTCCTTGCTTTCATCCCGGCGTTTCTTCTGGTCACATTTTTTGCTAAAAGTATTACCATAAGTCCTTATGCAGCAGTTGTGAAATTGGCGATATACATGACATGTCTTCTGGGGATAACAGTATGGATATATAACTCTGACTCAGAGTTCGCGATCTATTACTGTGAGGATTGTTCGCATGAATGGCCCAAGAAAAGTCATGTTGATAACCGCTGTCCAAGGTGTAAATCAGAAAAATGGATTTATAATCATAAACCATGATATATGGTGAATCTGTTTGCAAAAAATCACAGTCATCTGAAAAAGCCCCTCCCGGTAATACGGGAAGGGCTTTTTCAGTTTTATACCATTGTCTGATTTAATTACCGCTTACAACAGTCGGTATGGATAAGCCCTTTTGGTCCATTCACTATTGGGATGCTTGCTGCTGAGGGACTCATATGCCTCTTTCAGATGAGTTGGGTTGCCTGAATTTTTATAGCGCGATGCACCCTGAAGAAAAATTGCCTCTGCTGCCGCATCATTTTGGGAATGATCAGAAATAACAGTATCAAAAAATGATAACGCCTCCGTATAACGGTCATTATCAAAGTGGTATTTACCTATACCGAGAAGTGAATTGGCAATAAAATTATCCGGGTCAAGAAAACCAACAGTGCGATGATGTTCTTTGGCGTCTAAACCAAGGGTTATTAAAGTTGGTGTCCATTTGATATTGAAATCAGCGGACAGTGGTTTTGCGTCATGTGGTACCTGGAGAGGAATAAATGACTTTTGGATAAATTCAACAACCTTATTGTCGGGATACGTAACTGCATCCATCTGCTGGCAGCCGGTTCAGCCGGGGTTGTGGAAGAACAACAGTATTGGCAGGTGTTGCAATTGCGCACGTTCACACGCCTTTTTCAGGTCAGTTTCCCAAGAGATTGAGTTTTCCATGCTGTGCCTTTATGTAAGAGAGTTTTATTTTCTTGTTATTATTCAGAATATAAACGGCATGAGAAATTTGCAGCCGGCACTATCAGGGATTGTGATTGTTTATATGCTTTTTGGTGGTGCACAACTTTCTTTTTTTATATAGTATAATATAGTTGTATGGCATCTGAGAGATGCAAACAACATATAGTCCCTTTAGGTTTGTCTTGGTGTATTCTTTTTACTAACACAGTGACTGTTCAAAGGTAAGCGAGAGTGAAATTTTTCGCAAATCAATTCTTCCCGGTGTAAACAGAGATTTACGGGGCACAGTAAGGATTACAAGTGACAAGCGCAGTTTCTAACAAAAAGCAACGATCAACCAGAGTCGGTTTTTACAGCGCTGTTTTGGGCGTATGCTGGACATGTACTGTAATAGCCTCCTTGGTATGGAACCTCCATCTCCAAGATCAGGAGACCAGGGAGGTGGCCCTCAATGTGGCTCGTGCTTATATTCAGAGTGATAACAGCTATCGCAGATGGAACGCTTTGCAGGGTGGCATCTATATTCCGGCAGAAAAAGATCGTATTCATAAACTGCCGGCTGACGTACCGGAGCAGGAAATAATCACTCCGTCCGGAAAACATCTGGTCTTAGCTGCTCATGCCTTGATGATGGATGAAATATATGAACTTGCCGGGCAAGATTATATAGCAAGAGGAGAGCTTAAAAGCCTTGATCCAGTCAGTATCTCCGACAAAGCTGACGAGTGGGAAACAGCAGCCTTGAATGCTTTGATAAAAGGCGAGAGAGAAGTGGGAGAAGTTGTAACAATTAACGGGGAGCAGAATTTTTTGCTTATGCAACCCTTTGTAATTGAAAAGCCCTGTCTTAAATGTCATGCAGAAGATGGTTATGAGATAGGAGATGTCCGTGGTGGCATAACTATCAGGATACCATTGTCCAAGTTCGGGATCGCAAATCTGCAGCAGCTTAAAATGCTGAAGTGGGGACATTTATTATGGTGGTTCCTCGGTATTTTAGGCATAGTCATCAGTTACCTTGGAATGAGAAGCAGGATATTTGAAAGGCAGCAGGCTGAGGCTGCTCTGGATATATTAAGGGAACAGCAGGAACAGATCCTCACAGCAGCAGGAGAGGGAATTTACGGAATTGATAAAAGGGGGATAACTACCTTTGTCAATCCTGCTGCGGCAAAGATGCTCGGCTGGGAGCCCGAAGAGTTGATCGGGCGTAGTCAGCATTATACTATTCACCACACCAAAACTGATGGGACACCTTATCCAGAAGAGGAATGTCCCATATCCGCCGCACTAAATGATGGTCAAGTTCATCATGGCACAGATGAAATCTACTTCAGAAAGGATGGTTCCAGGTTTCCGGTCGATTATATAAGTACTCCGGTAATTGAAAACGGGGAAATCCAGGGAGCTGTCTTAACCTTTGCAGATGTTTCGACGCGTAAAAAGGCGGAAGATGATATTGCCAAGGCCCAGCTGTATCTGCAGAATATCATTAATGCTATGCCATCAGCCCTGATAGGTGTCGATTTAGATGGACGTGTTAATCTGTTGAACAATGAAGCGACAAAAGTGACCGGTCTAGAACCGGAAAAGGCATATGGCCGGCAACTGGAGGCAGTATGCCCTATGCTCAGTGACAAGATACCCAACATCAACCAGGCAGTTAAGCAGCAGGATATCCAAAAGTTTGAACGTGTGTACTGTACATCTCAGGAAGGAGTAGGCCGTTATACGGATATAATAATTTATCCTTTGCGCCTTGAGGATTACAAAGGAGCTGTTATTCGGATTGATGATGTTACAGAGAGGGTGTTGATGGAAGACAGGCTGGTTCAGTCTGAAAAGATGATTTCCGTGGTCGGGCTTGTTGAAGGAATGGCACATGAGATCAATAACCCCTTGGGTGGCATCATCCAGGGAGCCCAGAATGTTATACGGCGTTTATCACCTGAACTTCCGAAAAATATTGAAGCGGCAGCTGAACTTGGTTTAGATCTGCAAAAGGTCCAGGAATATATTGACCAGCGTCAAATTTTAAAATTTCTTGCAGGTATAAGGAGTTCCGGGAAAAGAGCTGCGGATATAGTTTCTTACATGCTCCAGTTCAGTCAGGTCCATCAGGCGCCCAAGGAATTAAGAAACCTGAAAAAACTGTTGGACAGTCTCCTTGAAACGATAAAATCCAACGAGGAGTATAAGGAAAAATATCATTTTGACAGTATCGAAGTTGTTAAGGAATATGATTCCAGCCTCCCCGAAGTCCCCTGCATCTCATCGGAAATTGAACAGGTTATGCGTAATTTGATCCGTAATGCAGCTCAGGCGGTATTTAACGAGGAGATACTGCTGGAAAATCCGAGGATTATCTTACGCACCAAGTATGATGTTGAAAGAAATCTGGTTTTAATTGAGGTGGAGGACAATGGGGCAGGTATGGATGAAATGGTTCAACGAAGAGTGTTTGAACCTTTCTTTACAACGAAACCACCAGGGGAGGGTACCGGTCTCGGCCTTGCTGTCAGTTACTTTCTTATAACGGTTGTGCATCAGGGTTTGCTGGATGTTGAATCTGAGCCGGGCAAGGGAACAATATTTTCAATCAGGCTCCCGTTGAGTTAATAATGTAATATGAAAACAGGTGAGGATGTTTCTCCGGATAGTTTTAAGGGAAGCCATGAAGAGAATCCGTAAGAGTGCTAGTTGCACCATTCATTTAATGGAAATAGAGAAAAAAGGAATTTGAATCCAGCATGGGAACAAAAAAGGTAAGAAAAGTCCTGACAGTTGATGATGATGAATTTGTCCGGGAGATTCTGGTCGCATATCTTGAAGACAGCGGCTATGAAGTTTTACAGGCTGAAAATGGTCTTCTTGGTTTAGAGACATTTCGTCGTGAAAAGCCGGATCTGGTTATGCTGGATTTGAGGATGCCGGAAATGGACGGTCTGGAAGTGTTGGGTCATATAACTAAGGAGTCTCCAGAGACTCCGGTTATCCTGGTTTCAGGCATGGGGACTATCGGTGATGCCATCAAGGCTTTGAAGCTAGGCGCCTGGGATTATATTGCCAAGCCCATTCATGATATGGGCGTACTGGAACATGCAGTGAACAAGGCCCTGGAGAGGGCCGAATTTATAGAGCAGCGGAAAAGTTACCGGGTCCATTTGGAGGAAGAAGTAAAAACCAGAACAGCTGAAGTTGAGGAGAGGCGACTGGAACTGGAGAAGGCATATAATGATCTTCAGACAGAGGTGGAAGTGCGCAAAAAAGCCGAGGAGCTGTTGAGCAAAATAAACCTTGAGCTGTCCATGCTCAGTGAGTGTATCCATGCAGTGGTCAGGGCTACGGATGAGCAGAATCTTATCCAGGAGATTTGCAGGATTATTGTCGCGGTGGGTGGTTATAAAATGGCCTGGGTGGGTTTTGCTGAACAGAATATTGAAAAAAATGTCAAGCCGGTTGCCTGGATGGGGAAAAATGACGGGTTTCTGGAAACAATAAAAATTTCATGGGCTGACAATGAGCCTGGACGGGGGCCAACCGGAACAGCTATCCGGACGGGGAAACCGATGGTAAATGAAAATACCAGCGAGAATCCCACTATTGTATTCTGGCAGGAAGAAATGCTTAAAAGAGGATTCAATTCTTCCGTTGCTCTGCCTATGATATACGAGGAAAATGTTCTGGGAGTTTTAACAATTTATGCCTCAACACCTGGAGCATTTGATAAAAGTGAAATAGACCGTCTCATGGGTTTGGCCAATGACCTTACCTATGGTATCCGAGCCTTACGGACCCGTATTGAAAGAATTGCAGCAGCAAAAGAGATAGAGCTGCATGTTGATAAGTTGCAGAAGGCATTGTCCGGAACTATCAAGGTTGTCGC
>PVMK01126811.1_pt1 | contig 37578 bp, 40 predicted proteins | sample 1853481 | NCBI WGS metagenome assembly PVMK01 (sample SAMN08533507, study PRJNA380276) | Marine sediment metagenome, whole genome shotgun sequencing project.
CTTGAACCTGCAACCAACGGATTATGAGTCCGCTGCTCTGACCGGATTGAGCTACGGGCCCCGATTTATCAGGCGCGCTAAGGACCTCTCCGAGCTATCGCCACTTCCAGATTACAAGCTGAGTTGTGCTGGGATGGCTCAGCCCGAGATCGGTGAGGCGACTATTCACCGCTGATAACTTCCTCAGGGTCAGCCAGCAACTCCACCAGGCCCACAACCGTCAATACTGCTACCGCGGTGATTAGTACAAGCAGTCCACTCGGTGGAGGACCGAAGAGAACGAATACAATGCCGAGGACCACGACGACCACTTGGATCGTGCGTTTCCATCCGGAGAGAAACGCCGCGAGTCCGCTGGAAAACTCCTCTAAGGAACCGCTTCTGGCATCCAGTGTTTGATATGTCCAGGCGATCAGGCCGATGACGAGAGCGAGCAGCAACAGCGCCCAGGTCGATTGGGTCAATCGAACGAACAGAGTGTCCCATACCGAGGCTGCTGCTTCTCGCTCTATCTCGTCGTCGATCCCGTTGAGAGTGGCAAAGCGGGCGAAGCGGTGAGCAGCCAGGCTCAGCAGCAGGGCCAGTGCAGTACCGAAGCTGAGGATTCGGATCATCCTGCGGCGATTTGGGGCGGCCCAGATCGTCCCAGCGATGAGAAGGAGGCCAAGAACCGGAAGCAACCATCCGATGGTGTTGATGCCTTTGGCGACTGCCTGGGCTCCAGCCAGATCCTCGTTCTCATAGAGAACGATTTCGCCAAGGCTGGCATCGAGGTCAGGCAGGTCGAGTCCCACGGCCGCTACCCGGTCGAGGACTATTGCACCTAGCTCGTCGAGATTGATGACAACCTTCCCGTCTTCGGCCTCCAATGCCCGGTCGTTGCCGGATAGAACCGCACTGACGCCCTTGTGGGTTACTCGAAGCGTCGCAGTCCACACCGAGGTCACTGCGTCTGACGTTATGACATCGTTGGCGAGTTCGGCGATCAGGTCTTCGATCGAGTTTGTCAGCGGGGCGGCCAGGAAGTTCAATTCATCCGGGAGCACGTCGCTGACCAGCGCATTCACCTCAGCTGCCTCGACAACGTCGCTAGCCACGCGTGTCGAGAGAGCGGTAGCAACCGCTTCATCCTGGGGCAGAGACTGCAAGGTCGCGACGAACCGATCTTCGTCCTGAAGAGTGGTCTTCAGCCATACCGCCTCCACCGCGGTAATCACAACAAAGACGGCGAGGACGGCCAGCACACCTGCGAGGATTCGGCGCCAAACCGGACCTTTCGTCTGCTGAGCTTCGAGTTGGTCCCGTAACAATTCGTTCTCCGCGCGCAGGACTGCCAACTCTTCTTCAGAGGTCGATTCTAGATTCTCTTCTGTGCCCAAAGCTGCTCCCCCGGACGGCCACTACGCCCTTGTCAACAAGTTCTGACCATAGCTGCCTCCGGATAGGTTGCGTCCACGGACGTGGTGTACAGGGGGGCTCCCTATGAGCCGTAGGCGTGGCTCAACCGAGAACGCCGACGATCACCGCGAAGATTGCAGTGAGGGCGGTCATCGCGCCGACCATCGTGATCGTGTAGTTGCGGAATTGGGTCGTGCATGAGAGCATGCATTTCCCGCACCTCCCCACGGATCTCGGCGGAGAACGCGTCGAACTTCTGCTCGAAACGGTTCTCGAAACGGTCGAACCGGTCCTCGAGACCGCGGATGTCGGTCTTGGTGGCCAAATGATCGGCTTGTTCCATGGGAAGACTCGTCATCAGAGTGTCGGCGTGCTCGGTTCCGAGCAACTGTTCGAGTTCAGCATAGAGCGCGTGCCGGGATGCTTCTGAGGCCACAACGCGATCTTGCCGAATCGGAGCAGCGGATTCAAGAGGTCTGATCTGCGGCACGCGCACTCGTAAGTCTCGAGACCCTCACCAGAAGTCTGACAAAAGGGTGACATCACCCGACATTGCCCCTGCCAGGTTTGATAGGTTCCGGTTAGTCAACCGCTACGGAAGGATCCCTTCATGCAAGTGTCGATGACGATCAACGGACAGGAGGTGTCCGCAGACGTTGAGCCACGGACCCTTCTTGTCCACTTCCTGCGAGAAGACCAACGACTAACCGGTACCCATGTCGGGTGTGAAACCGGCTACTGCGGTGCCTGTACCGTCCACATCGACGGCAAGGCAGTCAAGTCATGCACGATGCTCGCGGTCCAAGCCGACGGGGCAACTGTCGCCACCATCGAAGGCGTGGCCAGCAACGGTGACCTCCATCCCGTTCAGGAAGGCTTCTGGGAGCGGCATGGTCTTCAGTGCGGCTTTTGCACACCGGGAATGATCATGACGTCGGTGGCTCTCCTCGAGGACAACGCCAACCCATCAGAAGACGAGATACGACACGGCATCGAGGGCAACCTCTGCCGTTGCACTGGCTATCACAACATCGTGCGTGCCGTTGAGTACGCCGGAGCCAAGATGCGTGGCGAAGAGCCGGCTCCGCCGGACTGGGAAGGAGGCAACTGATGGCGACTACTAGTGCTTTAGGCGGTTCGGTAAGACGTAGAGAGGATCCCGCCTTGATTCAGGGTTTGGGCCAGTTCGTCGATGACATCGCCCTTGTTGGGACGACTTACGTGGCGTTTGCCCGCAGCCCATACGCCCACGCCGTGATCAACTCGATTGACACCAGTGCAGCTGCTGGGGCTGATGGTGTTGTTGCTGTCTACACCCACGATGATGTAGCTCATCTTGGTGACCTGCTCGCCCAGGTGGTGGTGGCGAAGGGACGTCCCTTGTTGGCCCATGGCAGGGTGAAACATGTTGGTGAGGCGGTGGCCATGGTCGTGGCCGAAAGTGCGGCTGAGGCCAAGGATGCGGCCGACCTGATAGACGTCGATTACGAGCCGCTCAAGGCTGTGATCGACCTCAAAGAGTCGGCTTCTGACGCTGCCCTGGTGCATGCTGATCTCGAGTCGAATGTGATTGTGGCTTGGGAGGCGGGTCCTTTCGGGGACGAAGAAGGTATTGCTGCCACCAAACAGACGATTGCTGACGCTAAAGCCCGCGATGACACCATCACCGTTTCGATCGAGGCGGTCAACCAGCGGTTGATCCCGGTGGCGATCGAACCTCGTTCGGTTCTTGCGGAGTGGAATGGGGGCTATCAGCGGTTCAGGGTTTATTCCAGCTCGCAAATACCCCACGCCCTGATGGGAGCGATCAAAACCACTTTTGGTCTCGACTCGAATCAGGTGCATGTGACGGCGCCTGAGGTCGGTGGTGGATTCGGTGTCAAACTCAACATCTACAACGATGAGATTCTGGCTTGCTTCGCGGCTCAGCAGCTAGGTCGGCCGGTCAAGTGGACTGAAACTCGACGCGAGGCGGCTGGGTCATCTACCCACGGACGGGGTTGGGTGGGGACGGCGACTGTTACCGGCACCAGAGACGGTGAGATTCTCGGGTATGAGCTCGACGCTATCGCCGACATAGGGGCTTATGAGCAGAACCTGAGCGCAGCGATCCCTTTCCTGGCTTTGTTTGTTGGATCCGGCCAGTACAAGTTCGCGACGCATTGGAAGGCAACGTGTGTGTTCACCCACACCATGACCACCGACGCCTACCGGGGGGCAGGAAGACCGGAGGCCGCCTACTACCTCGAGCGTGTCATCGACGCGTTCGCCAGGGAAATTGGTGTCGACCCCGTTGATGTGCGTATGAAGAACTTCATTGACAAGTTCGACGAAGCAACCATATCGCCGATCGGGTTTGCTATCGACACCGGCGACTACGCCACCAACCTCGACAAGCTGGTTGAGGTGTCGAATTATGAGGGGCTCAAAGCTGAACGTGACGCCGCCCGGGCCGAGGGGCGTCATGTCGGGATCGGTGTCGCCACCTACTGCGAGGTGTGTGGTTTCGCGCCTACAGCTCTCTCCGAGCTTGGGTTCTCGTGGTCGACTTACGGGTTGCCGGCGGGTTTCTACGGTACCGGTCTGGTCAGGGTCAACCCTGACACTTCGGTGACGGTCGTCACCGGCACCGGCCCCAGCGGCCAAGGCCACGAGACAACATGGGCACAGCTCGTGTCGGACCGTCTCGGTCTCCCGGTAGAGAAAATCCGGGTTATCCACGGCGACACCGAAGAGTCGCCAATGGGGATCGGCACGTTCGGTAGCCGTTCGCTGGCGGTTGACGGCACCGCAACGTTCGACGCTGCAGAAAGGGTCGCCGTGAAAGCCAAGAACATCGCCGCGCATCTTCTCGAAGCGTCAGCTGAGGACATCGAGTTGAGCGCCGAAGGCGCCTCGGTTGTTGGATCACCCGACAGCAACATTGAATGGGGTGAGATCGCGGCGGCGGCGTATCTGCCTCATCGTCTAGGTGAAAGCGAAATCGAAGGTGGTCTGGAGTCCCATGTCATATTCGACCCGCCAAACGCCACCTGGCCGTTTGGGGCTCACCTGGCGATGGTTGAAGTCGATGACGACACCGGGGATGTGAAAATCCTCCGCTACATAACAGTCGACGACTGTGGCAACGTGATCAACCCGATGATCGTCGCTGGACAGTTGCACGGCGGTGTCGCTCAAGGCATCGGACAGGCCCTGTTCGAAGAGGCCGTCTATGACGAGGACGGCAACATGTTGACCGGGTCGTTGATGGACTACCCGATCCCAACAGCGGGCGATGTGCCGTTCTACGAACTGAACAGCACCGTCACACCAACCAACATCAACTCACTCGGGGCCAAGGGAATTGGCGAGGCGGGCACAATCGGAACGGCCCAAACCATCGTCAACGCGGTGGTCGACGCGCTAAGCCCAATGGGAATCAAACACATCGACATGCCACTCAGACCGAAACGGGTCTGGGCGGCGATGCAGAAAGCGAGGGGTTGATATGTACCCGAGAAAATTCGATTACGTAGCCCCGTCCTCCCTGGAAGAGGCGTTTGGCGCCCTCGGTGATGACTCAAAGGTGATGGCCGGTGGGATGAGCCTCATCCCACTCATGAAACTGCGACTGTTCTCCCCAGGACTCGTCGTCGACATCGGCAGGATCCCCGGCCTCGACACCATCGAAGATGGTGGAGACCACATCTCGATCGGTGCACTTGTGACCCATGGCGAAACTGCTTCCAGTGACGCGGTGGCTGCCAATGCCGCGGCTCTAGCGACCGCGGCATCCCTCACCGGGGATGTGCAGGTGCGTAACCGCGGTACTACATGCGGTGCATTGGCACACGCCGACGTGGCGGCCGACCAGCCTGCTGGTGCAATCGCATGCGGTGCGGTGATGGTTGCCCAATCGTCATCAGGCACCCGCGAGATCCCCGCATCTGAGTTCTTCGTCGTCTCTTTGACGTCAGCGCTGAACCCCGACGAGATCCTCACATCGATCCGAATCCCCAAGACCGGTCCAGGCGAAGGCTCCGCATACGACAAGCTGGGCCGTCGGGGCGGTCACTCCGACTACGCCGTCGCCGGAGCAGCCGCCTGGATCAAGAAATCCAACGGATCGATCGAGGCCGCCCGAGTCGCACTCACCGGTGTCGGAACCCGACCCACATTGGCGTCAAGAGTCGCCGACGCCCTGGTCGGCACCGACGGCTCGGACGCAGCGGTGGCGGCCGCAGCAGAACATGCTCTCGAGGGGGTGACGGTGCTGGAAGATCTGTACGGATCCGAGGAGTACAAGAGCACTCTCGCCGAGGTCAATGTGCGCCGCGCGATAAGACAGGCCCTGGCCAGCATCTGAACAAAACGCTCAACTAGACACGTGTAGCCCGCCTATTGCGGGCTACACGTGTTATCAAGGAGACCAATGAGCGCCCGAACCTGTGAGCATCTCGACAATGTGACAACCGTTGCCGAACCAGGGTCCGCCGGCTGCGAGCAATGTATCGCCATGGGTGACACCTGGGTCCATCTCCGCTCCTGTCTGGACTGCGGGTTGGTGGGCTGCTGCGACAACTCCAAGAATCGACACGCACGAGGGCACTGGGAACAGCACGGCCATCCACTCGTCACCTCGATCGAGCCCGGTGAGACCTGGAGATACTGCTTCGCTGACGATGTGCTTGCGATGTGACCGAAGCACGCCCCGTCATACTCGCTGTCGACGATGAACCTGGGGTTCTGAGCGCTGTACAGCGGGACTTGAGATCCAACTACGCGGCCGACTACCGAATCCTTGGTGCCACCGGAGGCCAGGAGGCGATCGACACGATCAAGGAACTGGCACTCCGAGGTGACCCATTGGCCCTGATCCTCTCTGATCAGCGCATGCCCGTCGTGTCCGGAGTCGACGTTCTCCGAGAATCGTTGGAGCTGTTCCCGACTACGAAGAAGGCTCTACTCACGGCCTACGCCGACACCGATGTGGCGATCGACGCCATCAACGACATCGGGCTCGACAACTACATCATGAAGCCCTGGGATCCACCCGACCAGAAGCTCTACCCGGTTCTCGACGATCTGCTCAGTGACTGGCAGGCAGGATTCCGGCCAACGTTCGACGGGATAAGGATCATCAGCCAGGAGTGGTCAAAACCGGCCTTTGAGCTCAAGGCCTTTCTCGCCATGAATCAGATCCCCTATCGATCACTCACGCTGGAACAAGACCCCGAGGCCGACCGTCTCATGGAGTCGGCAGGTGTCGAACTCGTCGATCTTCCCCTCGTACTTCTCACTGACGGCGACCGATGACCAACCCGAGTCCAAACGAGCTCGCCGAGCGCATCGGTCTCAAGACCCATGCCAGTTCGCCAACCTACGACGTGGCAATCGTGGGCGCCGGCCCTGCCGGATTGGCAGCCGCGGTCTATGGAGCATCGGAGGGCCTCAAGACCGTCCTCATCGAGTCATCGGCGCCAGGAGGTCAGGCAGCACAGTCGACGCTGATCGAGAACTACCTCGGCTTCCCGAAGGGCATCAGTGGGGCCGACCTCGCCAGAAGGGCGTACTCCCAGGCGACGCGTCTGGGCGCCGAAATCCTGGTCCCGGCGGAAGTCGTGAGAGTCGAACGAAAGGATCCGTTCAAGATTCTCCACATGGCCGACGGATCAACACTCACCGCCAAAGCGCTGATAGTGACCAGTGGTGTCGCCTACCGACGTCTCTCCGCCGATGGTCTCGAGCAATTGTCGGGGACCGGTGTCTACTACGGCACCTCGAACATCGAAGCCAACTATCACCGCGGCCAGCCCATGTATGTCGTGGGCGGGGGTAACTCCGCCGGTCAGGCAGCGTTGTTCCTCACCAGATTCACCGACTCGGTCACCATCGCCATACGACGGGCCGACCTAGCTGAGACGATGTCCCAGTACCTGATCGACAACATCGCCGCCAACGACTCCGTTTCCCTCCTGCCGCGATCGAGGGTCTTAGAGGCAAAAGGCAGTGATCATCTGGAGTCGATCGTCTTCCTGGATCTCGATTCCGACCAAACCACCGAAGTAGATGCGGGTGCCCTTTTCATCTTCGTCGGTCAGAAGGCGCACACCGACTGGCTTGGCGACGTGGTTCAGCTCGACGATCGCGGTTTCGTCCTCGCGGGGTCTGATATCGACAGCCTCAAAGGCTGGAATGTCGACCGCGAACCGATGCCTCTGGAAACCTCCGTTCCCGGGATCTTCGTGGCGGGCGACGTCCGTCACGGCTCGATTCGACGAGTGGCCGGTGCCACCGGGGAAGGTTCAACCGCTATTCGCTTCGTGCATCAGCACCTGGCGTCTCTGTGACAACCACAGCCGAAATACTCCGAGGGCTCCCCTACTTCGCCGACCTCAGCGACGACCTGATCGAGAATGTCTGCGAGCTGTCAGAGCAGATAAACCTGGAATCCGGCGATGTGATCATCGAAGAGGGCAGCGAGTCCGAAGAGATGTATGTGGTTGCTGAGGGCGAACTGGTCGTGACCAAGCTCAGCGGAGGCAAGGAGGTCGAGCTCGCCCGGATCAATCCAGGTGAGGTGGTTGGAGAGATCGCCCTGCTGGACGAGGCGCCCCGGACTGCGACCGTCGCGGCATCGGCAAAGACGCTCGCCATCAGAATCCCGGTGTCGGCTTTTGAGGCCCTTCTAGGGGACCCCCGTGTTGTCAGACGTATGTTCCGAACGGTCACATCGCGGCTCCGGGGGATCGAGGACACCCTCCGACATGAGGAGCGCATGGCCGCCTTGGGGAAGATGGCTGCCCAGTTGATGCACGAGCTGAACAACCCGGCGGCAGCGGTTGGACGCAGTGCCCAGGAGTTGTCGCGCATCTACGACGACCTCGGCCGCGAAGCTGAGACCCTTGCCCTCTCGCTCGGAGAGGGAACCGAGTTGGTTGCTCCCAACCCGCCTCCCAAGATGTCCTCCCTGCAGAGAAGCGACGCCGAGGATGTGATCGCGGTGTGGTTATCGGACCACGCGATAGCGGATGCCTGGGAGTTGGCACCGGCTTTGGTTGAGGCCGGTTGGACCACAGACCTGCTCGAGAAAGCCACCGAGCAGCTAGACCCAAACCTCGCCACCCATTTCGCCCGATGGCTGGCGCTCAGGGAAATGGCCGAGCAGGTGATAGAGGAGGTTGGCATAGGCGCGCGGCGTATCTCTGAGCTGGTCAGGATCGTCAAGGAGTACTCATATCTCGACCAGGCACCGATCCAAGAGATCAACCCCACGGCCGGCATCGCCGACACACTGGTCCTTCTCAAACACAAGCTTGGCGATATCGAAGTGGTCACTGACTTCGCCGATGACCTCTCAGCCGTAGAGGCGCCTGGCCGCGACCTGAACCAGGTGTGGACCAATCTCATCGACAACGCCGCCGACGCCATGGAGGGTGGCGGCACCCTGGCCATCACGGCGCGAAATGGGCAAGGATCGGTGGTCATCACGGTTGCTGATGACGGTTCGGGAATGCCTGCCGACGTGGCTGAGCGGATCTTTGACCCCTTCTTCACAACGAAAGAGCCCGGAAAGGGAACCGGGTTGGGGCTCCACACGGTGCACACGATCATCAACAAGGTTGGAGGAGACATCACGGTGGACAGCACACCCGATGGCACGACATTCACGGTGACGCTTCCTGCCGTTGCCGGTTAGCCTCCGATCTCAATGACACTCGATCTAGGCACACCAGACCGGGGATGTCTTCTGTTCGCAGACATCACCGGATACACCGACTACCTCGCGGGAACCGAACTGATGCATGCCCAAGACGTGCTCGCCGATCTGTTGGAGACCCTGGTCAACAGCATCGAACCCACCTTCAAGCTCTCCAAGCTGGAGGGGGACGCCGCCTTCGCCTACGCAACGTCGGAGTCCCTCAACCCATCGATGGTCATGGACACCGTCGAGTCGGCATACTTCAGCTTTCGAAAACGACTCCGCGACATCACCCACTCCACCACTTGCGAATGCAACGCCTGCGTGATGATCCCATCTCTCGATCTCAAGTTCTTCGTACACGAGGGCGAGTATGTGGTTCGAGAGATCGCCGGATCCGAGGAGTTGACCGGGCCCGACGTGATCCTGGTTCATCGACTGGCCAAAGGAACCTCGGGAGACGTGATCGGCAAACCGGCGTTTGCCGTCTACACCGGGACAACCTTGAACAAGATGTCGATGGATCCGAGCATCCTTGGTTTTGCGCCACACACCGAGACGTTCCCCGGCATCGGCGACGTCGAGGTATTCGTCCAGGATCTCTCGGTTCGCTGGGCCTTCGAGCAGGAGCGAAACCGTGACTACGTGACCAGCGAACAGGCGATTCTCGAGGTGCAGATTGAGACACCTGCTCCGCCACCGATTGTCTGGAATCATCTCACTGATCCCTCGAAACGAATCGTCTGGCAGTCGGCAACCACCAGCCTCCAGTCCGTCACCGGGGGTCGCTCCGGGGCCGGTTCCATCAACCACTGCATGCACGGTCCCGACCTCATCATCGAGCACGTCTCCGATTGGCGTCCTTTCTCCTACATCACTTGCCGCTACGACATCGGTGAGGAAATCGAGCAGTGGGCGTGGACCACTCAGTTGGACGAAACCGACGAAGGCACCAACGTGACCATCAGGCTCTCCGATCCCGGAACAGAGATTTGGGACGCCATTGGCAAGCAAATGACCACCCAACTCGACCTCGACAGAGCCCAACTGTCTGAGATGCTCCTGAAAGCGGCACAGACCGAGAACGTCAGCTGATCACGGGCGGCGAAACGACGAAGGGCTCCTGGCGATGAGAACGTCGCAAGCAGAATGCCCGACAAGTCCCTCGGCGACAGTTCCCAACAAGACCATGCGCGTGGCGGATGCGCCGCGGTTGGCAACAACGATGAGATCCGCATTCCGCCTTCTCACCACCTCATCGATAGTCTCGGTCGGTGGCCCATCTGCAATCAAGGTTCGCACCTTCCCATTCCAGGACTGCACAAACTCCGCCATTCGATCGGACGCCACCTCCAGCCTGTACTCACGTGAGGCTTCGAGCTCTTCGCTGAACATCCCTGCATCCGATAGCACCAGGTCGAAGCGGGAAGGAAGGGAGTAGAGAACGGTGATGTCGGCGTCCGGAAACAAGGTCAGGGAGCGCTCGACGGCCGCACGAGAGGCCTCGGAGAAATCCACGCCGGCGATTATCCGACGGTATGGCACGCGTGGCTGACGTCTCACGATGAGCGTGTCGGACGTGGCCTTACGAGCAACTCGTCGCGCCACCGGCCCGGCGGTAAAAGCATCGATGGTCGACGAGCCCACCACGAGCAGGTCCGCGTTTCTTGGCACGGGACGCCAGTTCCCACGACGGAGATCCCTTCGAGACGACAAGTCTGACATCGACGCTGCTCCGCTCCGAGCACCAGGCAACGAGCTTCTCGGCCTGCGCCTCCTGATGTTCGCGCATCAGCCTCGCAAGACCCGGATCGATCATGGCTTCTCCCACCGGCTCGATCACATGAACCAGGATGAGATCGACCCCTGCGCTCTCGGCGATGATCCGCGAACGGTCGGCGACGCGCCGTACCCATCGCGGTGAGATCAACGCCCGCTACAACAGCCCGCAAAAGTGCCACTCGCTGAGCACGCCTGCGACTCTAGTGCCCCGTCACTAGCCTTTCGGATCGTTTGATGAACCGGCGAACGGCCCCGACAATGTGAGGGCCTTCTCGAGCTCGGCGAGATAGACCTCGCGGCCAATGATCTCAGCCCCGAGCGACTCGAGATGAGGCGTCTGCCATTGCACATCGAGAAGACTCCCCCCACCTTCGTTCATGACCACGACGAGGTGAACAAGAGCTACTTTTGACGCGTCCGTGGTTCGGTGGAACATCGACTCGCCTGCAAAAAGACCCGCCCGATCGCCACTCCGTATAGGCCTCCAACCAGCCTCTCTGTCGGAGTCCCACACCTCTATGGAGTGAGCCCACCCGAGATGATGCAGTTCGGAGTAGGCCTCGATGAACTCTGAGGTGATCCACGAATCGTCGCGCTCGGGGATAGGCACATCCAGCTATCACGCCGGCAAAGTCCTCGTCCATAGTGACGATGTATCGCCTCGACGAATGACGCAGGGATCTTGTGATGCGAAGCCCATCGAGGGGGATAACGGCACGCTGGACCGGCGACCACCATCCCAAGTGCCCATCCGGCAGGTGCATCGGGAACATGCCCTTGCGGTATGCCTGCAGAATCGTCCCCGGTGACAGATCCCCTCCGACTGCCACTACGTCACCGTCGGCCGTGAGAGGATCGGGCAAATCGAAACGTGATGTCATCGGCTCCACGGGCATAGCCCTGGTTGTGTCAGAGCCGCGAGGGCAATGACTGTCGTAGGCTGATCCCGATGCGGGCCCTCATATGCGACGATTACCAGGGAATCCACGCCCTACGGGTGGGAGAACTCCCCGAGCCAGAACCAACACCAGGTTCGGTGCTCATCGATGTCGAAGCTGCTGCGGTCAACTTCGCCGACACGCTGATAGTCAAAGGTGAGTACCAGACCAGACCAGACCCTCCTTTCGCCCCTGGCTACGAAGCGGCGGGAACGGTGGTCGTCGCCAACCAGGCGGACGGTCTCTCGCCGGGCGACCGGGTGTGTGGGTTCCACTGGCACGGAGGCATGGCTGAGAGGATGGTCATGGCTGTCCGGAACACGACGACGCTCCCGGAGTCGATCCCTTTCGAGGTGGGCGCCACACTTCCAGGCACCTATGGAACCTCATATCACGCATTGGTCGACCGGGCAGAGCTTCAGAAAGACGAGACATTGCTGGTCCTGGGCGCCGCTGGTGGCGTCGGATTGGCGGCCCTCCAGATCGGCAAGGTCCTCGGCGCAAGGGTCGTCGCCGCGGTTTCCTCGGCCGCGAAGGCACGATTGGTCTCCGAAGCCGGGGCAGACCATGTGATTCGATACGACGAGACCCCACTGAGGGACGGGATCGACGCGGCAACCGACGGAGCGGGTGTTGACGTCGTTTACGACCCTGTGGGCGGTGAGGTGACAGAGCTCGCTCTGCGATCAACACGGTGGGGTGGCCGGCTTCTGGTCATTGGCTTCACCGCGGGGACCATCCCGGAGATTCCTCTCAATCTCCCCCTCCTCAAAGGCAACTCCGTTGTCGGTGTCTACTGGGGCCGCTTCACCATGGAAGAGCCAGACAGCCATGCTGCCAACTCGGCCCAGGTCGTGGAATGGGTTGAACAGGGCAAACTCAAAGCCGTCATCCAGAAGACATACTCCCTCGACGACGGACAGGATGCGCTGCGCTGGGTGGCCGATCGAAAGGCCGTGGGACGCGTCATCATCACCCCGTGACAGACTTCGTTGTCATCGGAGGGGGCATCGCCGGTGTCTCTGCGGCCGCCCACCTGGCCCCTCATGGCTCGGTGACCCTGGTCGAGATGGAATCGGCGTTGGCCTATCACACCACCGGCCGCTCAGCAGCACTCTTCGTCGTCAACTACGGAACGCAAGGGTCCCGTCCTCTCGCCCTTGCGAGTCAAGCCTTCCTGGAGAATCCACCTGAGGGTTCAGCCGATGCGCCCTTGCTCACCCCTCGCGGCCTCCTCTGGATAGCCGACGAGTCGCAGATGCCCGGACTCATGGAGATCGCTCGAGAAGGTCAGGAATCAGGGGCTGGATCCGAGTTGATTTCGTGGGAAGAAGTGCTGGATCTCGTACCGATCCTGGATCCGGGCCACATCGCCGGTGGCCTGTTCGAGCCATCTGCGAAAGACGTCGATGTCTCGGCGTTGCATCAGGCATTCGTCCGTGTAGCCCGCAAGCATGATGCTGAGATCCAAACCCGATCTCCTGTCATCGCGATTGGGCGAAAAGGGTCAGGATGGGTCGTGGAGGCAGGCGACCACACGATCACATGCCGCGCAATCGTCAACGCCAGCGGCGCCTGGGGCGACCGCGTCGCCGCGCTCGCCGACATCGAGCCGATTGGTCTTCAACCGATGCGTCGGACCGCCTTCATGGTTCCTGGAGACAAGGAGTACGCCGACTGGCCAATGGTGGTCGACGCCCAGCAGCGTTTCTACTTCAAGCCGGATGGAGTCCAGTTGCTTTGCTCACTCGCCGAGGAGGAGCCGTCCGGCCCGACGGACGCCAAACCACACATGGAGGATGTCGCGCTGGCGATCGAGTTGATCAACGAGTCAACCACCCTCGAGATTCGATCGGTCAACTCGCAATGGACCGGTCTACGCACTTTCTCGCCGGATCGAGACCTCGTGATCGGCGAAGAACCCACGGCACCCGGATTCTTCTGGCTGGTCGGTCAGGGAGGCACCGGGATCCAGACCTCGCCCGCCTACGGGGCGCTGCTCGCCAGTCAAGTGCTCGGCACAGAGGTTCCGAAATTGCTGACTGAGGCGGGAGTGGACCCGGTGACCACCGATCCGGGACGCTTCAGGGACTAGTGCTCTGGCCACCAACGTTGGCGATGTTGAGGGCGAGGCGGGGGTGTCTCTGGCAAGGACGCAGTACGAAGGCACACCTGGCCGTTCGTCGAGGACGAGGGCGCAGCCAGGGGCGTCACTGGCCGTCGTGAACGCGGCAAACGTTGGTGGTCGGGGCACTAGACGCGCGGTCTTGCCCTATTCCTCCTCCTCGGCCCGACGTTCCAGGAACCGGGCGAGTGGAGTGGGCATCGCCGCGGTGCGGCTCCCCCAGTCATAGACGACGGCCGATCCGGCGAAATGATCATGCCAGGCTCTGCGTTCTCTTCCGAACACGACCCCGATCAGACCGATACCCAGGATGGCGAAACTCAACGGATAGGTGAGAGCCCGAATGAAGGCCTGGCGTCCTGTGAGCGTCACCGCCCCGTCCGCTCCGACCACCCTCACTCCCAGTACTGCCTTACCGAGGGTCTTGCCGAAAATGGCCAAACCGAACCACAAATAGGTAAACCCCCAAAGGGCGAGTGTCACGGCATAGACAAGACCCGGAGTGACCGGGAGGGAGAAGTCGGGCGCAAAGAGGTTGATCAGAAAGACGACACCGGCAGCGATCAGCGCAAAGCTTGCCGTCACCACAAAGCCGTCGAGGACGACCGCAAGCAACCGCGTGAGCGGACCGGCGTACCGGCCGGTCCTTATGGCCTCGCGCTCATCGCTCTGCTGATCGACCCAGTCCACCAGATCACCAGGCCCGGTGGGAAATTCATTCGGATTGCGACGAACCAGGCCGTTGAGAACACGGAAGAAGATCTCGTCGAGGCCCACCAGGGGTCTTCGGAACAGATCCAACGCCGATCCACCAAGATGACTTGTGCTCTCGGCAACGATCTCTGGAATCCCCGCCCGCTCGACGATCTTCACGATATCCACCCTGTCCATGAGGGCATCGATGTCGGCTCGGGCCATGAGCGCATCCACATCGACCCGCTCCAGCAGTTTGTCCACGTCGACTCGATCGAGCAGATCGTTCACGTCCACCCTGTCGAGGAGGGCATTGACATCGATGTGATCGAGAACAAGATTGGGGTCTACAAGGTCAAGCACCCGATCGGAGGCGGCGATGGCAGCACGACTGATGATTCCCTTGCCGTCTGGCTCCTGCGGTTGGCTCACATCAGAAATCTAACCCGTCACTGCACCGTTGCTCGCCGATCCCACCAGTCGCGCGTACTTGCCGAGGGCACCGGTCGGGTATCTGGCAGGCTGGGGACTCCAGCGCCCGCGCCGCTCCTCGAGCGTCGCATCCTCGACCAGGACATCGAGTGAGCGGGCCGGGATATCAACGCGAACGCGGTCACCCTCCTCGACCAGACCGAGAACGCCACCGACCTCCGATTCCGGGGCGATATGGCCGATGCACAACCCCGTCGTCCCTCCGGAGAATCGGCCGTCCGTGATGAGAAGCACATCCTTGCCAAGACCTGCGCCCTTGATGCCAGCGGTGATCTGAAGCATCTCTCTCATCCCCGGGCCCCCTTTGGGACCCTCGGTTCGGATAACCACAACGTCTCCATGAGTGATCTGATGGTTGAACAGGGCATCGAGCGCGAGTTGTTCACCCGCAAACACGCGGGCAGGCCCCTCGAAGGTGTCCAGTGTGACACCGGCAACCTTGACGACAGCACCCTCGGCAGCCAGATTGCCTCCGAGAATGGCGATCCCTCCCTCTTCGGCCAAGGGCTGACCCGGGTTCAGGATCACGTCCTGATCATCCGGCACAACGGTTTCGGCGAGATTCTCCGCCATCGTCTGGCCGGTGACCGTCATCACGTCGCCATCAAGGAGCCCCTCGTCGAGCAATACCTTGAGGACTACCGGCACGCCCCCGATTCGGTCGAGATCGACCATGTGATAGCGCCCGAAAGGCTTCAGATCTCCCAGGTGGGGCGTCTTGCGAGAGATGCGATCGAAGTCTTGGAGATCCAGAGAAACATCGGCCTCGTTGGCGATCGCAAGAAGATGAAGCACGGCGTTGGTCGATCCACCGAGAGCCATGACGGTGGTGATGGCGTTCTCGAAGGCGGGACGGGTCATGATCTGTCTCGGGGTGACCCGCGACTCGAGCAGGGCCATCACTGCCTCCCCGGACCGACGTGCAAACTCACTAAGCCTGGGATCGATGGCAGGCACGGTGGCCGAGCCCGGCAGCGACATGCCGATCGCCTCGCCGACCGACGCCATCGTGTTCGCGGTGAACATGCCCGCGCACGACCCGGCGCCGGGGCACGCGGCACGCTCGATCTCTAGAAGCTCATCCGACGAGATCCGACCCTCAGCTTCGGCGCCGATGCCCTCGAAGACGTCGACTATCGAGATGTCCTTGCCTCGGTAGCGTCCGGGCAAGCTCGATCCTCCGTATAGGAAAACCGCTGGGAGGTCCAAACGAGCGGCCGACATCAGCATGCCGGGAAGCGACTTGTCACAACCGGCGATGGAGACGAGGGCGTCGAAACGCTCGGCGTGCATGACAAGTTCGACCGAGTCTGCGATCACCTCGCGAGAAACGAGTGAGGCGCGCATCCCTTCGTGGCCCATCGCTATGCCATCGGAGACCGCAATGGTTGAGAAGACCAAACCCACTCCCCCAGAACCTGCGACTCCAGCCTTTGCATGCTTCGACAACTCAGGACCCGTGAGATTGCACGGAGTTACCTCATTGCCGGCGGACACCACGCCGACCTGGGGTTTTTCAAAATCTTCATCCGACAGCCCGACGGCACGCAACATGGCGCGCGCTCCTGCCTTAGCGGAGCCTTCCGTTACATCATGGGATCTGATCTTCAACGACATCTCGGAGCGATGTTACGGCCGAGTGGTGTGTCGTGGAAATAGTGCCAGTGATGCGGTGATTGTTTCTGCGACACACCACTTGTTTTGGAGACGGCGAAGATTCGACGACAATCATCGGATGGCGACGATCTACTACGACAAGGACTGCGACCTCGACCTGATCCAAGACAAGTTGGTGGCAGTCATCGGCTACGGCAGCCAGGGACACGCACACGCCCTCAATCTTCGAGATTCCGGGGTGGATGTGGTTGTTGGTCTCCGACAGGATTCTGCCAGTCGGACGGCTGCTGAGAAGGAGGGGTTGCGGGTCCTCACCCCTGATGAGGCATCTGCGTGGGCAAACGTGATCATGATGCTCGTGCCGGATCAGGTCATGGGCGGCATCTACTCCGAGTCGGTGCAGTCCAACCTCGAGCCGGGTGACACCGTGGCGTTCGCTCACGGATTCAACGTCCACTTCGGCGAAATTGCCCCGTCCGAAGAGATAGACGTCATCATGGTGGCACCCAAGGGGCCGGGTCATCTGCTCCGGAGGACCTACCAAGAAGGGTCGGGCATCCCGTGTCTTCTCGCCGTCCACCAGGACCCTTCGGGGACCGGACGCGCCCTCGGGCTCTCCTATGCCTCGGCCATCGGCGGGGGACGGGCAGGAATCCTGGAGACCACCTTCAAAGAGGAGACGGAGACCGACCTCTTCGGCGAGCAGGTGATCCTTTGCGGAGGCGTCTCCGAGTTGATCAAAGCCTCGTTCGAGACTCTTGTCGAAGCTGGTTATCAGCCAGAGTCTGCGTATTTCGAGACCCTCCACGAGTTGAAACTGATTGTCGACCTGCTTTATGAAGGTGGTCTTTCCTGGATGCGGTACTCGATCTCAGACACCGCCGAATACGGCGACTACACCCGTGGCAGCCGGATAGTCACCGATGAGACCAAGAAGGCGATGAAGGAGGTGCTCGAGGAAATCCAATCGGGTGCCTTCGCCAACGAATGGCTGGCCCAGGCCCGGGAGGGAGCCCCCGTCCTCCATGAGCAACGAGCGGCCAACCGGGCTCACCAGATCGAAGAGGTCGGAGACGAGCTACGCAAGCTGATGCCGTTCCTCGATCCCAAGACCGCTCCTTGAGGCCTGAGCGTGTGCTGTCATGTGGAATAGGTCCGCATGACAGCACACGCTTGGCACCAGGACACGAGGTTGTCAGACCTTGACACTCGCGTCACCGCCGGTACATACTGTTCTTCCGCATCATGTATAACCACCAATACCCCGTAGCCGATCTTCTCATCGAGTAGCGCGCGCAGCCCCCTGCGTGCGCCCAACCCTCCATGCGGAGGGTTTTTTTGTAACCAAAATGACACAGCAACCATTCACAGGATCCAACTCACTCTTCCGCAGTCTCGAGCACGAGGGCGTGGAGCAGATCTTTGGAATTCCTGGCGGGGCGATCCTCCCCGCCTATGACCCCCTGCTCGACAGTCCGATCCGTCACATCCTGGCCAGGCATGAGCAAGGCGCAGGCCACATGGCCGAGGGGTACGCGATGGCGACCGGCAGGGTGGGTGTGGCAATGGCCACCTCAGGGCCGGGGGCGACCAACCTCATCACCCCCCTCCAGAACGCAAAAATGGACTCCACTCCCCTGGTGGCCATCACGGGCCAGGTGGGCACCGCAGCCATAGGAAGTGACGCCTTCCAGGAGGCATACACGACAGGCCTGGCGATGCACTGCACCAAACACTCCTATTTGGTGACCGATGCCGATGAGCTTCCAGCCGTGATCCACGAGGCATTCCACCTTGCATCCACAGGACGGCCGGGACCGGTGCTTGTTGACATTCCGAAGAACGTGCTCAATCAACCGACCCGGTGGTCGGAGCCAACCCTGGCCGGTCTTCCCGGGTACAAGCCGACGAAAGAAGGCCACCCCAAGCAGATCCGAGCCGCCATCGAGCTCATCGAATCCGCCGAGCGGCCGGTCCTCTACGTGGGTGGCGGTGTGATCAACGCGGGAGCCTCCGCGGAGCTCGCCGAATTCGCGGTAGCCGTCAATGCACCCGTGGTGACAACCCTCATGGCACGAGGGGCGTTCCCCGACGACCATCCTCTGGCCTTGGGGATGCCGGGCATGCACGGCACCTATTCAGCCACGACAGCGATCCAGAATGCCGACCTGTTGGTCAGCCTCGGGGCACGGTTCGACGATCGTGTAACGGGCAGAGTCGATGCCTTCGCGCCACACGCCAAGGTGATCCACGTCGACGTGGATCCCGCCGAGATCGGAAAGGTGCGCAACGCCGAGGTGCCTATCGTTGGGGACGCCCGGCTGGTTCTGCGAGCTTTGACCGATCGGCTCCTCTCTTTGAGAGACGCCTCTGACGCTCCGCGACGACAGAAGTGGTTCGACCAACTCGACTCTTGGAAGACGACTCATCCGCTGTCATACGACCAGGATCCCGATGGCCCGATCAAGACCCAGCACTTCATAGAGCGTCTCCACACAATCACCAATGGTGAGGCAGTCATCGTCGCAGGCGTGGGCCAGCATCAGATGTGGGCATCACAGTTCTGGGGTTTCTCCCGGCCACGCTCGTGGATCAACTCCGGCGGGCTGGGGACAATGGGATTCGCCGTCCCGGCGGCAATCGGAGCAAAGACCGCCAGGCCCGATGATCTTGTCTACGCGCTCGACGGCGACGGCTGCTTTCAGATGACCTTCCAGGAGTTGATCACGGCCTCCACCGAAGGCATACCCATCAAGGTCGCCGTTTTCAACAACGGCGGGTACGGCATGGTCAAGCAGTGGCAGAACCTCTTCTACGACGGTCGCCTCTCGGCCACCGATCTGGGCACCACGACCCCTGACTACCCGGCCCTCGCCGAGGCAATGGGCTGCGTCGGGCTCCGTGTCACCCATGCCGATCAGATCGACGTCACGATCGAAAAGTCCCTCAGCGTCAACGACCGTCCTGTGGTCGTCGAAGTGGTCACCGACCGCGACGAAATGTGCTTCCCAATGGTTCCGGCCGGTGGATCCAATGACGACGTCGTAATGGGCCCGGAGGATCTCTGATGCAGCACACTCTCTCGGTGACTGTCGAGGACAAACCAGGCGTCCTGGCCCGGGTATCGGCGATGTTCTCCAATCGTGGCTTCAACATCCATTCCCTTGCGGTCGGACCCACCAACGTGGAAGGGCGGTCCAGAATCACGCTGGTCGTGGATGCTCCGGAGTTGGAGCAACTCAAGAAGCAGCTTCACAAGCTGGTCAATGTCATCAAGGTCCAGGAGCTCGAGCCTTCCGACACCCTCGAGACCGAGGTGATGATTGTCCGCGTCTCATGTGATCCGGCGAGCCGCGGCGAGGTGACCGACACGGCAGCCCTGTTCGCAGCCCGGATGATCGACCTCAGCCCAAGATCCATGACTCTTGAGATATCGGGCACACCCGAGCATCTCGCTACTTTTCTCGAGCACGTCAGGCCATACGGAATCATCGAGCTGGTCAAGTCGGGTCGGGTGGCAATGAAGAGGCTGTCAGATGTATCCGCATCCCCAATTGGAGGACGCACACGATGAGAGATACACGGTCGTGATGGGGAACGACTCTGGAAGGGTCGCCTTCAGACACGCCCTCGATGGCATGAGCATCGAGTTGAGCCCGAGCTCATTCGAGCAGGCCTTCGCACGAATGGAGCGGGCAGCGAACCTGACGGGCCAGGTGTCCGAAGCTCAGATGCAGGCCATAGTCGACGAAGTCGTCACTGGAACAGAGATTCTGCAAGGGGTGGCAGAGTCCTTCCAATGACAGCACACCGCATTGCTGTTGCGCCCGGCGACGGGACCGGACCCGAAGTAATCGCCGAGGCGGTCAAGGTTCTCGAGGCGGCTGCCGACGTCTTCGATTTCGATTTCGAAGTCACCACCTACGACCTTGGCGGTGAGAGATACCTCCGTACCGGAGAGACTCTCACAGGTCCCGACCTCGACGGATTCAAACACTCAGACGCCATCCTGTTCGGAGCTGTCGGCCATCCCGACGTGCCACCCGGCGTCCTGGAACAGGACATCATCATCAAAATCCGACGGGAATTGGATCAATACATCAATCTGCGCCCGATCAAGCTTCACCCCGGGGTCAACAGCCCCCTGTCCGGCGTAACCCCGGAGGATGTCGACTTTGTCGTTGTCAGGGAGAACAGTGAGGGTCTCTACTCGGGCAAAGGCAGTTTCACGGCCAAAGGATCACCCTTCGAGGTGGCCACCCAGGAATCGGTCAACACCCACTTCGCTGTCGAACGATGTATTCGATTTGCGTTCGAGCTTGCCGTCACCCGGCCACGGCGACACCTCACCCTGTGCGGCAAGACCAATGTCCTCACCTACTCATGGGATCTGTGGGCACGAGTCTTCGATGAGGTCTCCACTGATTTCGGGGACGTCACCACCGACTACGCCCACGTGGACGCGACCTGTCTGTGGATGGTCGAGGATCCGGGACGATTCGACGTGATCGTCACCGACAACATGTTCGGGGACATCATCACCGACCTGGGTGCGGCAATTCAGGGTGGCCTGGGAATCGCAGCCGGAGCGAACATGAACCCCGAGGGTGTTTCGATGTTCGAGCCCATCGGGGGGACAGCCCCGGGTTTTGAGGGCACCGGCCAGATCAATCCCCTGGCCGCCATCGGAGCAACGGCAATGATGCTCGGTGACCTGGGAGAAGAGTCCGCGGCTCGAGCAATTGAGACCGCAGTTGGGGAAGTGGCAGGATCGCTGCCCTCTCTCCGAGCCGGCGAGATGGACGCTACGACTTCTGAAGTCGGAGATCGTGTCGTCGGTCTCGTAGTCGCCACCAGCGCTGTGGAGACATCTCGATGAGTGGCAAGACGCTGCTCGAGAAGATATGGGAGACGCGTGTCGTTGACAGCCCCGCCCAGGAGGCCGCCAGGCTGAAGGCACTAGCCCAGAGCGACAACTTGGACGACGGCAGTTCCGCAGGCGAGCGACAAGAGTTGTTGTACATCGACCTTCATCTCATCCACGAAGTGACCTCTCCACAGGCCTTCGAGGGTCTTCGTGGTGCCGAACTGCCGGTGAGAAGACCCGACCTCACCCTGGCTACGGTCGACCACAATGTGCCGACCTTCGGACGGGACGAGCCCAACCCCGACCCGCTGTCGGCGCAGCAGATCGAGGTGATGCAGCAGAATGCCGGGGAGTTCGGGGTCGCCCTCTTCGACATCTTCGATGCCCGTCAGGGAATCGTCCACATCATCGGACCCGAGCAGGGGTTCACCCAGCCTGGAATGACGATCGTGTGTGGTGACAGTCACACTTCGACACATGGCGCGTTCGGAGCGCTTGCGTTTGGCATTGGGACATCTGAAGTGGAGCATGTGCTCGCGACACAGACATTGCGTCAGATTCGACCAAAGACGATGTCGGTCGAAGTCACCGGAGAGCTCAGCCCCGGGGTGACGGCAAAAGACGTGATCCTCGCCATCATCAACGAGATCGGGGTGAGCGGAGGCAGAGGTCATGTGATCGAGTACCGGGGCGAGGTCATTCGCAACCTCTCGATGGAAGAGCGGATGACGGTCTGCAACATGTCCATCGAAGCAGGAGCTCGTGCCGGGCTCATTGCACCAGACGAGACGACCTTCGAGTACATGCGGGGTCGTCCTCACGCTCCTGGCGAAGACGACTGGGCACGCTCCGTCGAACAATGGCGTCGACTCCCCACCGACGAGGACGCTCGATTCGATCGAGAGGTCTCAATCGACGGCTCCCGGATACGACCCTACGTGACGTGGGGCACCAATCCGGCACAGAGCGTCACCATCGACGGACACATCCCCCATCCCGCTGAAATGGCCGTCGGAGAACGCGAGACCGCCGAGCGGGCATTGGCCTACATGGACCTTGCTCCGGGAACCCCGATCCGCGAGATCCGGATCGATCGGGTATTTCTCGGCTCCTGCACCAATGGCCGAATCGAGGACATGCGGGCAGCGGCTGCCGTGGTCGATGGCAGACAGGTTGCTCCGGGTGTGAGCGCAATGGTGGTCCCGGGCTCGGGGTTGGTGAAACATCAGGCTGAGAAGGAGGGGTTGGCAGACATCTTCATGGCCGCCGGTTTTGAGTGGCGTGATGCCGGATGCTCGATGTGTCTCGGCATGAACCCCGACGTCCTGGCTCCAGGGGAGAGATGCGCGTCGACTTCCAACAGGAATTTCGAGGGCCGCCAAGGCCCGGGGGGCCGTACCCACCTCGTCAGCCCCGAGATGGCTGCAGCCGCCGCCGTTGCGGGCCATTTCGTCGATGTGACCGAGGTCATGGCGTGAGAAAGGTCTCTGCGGTAACCGGGCGAGCAGTCCCCATCGATCGTGAGAACGTCGACACCGATCAGATCATCCCTGCACGACATCTCAAACGCATCGAGCGTGACGGGTACGGGCCTTTTGTCTTCGGGGCGTGGCGTGACGACCCTGACTTCGTGCTCAATGATCCTGCTTACGACGGAGCAACGATCATGTTGACACGCTCGAATTTCGGTTCCGGGTCCAGTCGGGAACACGCCGTTTGGGCGCTTGACGGTCTGGGCATAGAGGTGTTGGTTGGCGTGAGCTTCGCGGATATCTTCAAGGGCAACTGCTTTCAGAGTGGCCTGCTCACGGTCGAGCTTCCAGAGGAGGACATCGACCATCTCATGGGCCTGGTCCGGAGGGCGCCTCAGACCGGGATCGAAGTCGACCTGCCAACCCAGACGGTGCAGATCGTCGGCAACGCCTGGAAACGAGATTTCGAGATCGACCCCTATCGCAAGTATCGCCTTCTTCGTGGTCTCGACGACATCTCCATGACTCTCGAGTACCTCTCCGACATCGAGGCCTACGAGCAGCAAAGAAACGATGACCTGCTCCCAAGCACTGCCTCATCCCAGCAGTCGAACGTCCGATGGAGGCCTACCGCCTAATAGTCGTCGTGGTCATCAAAGGGCTCGGCCGTGTCCGCCAGCTTTTCGGTTATCCAACTGTCGATCTCTGCCCAGAGGTCATAGAGCCACGTCTCCTGTTCTTCGGATGGCGGGATGCGCTCGGCAGGAAAATACCAGATCCGGGTGGCCACATTCGTGTCCATCGGCATGCCGCGCCAGATGTCCCCGAACGACACCAGCGCCTCGAGTCCGGCATGACCGACAAAATACACATCGGTCTTGCCCGGAGCTGCCGCCAGCGCCGTCATCACTCCTTTTGGTTTGGGAGGGAGGGTGTTCTTGAGACTCTCGGCGCGCTCCGCCAGGTCGGGGCGGCCGATCTCCTTCAGTTTCTGAATGGCTCGCATGTGGCGTTTGATGGTGTAGTTGCCGCCCTCGGGGAAGATCACAAACGCACAATTCGGATCCATGGATGCGGTCATCTCCTCGATGGCCTCGATAACCGGATTGCCCGCCTTGCCGGTAGCCGGGATAAAAGCGGATGGAAGACGATTCAGCATTATGTCGATCGCCGGATCCCACTGGAGCAACTCCTTGAGGACGATACGCGGCTTGCGACCCAACCGGTTGTAAATGCCATCCATCAACAGCATGGAGTCTCCGGGGCCTGCGTGTCGCGACAGGACCAGGATCGGCCTTCGCTCCTGACCAACGCTCGACGGTGGTTCACCTTCGGCGACCGTCACGACTTTGAAGGTGAACTTCGCTGAAGCGACGACCCGGCGAAGCATCCAGCCAAACAACCGATAGTGGGCCGTCTCGAAGCCGGGTGATCGGATCTTCCACCCGAACCCCGAGGCAACCCAAAGCAGGAACAGCCCGACCACCGCCACTACATCTACCACCAGGTAGAGGAAGAGAAACCAGATGATGCGAAGCGGTCGCCATTTACCGGGCACATATCGTGATAGGAAGGCAACCACAACCAACACAAACGGAAGCGCGAGCACCACAACCCCGATACCGATCACAAAGATCGGATCGATCAGCAGACGCCGAACCCAACGGGAGGGAGGTCTCACCACAGCTCATTCTCCTTCAGATAGGAGCTGCTTGCCTCATATGCGCCATCAACCAGCTCCAATGTGTCTCCGGTGTCCCTCCAACGCAGTTGACGACGATCATCGAACTCGACCGGGTTTCCCGACGGCAGGACGTGCACGTCGATATTTTCTGGAAGAGTCTCCAAGGCAGTGGCATATCTGTGGCGTCTGGCGATCTCGAAAGAGATCAAGGCGGCCTCATGTAGTCTTTCGGGTGGCCGCAATGGTGCTTCGAGACGACCGACCTGAAGCACGTAGATGACGGAGGCGCCCAGCTCCACGGCTCGTCCCAGGGGCACCGAGTTGACCAGACCACCGTCATAGAAGTGCTCCTGTTCGATCTCGATCGGAGGGAAAAGCACAGGAACAGCCGAAGAGGCGAGGAGAGCCGGGATCAACGGCCCCTTGGCGAACCAATGCTCGGCGGCTCTCTCGATCGAAGAGGCGACACACTGAAAGGGAATCTGGAGGTCTTCGATGTTCTTGTCGGCACCGTGGACGTGCTCGAGAACGAGTTGCAACTCCGCAGACCGGTGGATCGCCGGCTGAAGTGTGGCCACGTTCCTGATTCTGCTGAGCACACTGGCTTGGAAGAGTTCGGCGCCGGTGAGCTCGTCCCAGAGACCTGCGAGCCTCTGAACTCCGACAAGGCCGGGCTCAGCGGCGATCACCGAACCGTTGAAGGCGCCAATCGAGGTGCCAAGAATGATGTCCGGTTCGATGCCCGCTTCGTTCAGAGCTCGGAGCATGCCAACCTCGACGGCGCCCCAGCGTCCGCCTCCACCAAGGACATAGGCCGTCTTGATGACCTCGCTCACGAGTCTTCCTCTTCGATGTACCACTCGGTGAAGTCATAACAGCGGCCGTCGTCCGCAAACCTGATGACGAAGAGGTTTCGATAATTGGTCGCGGGGTCGAGATAGCGAGTCCGTCCGGTGATCACAGCAACTTCCTCCGAATCGACGAGTGGCTGCCACTCGAAGTCCCAGTTGTCCTCGTTGTCGTCTATCTCCTGCCACCGGGCAACGATCTCGGAGATCCCGTCCCACTCACCTTCCGCCGTCTGAGGGTCGTAGACAGCGTCATCAGTGAAGAGGGCAGCAATGCTCTCTGACTCGTTGGTACTCCAAGCCAGGACATACGCATCCATCCAGATGTCAAGACGCTCGCTCATGCGCCAGCAAGTTAGTGGTGTGTCCTCCGATTACCCGATCGCGGCTCTGGTTACGCGCCAGACCCCCTCCGCCCTGGAGGTATCCCCAAAGCAACCATGAGCTCCTCGAACTGATCGAGATGCAGGGATTGGGGTCCATCGCTGAGAGCGGCGTCGGGGTCCGGGTGGATCTCGACCATTATCCCGTGAGCACCGACCGCCTCCGCGGCCAAAGCCAACGGCGGCACGAGATCACGGCTTCCTGCGGCGTGTGAAGGATCGACGACCACCGGCAGGTGGGTCCGGCTCTTCAACACCGGAACCGCGCTCAGGTCAAGAGTGTTTCTGGTCGAGTTCTCGAACGTTCTGATCCCGCGCTCACAAAGGATCACCTGTTGATTCCCTTCCGCGAGGATGTACTCGGCCGCCTGAAGCAACTCGTCCAGCGATGAGCTCATCCCCCGCTTGAGCAGCACGGGTCGATGGGTCCTCCCCACCGCCACCAGCAGCGAGAAGTTCTGCATGTTCCTGGTGCCGATCTGGAGGATGTCCGCCTTCTTGGCCACATCATCGACATCTCCGGGCGAGAGAACCTCGGTTACCACTGGCAGGCCAAAGATCTTTCCCGCTTCGGCAAGCATGTCGAGTCCCTCGAGACCGAGTCCCTGGAACGAATATGGAGAAGTCCTCGGCTTGAAACACCCACCCCGTAGAACGGAGCCACCGGCATCACGCACCGCCCGCGCAGTTGCCACGATCTGGTCCCATGACTCAACCGCACATGGCCCGGCGATCATCACCAAATCGTCACCCCCGAACCTTGCCCCGGCAACCTCGACGACGGTGCTCGCCGACTTATGACCTCGACTCCCCAGCTTGTAACCCTTTGCGTCATCGGTGGTCGGGGATGGCTCCACGAGAGCCTCCCTTACTTTGGAGAGCTTCGCCTCCTTTTTCCGAGGCTTGGGCTTCTGCCGCAGGTCACGTGAGGGGTAACTGCCGAGCACTTTCAAGAACCTCGCCTCTCTCATCAGAGTTTCGAGGACCATGTCAACGGCACTTTCGCCAACCTTCCCCTCGAAGTCGACATAGAACAGTTCCTCCCGGGGATTGTTTGGGATGGGACGCGACTCCAGTTTGACCAGGTTTATGTCTCCGTCACTGAATATGGCAAGAGCGTCCATGAGAGCGCCGGGGTGGTTGCCGACGGCCATGACGATCGATGTCTTGGCTGGTACCCCTTCGGGGATCTCAATCGGCTCGTTTGCCGCCACCACGAAACGGGTGTAGTTCTCATCTCGATTGGCGATCGCAGACGTGATCACTCGTAGATCAAAAAGGCGAGCTGCCTCTTCAGATGCGATGGCACCAACCGAGGGGTCATTGAGATCCTTGATTCGCTTTCCGGACAAAGCGGTATCACTGAAATGAACGATCTCGCAGTCTTCGAGAGTCGCCAGAAACTCCGAGCACTGGGCGACTGCCTGCGGATGGCAATAGATCTTGCGCATGTCGGCAATCGAGGCGCCCTCCAGGCCGAGCAGACAGTGACGGATCTTGAACTTGATATCACCAGTCAGGTGGAGCCCACTATCGAGAAGAAGGTCGTATACCTCCGTGATCGCTCCCGAAGTCGTGTTTTCGATAGGTAACACCGCCGCATCAGCTCTTCCGGTGCGCACGGTCTCGATTGCCTCGGAAAAGGTGGGTGACGTGACAATCGACACTTCGCTGCCCTTCGCACCGAAGTACAGCTGACTCGCCAGGTAGCTGTATGACCCCTCGATGCCCTGAATCGCCACGGTGACACCCGCCGTCTCGATGCCGCTACGCCCGAGAGCCTCCTGTTGGACGCGTACCGAATCATTGACGATTGCCCGCCAAACCTGGATCATCAGACCCGCGTCGAGGTCGTGATCCTGGCCGGACATGACTCGTTTCGCGATCAGATCCTCTTCGCGGTTCTGATCACGGGATGGTCGATCAGCACGACCCTTCTCATGGGCTATTCGAAGGCTGAGCCCTTTTCGCTCGGCGAGAAGCTTGACAATCTCGCTGTCGACGTGGTCGATGTCGTTTCTCAATCGGTTTATGTCGGGTTGGTTCTGGGAATCAGTCATGGGTGCCTCGAACAAGGTAGGAAGGGAACAGGAAAGGGAGCAGCGGAGGTGGAGTAGGTGGCGCTAGGCGCCGAAATAGAAGAAGCCGGGGAAGCGACCGGGGCTATCGCCGAAGGGCACGGTGAGGCGGGGCGTCTGCATGTGGACCGGAATGGTCGCCAGAACAACCCGAAATGTCAAGATAGGCTTTGAGAATGCTTCGACTCGCCTTCGGGATCATTCTCATCATCGCCGGGCTCGTCTGGATTCTGCAGGGCTTCGACGTGGTGTTCGCCCCCGAGAGCTTCATGACAGGAAACAGGTGGTGGGTGTTCTGGGGTGGGGCAGCGCTGGCTTCTGGAGCCGCCATGATCTGGTGGCAACGCCGCTCCATGTGAAGAAGAAACCGGCAATTCCTGCTCATATTTCCTCTGGTCGTCTGAAACGACCCAGGTACAATGAGTGACCGACCGTGAGCCATGTCGACGAAGCCCACGAGCTGAAGGCCGTTGCGCAGGATTTTGGCCTGCGAGTCAATGACCTCCGCACCAACCCCTCGGCAAGCCGCTTCACCGTTGCCCTCAATGAGGGTGTCGACGCAGATCGGGTTTATGTCCACGCCTCAGAAACTCGACTCACCATCACCTTGGACCTGAGCGACGGCAAGTCACGGCCTTTGTCATATGACGCGGCCCTGGAGCAGATGCTGGAAGCCATCGACAGCTAACTCAGAGGCCAAGCCCTACACCACTAGTGGCCCGGTTCGGGCGCCTACTTATGTCAAGGTTGGAGGGCGGTGCGTCTCCAGCTCTTCAGAGGCCAAGGGCCCTGACGAAGAAGCTGGCCATTTCCGCTCGGGTGAGAAGACGATCAGGGCAGTATCGAGCTGTGTCCTGTGGGTCACATCCAAGGGTGATCCCCGCACGGGCCAGCTTGTTGATGGACTCCTCGAAAGGGTTTCCGTCGTCGTCGTTGAAAAAGTCCGTCCCATCCGGGTTCTCATATCCGAACGCACGCACCAGGAGTTCGGCCATCTCATCACGCTCGAGCGGACGATCCGGGCAGTACTCGGTCTCAGTGCAGCCAAAACCGATCCCAGCAGTCTGAATCTTGTCGATCTCGCCTTCGAAGAGATGGCCGGCGACATCGGTGTACGCAGACACTCCGCTGGTTGCACTCAGGCCAAGGGCCCGCGCGATAAAGGCCGCCATCTCGCCCCGAGTGATGTTTCTTTCCGGACAGAACTCATTGTTGAGGCTGCAGCCAATGGTGATGCCCTCCACGAAGATCTTGTCAATATCGACCTCATGAACGGAGTAATCGTCATCGCTGAAGTATCCCGTCCAACCAGCCTGGGCCTTGAGCAGGTAGGGAAACGGATTGATTCGGGTGCCGTCTTGCCAGATCTCGAAATGGAGATGAGGTGCAACGCCTTCGGCATTACCTGAGTCACCGACCCAACCGATCAACTGGCCGGCCTCGACCTGAGTGCCGACCTGTATTCCAGGCGCAATTCCATATCCTTGGCCATCATCGCCGTAGGAGCCATCTGGATTCTGTGTGTCGTTGTTCAGGTGGATATATTGGGTAGCCCACCCACCGCCATGATCGATCTTGAGTAGGCAGCACGTCGACCCGATCCACTGGACGGTTCCCGCTGCAGCGGCAACAACCGGCACCCCCTTGACGCCATAAGTGAGGATGTCGGTGGCCGAGTGTCGGCGCGGACATCCGGAGCCACCTCGACAGGCGTCGAAGGTGTCTGTGTAGTAGCTATCGCCGCCCACGGGAAAGACGATGTTGTTCGGATCGAAATCCACTGCCAGAGCAGGGATAGCCAGGGCCACCAGCGTGACCAGGACAGTCCCCGTGACCATCAAACGACGCAAAAGAAACTTCACTGCCTGACTTGGTCTATCGACCTGGCTCAACACGAACTTGAGTGCCAATACGACGTGGGTGGAACGCGATCACCAACGAAACGTCCCCTGAAACAGTGAAGGCATCCTTCCCCTTGTCCTTCAACGGTACGCTTGATTCACCGCGGGGGCCAACGGAAGTGCTTGTTTGTTCGGCACCGATGCGGTTTAGCTGAATATCTGCGGGAGCCCCTCATGTCTACTCAATGGATCACTCACAAGTTCGGGGGCACCAGTCTCGCCGACGTCGAGGCGTTCGGCGCAGTCCGTGACATCCTGGTGACACCCACCGATCTTCGGCAGGCTGTGGTGGTGTCGGCGGTGGCGGGTGTGACAGATGACCTGATCGATTTGGCTGGAATGGCCGGCAGTCGGGACACCGGCTACGAGGACAAGACCAGACGGATACGCGAGAGCCAGGCGACCCTCATTGACCGGCTGGTGCCCGGTGATGTGGGACGTGGCCTTCTGGCGCAGGTCGATGACGACATTGAAGAGATCGGCGGGCTTCTCAAAGCGTCCTGGGTGATGCGCACTTCTGTCAGCACCACAGACGCGGTGGCCGGATACGGGGAGTTGTGGTCGGCGAGGCTGCTCGCTGCATTCTTGGCGGAGTCCGGGATGGACGTGACGTGGATGGACGCCCGCGAGGTTTTGGTCGTCAACCCGGCGGAATTGGTTTCGGCGGTGGACTGGGAGACCTCGGGAACCAATTTGGACCGGTGGCTCTCAGACTGTGACAGCGACATATTGGTCATCACCGGATTCATAGCGTCGGACTCACAGGGGTCGCCAATAACCCTTGGACGTAATGGAAGCGACTATTCGGCGTCGATCTTCGCCGCCCTTCTGTCGTCGGTGGAGATATCGATTTGGACTGATGTCGACGGGGTTCTCAGCGCCGACCCTCGACTGGTGCCCGACGCCAAGGTCCTCGAGGAGCTTTCGTACAACGAGGCGATGGAGCTTGCCTACTTCGGGGCGGAGGTCCTCCATCCCGCCACGATGACACCGGCGGTCACTGAGGAGATCCCGATCTACATTCGCAACACATTCAACCCGTCTGGTTCGGGAACCCGGATTCATGTTCGGTCGAAGACGGACTCTCCGGTGAAGGGGTTTGCCTCCATCAGTGCAATTGCCCTGCTCAACCTGGAGGGTTCGGCGATGGTCGGCGTCCCCGGCATCAGCGAACGCCTCTTCGGCGGGCTTCGCCGCGCCGGCGTCTCAGTGGTGATGATCTCGCAGGGAAGTTCGGAACACTCGATCTGTTTCGCCATACCCCAGAACCAGGCGCTTCTGGCAAGCTCGACGATCAAGACGGTTTTTGAGACAGAGCGAACCCGGGGGATCCAGACCCTGGAAGTCACCGAGAGCTGCACGATTCTCGCTGTGGTCGGGGACACCATGTCGGGCACACCGGGTGTCGCCGCCAGCTTCTTCGGGGCCCTGGCAAGAGCTGGGGTCAACGTGAGGGCCATCGCCCAGGGATCGTCAGAGCGGAACATCTCCGTCGTGATCGACGAGGCCGACGCCGCCAAGGCCCTGCGAGCAGCACACGCCGGGTTCTACCTCTCCAAACAGACACTTTCGATAGGTCTCATCGGACCCGGTCACGTCGGGTCGGCTTTTCTCGACCAGTTGGCTGGGAGAAGCGAGTGGCTTCTCGAGGAATTCGGGGTCGACCTGCGAGTACGGGCGATCTGTGCCACCAAGAAGATGATTGTGGACCAAGCCCCGATCGAGCTCTCGAGCTGGCGGGAGCGTCTCGACGAAGAAGCCATACCTGCCGACCTCGATGAACTGGCCGCGTATGTCCACACCGAATCGGTGCCCCATGCGGTGATCATCGACTGCACAGCAAGTGAGAACATCGGATCACGGTATCTGGACTGGCTTTCTGCGGGGATTCACGTCATAACCCCAAACAAGAAGGCCAACACCGGGACTCTCGACTACTACCGTTCGCTGCGGGAGCACGGGCGGCGATCCGACGCTCACTACCTCTACGAGACCACCGTGGGTGCCGCACTTCCCATCCTGCAGACTCTCCGCGATCTAGTGCAAACCGGTGACGAGATCCAGCGTATAGAGGGCATCCTGTCCGGCACACTGTCGTATCTCTTCAACAGTTTTGACGGAACCAAACCTTTCTCGGAGATAGTTCGCCAGGCGTGGGAGATGGGATACACCGAGCCCGATCCCCGGGAGGATCTATCCGGGCTCGACGTCGGCCGCAAGGTGGTCATCCTCGCCCGTGAGATCGGAATGGATTTGGATCTATCCGATCTGGAGATCGACGGGCTGGTACCCGAAGGGCTGGAAGACGGTTCGGTGAACAACTTTCTCGACCGGCTCGAGAATCATGACGACGAGATGGCAGGTCTTGTCGAAGGGGCCACTTCACGGGGAGAAGTGCTCCGATTCGTCGGCTCCATCGCCCCCGAAGAGGGCTGCTCAGTTGCCCTGCGCTCATACCCAACCGACCACCCCTTCGCCCGGATTCACCTCACCGACAACATCGTCCAATTCCAGACCGCTCGCTACAACGACAACCCCCTCGTCGTACAAGGCCCCGGAGCCGGCCCCGAAGTCACCGCCGGAGGAGTCTTTGCCGACCTCCTCCGTTTAGCCTCCAACCTCGGAGCCACCCTGTAGCTCCTCACGGCCGTGGCGAAGCAGGCCAACGACAAGCCCCTCGGACAATGCATCCCACGAGGCTTCGATGATGTTCTCATGGACACCGATCGTCCCCCACGACGAGACACGGTTCGCAGTCTCGATGAGCACGCGGACTCTTGCTGAGGTCCCGTCCGCGCTGTCGAGCACCCTCACCCGATAGTCGGTGAGCCTCAGAACGTCGACTTCGGGGTACCGGTCCCGCAGGGCAGCACGCAGCGCCTGGTCGAGGGCATGGACAGGACCCACACCTTCACCAACAGTCACCCGCCGCGAGCCATCCACCACAAGCTCGAGAGTCGCCTCCGAGACAATGCTCTGACCGGACTGAAAATCCGATTGGACATGAAACGCCTCCAGATCGAAGAATGGGTTCGACCAACCTCCAAGACTCCGAACCAGCAGTTCGAATGAGCCGTCGGCCGCCTCGAAGTGATAGCCGTCGTGCTCCAACTCCTTGACCCTGTCCACGATCGACGCCGCTCCGGCCTGGTCGACCTCGAGACCCATCTCCTCCACCTTGGCCAGCACGGATGCCTTTCCACCGAGCTCGCTGACCACCATCCGGGTCTTGTTTCCCACCTGATCGGGTTTCTCGTGTTCGTAGGCATCGGATCGGCGCGCAAGCGCGGAGGTATGGAGACCCGCCTTGTGGGTGAAAGCCGAAGCCCCGACGTACGGGCTATGCGGGTTCAAGGAGATATTGACGATCTCGGCGATGTGGTGAGAGATGGGAGTGAGAAGCCCGAGGTCACCCTCTATCGGCTTGAGACCCTTTTTGAGCTGTAGGTCAGGAATCAGAGTCGAGAGATCGGCATTTCCGGTGCGCTCTCCGTACCCGTTGATGCAACCCTGGATCTGAGTGACGCCTGCTTCGACAGCGGCGATGGAGGCGGCGACCGCCGTCCCCCCATCATTGTGATAGTGGACGCCGATGTGGGCGTCGGCAAACGCCCTCTGGACCTTCTCGATCACCTCAGTCGTCGCCGTGGGCAATGTGCCACCGTTGGTATCGCACAGGACAAGCCGTTCCGCACCTGCATCATGAGCTGCCCGAAGCACATCGAGAGCGAACCCCGGATTGGATGCGTATCCGTCGAAGAAGTGCTCCCCGTCGAAGAAGACCCGACGCCCGTGTCCCTTCAGGAACTCAATCGACTCACCCACCATTCGCACACCCTCATCGAGGTCGATTCGCAGTGCTTCAGACACGTGGTAGTCCCAGGTCTTGCCGACGATGCAGAGATACTCGGTTTCGGCGTCGAGCAGGGCTCGCAGCTGATCATCGGAGGCGGCGTCGCCCCGGGGTCTCCGTGTTGAGCCAAAGGCCGTCAGTGTGGCCGTGGTCAGATCCAGTTCAGCTCCTGGCTCGCTTGAAGAACTTGGTGTCCTTCTGATTGGCGCCCGGCCATCCCCCCTCGATGAAGGCAACTCCTAGATCATCCAGCAGTCCGGCGATTCTCAACTTGTCGTTGACCGTGAGGCTGATCCCTTCCTGTTGGGATCCGTCCCGAAGGGTCGTGTCGTAGATCTCGAGTGTCATCTCGCCTCCAAGCGATGCTCAAAAGAAAAACCCTCTGCGGTGACAGAGGATTGGGCGCGGCCGGTCTCGGGCTGCGCCTATTCGATAATGATGATGGTGTTGGTGGTCTGATCCATCAGACCCGGAAGTATGCCGAGTTGACGGGCGGCGGTCAAGACCATCCGCCGGTGACTCACACGGTGCAAGGAATGTGACCTACGACTCTGGCGCTCCACCGGATGTTGGCCTATGCATGAGTATGGCCTGTCGTTTTCATGACGAAAGGAGAAGGAATGGCCATTACACGTTGGGCGCCATTCAGCGCCTTCACATCTCTCGAGCGAGAGATGCAGGACATGATGAGTCGGTTCCACACCCGACCCTTCCTCGAGGGTTTCGAGTGGAGACCGTCCACCGATGTCTACGAAGAGGAGGGAAACCTCTTCGTGCGGACCGAGATCCCCGGAATTGACCCATCCGAAGAACTCACCATCGAGGTGGAGGAGAACGTCCTCCACATCAAGGGTGAGAAGAAGATGGAAAAGGAGATCAGCGAAGATAACCGCTATCTCCGGGAATGCCGTTATGGCACCTTCCAGCGGGACGTGATGCTCCCTGAAGGAGTCGACACGGAGAAGATCCATGCCGACTACGACAACGGGATCCTCACTGTGATGGTTCCGATGCCCGACGAACATCTCGCCGAGCCCCGGAAAGTCAAGGTAGAGGTTCGCACCCCAACCTCGGTTTAGACCCGAGTACCAGGGCGGGGCGGTCGGCGAAGGCCGACCGCCCCGCTGCTCAGTTGTGTGACGACACGCCGTGCCTCAGGCTCTCCCCTAGTGGTGTGTCGCACAAATAATCACCGCATCTCTCCGGCCCTCGACGCCCCTGGCTTCGTCCTCCGCCTCGACGCAGCTACGGCTGCGCCCTCGTTGTGCATCCTGGCCAGATGCCACCGATAACTCGGACATATGCTGGCGCTATTTCCACGACACACCACTAGACCGTTGCTGACTCGTCTTCGAATATGTGAGCGTTGTGCAGGAAGCGTTTGAAGGTGAATCGATGCTCGGCCTCATCATGATGCGGGGGAAAAACCAGGAACGCCGCGATCGCTCCAATGACACATGCCGCGCCACAGATCGCGAAGGCGAGTGGGAAGTTGCCCATATCGCCCAGCCATCCTCCGAGAATCGGAAAGAGGATTCCGCCGACCCCATAGGCGAGGAACACCCACGGATAGTTGGCACCCACGGCAGTGTTGCCGAAACGATCAGCCGTGATCGCCGGAAAGAGGGCGAAGTTTCCACCGAAGTTGAAGCCGATCAGAGCCGCTGCCAGATACAACGAGTATTCGAATCCTGCCATGGGGATGAAGGCGAACATCAGCACTCCCTGACTGGCAGCCATCACAATGATCGACAGCTTGCGGCCGAAACGATCGCTCAGCGTTCCCCAGACAAGACGGCCCACACCGTTGGCCAGACTGAAGAACACCGCCATCGCAGTCCCGGCCGCTGCGTTTGCCTCAACAGAGGACATCCCGCCCGTCATCAAAGCTCCTACCGGATACAGCTTCATCAAGCCGATAGCCATCAGCCCTGCTCCTGCACTCACCGCGAAGGTAAGTGAGATGAGGTGGAACTGGGGGGTTCTCAGCATCTCCTTCGACGTGAAGTTGGTGGTGCCGGAGTCGGCGCCCTCCGGGGGCGACAAAACCGTCGGGAAGCCAGCCCTCCGGGGGGAACGTCATCCACGCACTTCCGAGAAGCACCAGTGAAGCGAAGATCACTCCGTAAATGGCGAAAGTTCCGTCGAGACCGAACCGTGCGATGAGATCTCCCCAGCCACCGGCCAGCTTTATCCATCCAAGAGCGCCGAACCCGAAGCCGGCGACAGCAACGCCGGTGATCATCCCCTTTCCTGTCGGGAAACCAACGCATGCCCAACCGCTATCGGGAACGACGTACCCGACCCCGATTCCCGCACCACCGACCAGTCCGACACCGATCAGAACGGGCCAGAATCCAGTCCCACCACCGAGGGCGGCGAGAAGATAGCCGGCACCGAGTGTCACACCGCTGGCGATAGCCAGACGTCGAGGCCCCCACACTGTGAGCTTCTTACCTGCCAGCACCATGACCAGGGCAAAGGAAGCTAGGCCGACCGAGAAGACCACTTGTGTTTCCACTCGACTCCACCCTGCATCACGGAGAGCAGGCGTAAAGACCGACCAGGCATAGATCGCACCAAGAGAGAACTGAATCAATACGGCGCCAACGACGACACGCCATCGCCGACCGGGCATTGTGGATCCTTTCACGAGAGAGACACTCCCACCGTATCAACCGAAACACCGCCCGACTTCGGCCTAAGGGCCATTCCAGGAAGGACTATGTACCGATCTGATGGTGGTCCATCTAGTGTCTGGTGTGCATGCCTATCCGATCGGCTAGCCAAGGCTTTCTCGTTGTAGCGGACATCACCGGGTACACCGCATACTTGTCTCACTCGGAGTTGGAGCACGCTCAGGATGTCTTGATGGAAGATGACATCGCCGCAGGTAGGGTTTCCTCCAGCGTTCAGAGATCCGTTGAAGACCAACGGATCTCCTCTGCGGCCGGAGAGGCGCTCAATTCCTTGACTGCCGATCGAGTCACTGTTCGCCGTGACCAGCGACGTAGGAAATCGCCGCGGTCAGATAATGGAACCAGACACAATTCAGCTTCTAACCAATGGTGCAGCTCAGAGAACAACCTCGGCGACCGAGTGGTCGGTCTCGATTATGTGGACCGCCGGGTTTGGAGTCAGCCGTTTCACCGACAGAACCTGCTGGACATACCTGTGCGCCAGGCGCCGGGTAGGTCGTCGACAGGCGCACCCGGGTCTGGTCGTTCTTGGCCTCGTCCTTGGACTGTGCGTTCACATCCTCTACGTTGTCAGAATGGGGCTCCGCGGGTAGGACTCGAACCTACAACCAATGGATTAACAGTCCACACGGCTCAAGCGCTGTGCTCGGTCGCATAACCCCAGGTCACGTCTCACCGAAACGGCACAGTTATCTGCTGTTCGAACCACCCATGAGTGCTGCGATTTGCGGCCTCGGAGCGTATTGTCGGGGCTAGCCGGTCTGGAGGCACTGGTGGGCAACAAGGATAAGGGCGGCAGAAACGCGAAAAAGCAAGCCACAAGAAGTCTCAAGCAGAAGCGCGCTGAAAAGAAAGCGAAGCGAGAGGCTGTCAAGGGCAAGCCGAAGTCGGGTCCCATCTAGTCACGGCCCACACCTGAACGCACCACTGGTCGCAATATGCGGGCGCTCGCCCGCCCGTCTCCAGCTAGCGCATAAGTGCCGTTATGTGCGTCGAGTCTTGTTCGGGCCCGTTTCGTATAGTGGCGGTTCTCTAGGGCAGAGGAGCCTCACATGTTCGCAAGA
>PVMK01125686.1_pt1 | contig 37559 bp, 29 predicted proteins | sample 1853481 | NCBI WGS metagenome assembly PVMK01 (sample SAMN08533507, study PRJNA380276) | Marine sediment metagenome, whole genome shotgun sequencing project.
GGCAAAGCAATTGTTATAACATCAAAAGAGTCTTCTGAGACTGTTCTGGAAAAACTTAATAATCATCCTCTTGGAAAACGCCGCTCTTATAGGTGAAATTTCATCCGCCTTTCAGGGATTAAGATTAAAAACAATAATCGGTGGTGAACGGCCGCTGGATATGCTCGAAGAAGACCAGCTTCCGAGGATATGTTAAGAATTAATCCACAGATTACACAGATGAAAGAGATTATTTATAGAAGCTCTTACAAAAGTATCGAGGGACTCACTATTGTTGTCATACCCGCGAAGGCGGGTATCCAGAAGTCTTTGGTTTTAAAGAATACTGGATTCCCGACAAAGACCTCGGGAATGACGAATAAAGACTTTTGCAAAAGCCTCTATAGATTTAATTAATCTGTGATTATCTGTGAAATCTGCGGACTATGATAATATGGACAAAACTCAAGACATAATTAAAATCATTCACTCTCTGGTGCCTGATGACAGGAAACTGAAGATAATGAACGTCTGCGGTTCTCATGAGCATACAATATCTTTTTCAGGCATGAGGAGTTTAATGCCTGAAAATCTTGAGCTTATTCCAGGGCCCGGATGTCCTGTGTGCGTATGTCCCGAAAGTGATATTATTAACGCCATTAATTTATCAAACAGAGAGGACGTTATTCTTGTCACTTATGGTGATATGGTGAGAGTGCCATCAATAAAAGGCTCAATTCGAACAGATGGAAGTAATTTCAGAATTATCACTTCTCCTTCTGAAGCGATCAAGATTGCAAAATCTGAACCTGATAAGAAAGTGGTTTTTTTCTCTATTGGATTTGAAACAACCACAGCCCCTACTGCAGCCATCCTTGAGATGGGAATTCCTGACAACCTGTTCATCCTCAGCTCACACAGGCTAACACCCGCAATCATGGAAGTTTTGGTCAAAGACCAGGAGATAGGCATAGATGGTTTTGTATGTCCGGGCCATGTGTCTGCAATTGTTGGATCAAACGCATGGAATGTGTTTTCTGAGAAATACAGCATACCAACTGTTGTCGCCGGGTTTGAAGCAGATAATCTGCTTCTTGGTATTATGGAAATACTTTTACAGTTAAAACAGGGAGAAATCAGAACAACCAATGTGTACAGCGGAGTGGTCAGACCTCAAGGCAATGAGCAGGCTCAAAAACTTCTGAACAAGTACTTTAAAATTTCTGATGTCAACTGGAGAGGGATAGGCCATATACCTGCTTCAGGCCTTGAACTCAGAGAAGAGTATTCTGATAAAGATGCGAGAAAGGTGTTTGATCTGGAAGAGATCAGAGAAGATAAAATCCCCGGATGCATATGCGGCAATGTTGTCCTTGGAAAGGCCTATCCCGCAGACTGCAAACTCTTTAAAAAATCATGCAGTCCCAAATCGCCTTATGGTCCCTGCATGGTCTCATCTGAAGGATCATGCAATATCTGGTATAAAACTCATAAGTAGCCCTTTGTATCTGTAATATTTATAGAGCATATTATCGGGTAGGAGGCGGAATTGCTGCCGCCGTCCTCCCACACCACCCGGCTTACGGTTCCGTACCAAGGCGGTTCCCATCAATGCGCTTGCTCTTAACCTCAATGCCTGCCGCACTATAAGCACCCAACCTTACCTCGTGGATTCCGTCCACTACTTCAGGCTAAGGCCCTCTTTCGAGGATTCTGCTCAATTCGGTCAGAATATCGGTTCCAAGTCATCGACAGGTTCAGGCCTTCAGTCGTTTCGACCTACTATGCCCTCTGCTGACTTCTGCCTACCCATCCCATCACCTCTCGATGATAGTAGCACTTGGCTAGGTTGACAGATCTCCCCGGGTAATGCGCACCCACCTTCACGCTTATGCCCGCCGCATATACGTCCATGCCTTCCGTACAGGTATTGGACTTTGAAGTTATTGGCCTTCTCATCCGACATGACCGCCTCTTATGCGATTCCTATTCGTCAGGCCAGCGCTTTGCCTGCGGCTTCCTTCAGATTCCACCTCACGGTGAACACCCTTGCCGTCCGGCTAACAGTTCCCCCTGTCGGGTCTGTAGAGGACTTGCACCTCCAAGTGAGTGCGCCCTGCCGGGCGCACCAAAAAAAGGGGGAGCGATTAGCTCCCCCCATCTAGAGGTTAATTGTTATTGGTTTTTTTAGATGTTAGGGATTAACACAAGTCATAGCTTTATTATCCCATTTACATCCGTTATCCCGGCAAGAGGCCCTGTCGCCCCACTCGGAGCAACTCATCACGCAGTCCGGATCTGTTCCATCAACCGCACCGTCACAGTCATTGTCGATTCCGTCATTACAGATTTCCGGCTCCGGTGTGCATTGGCAAACAGGATCATTACCGCAATCTGCTGTGTCGGCACAGTCAGTCATACCGTCACAATCGTCATCTATCCCATTATCACAGATTTCAGGCGCCGGTGTGCACTGAGACTCCTGGCAGGAGCCATTCTTTGGGCTTCCCACCCATTCACAGTTGGAATCCATGTTACAGTCACCCTTGGTCGTGTAGTCGTCGGAGCAGGTCATGCCGCAGTCCGAATCACCCGCATCGGTTAAGCCGTCGCAGTCGTTGTCCAGACCATCATCACAGGTAACTTCCGGAACCTCTGTAGGCGTACCAGGAGTACAGGTATCTTCCAATGTACCGTTGTTGCATGTCTGGGTTCCTGTTGATGCACAGACACCAACACCACAGGTAGAGGTATCTGAAACATTGTCACAGTCGGTCCTGTCCTCGCAGTCAAGCAATCCATCGCCATCATTGTCCAGGCCATCAAAACAGAAAGGAAATTCGATTAACTCAGGACAGGCAGGATCACCAGTGCAATCAGGGTCAGCACAGTCAACTATATTATCGCAGTCGTTATCGATGGTGTCATCACAGATTTCAGGCTCTGGTACGCATTGCGCTGCTCCCCATGTTGCAGTTGCCATGACATGCGGTGGCACCATTGTATTTCCATTGGCATCAACGGCATTGACCCAGGCATCGAGGAAATTTTGGCCCTCTTCAGCCAGGAATTGGGTTATCCCATATGGGCTGCTAGTGCAGTCGGGGCGGGCGCAGACAGCATTATTCAGGAACTGGACGTACTCCCAGCTGGTTCCCTGGTAATACAGGGTAAGATCAGCTGATTTTGCACCTTGAGGAGCAATAGCTCCAATGTCAAATTCATCCCAGTACTGGTACACGCCGCCTGGTGTACCGCCATACTGATTAGCAGGCACCGGCAGGGAGTTGCGCTTCTGGGCTTCGTCATAGCTCATCTGGTATGGCGGGATACGGTTGTCCTTGGCCACATGGTTATTGAGCACGAAGTGGAACGTTTCATGATATGAAATGTTTCCAGTTTGGCTAGCGGGCAATGCAGCCAGTTCGCCCAGGGTGAAATCCACATCACCTGTTAAGCGGTTGAAACTGAGAGGCATAGTGGCTGGATAGCCTACACTAAGAAGCACATCTGCCCATTCCTTGGTCATGGCCGGATGGACCTCGTAGACCTTGAGCCTGGGGTCTTCAAGATTCACTATCGACTTGGGTGTAAACGTTGAACCGTCCACAGGGTTCGTCGCTGTGGTTGGGAGAGCTCCGAAGGCGCCAACTTCATCAGCAGTCATCTCGACACTGTTGGCATCATACCACTTGATATTCAGCCACATGCGGCGTCCTTCAGGATAACCGGAGATTAACTTGTGACCGGTCATATTGGTGATTCTGACAAGATCGCCATTGACGTCAAGGGTACCTGCCTGGGTGAGGTGTGACTTTGCTCTCAGTGTACCGTCATTCTGGGCTTCAATCTGAAGAGCGCTCAGGCCGCCGCCCAACCGCAGGGTGCCCTGCTGATCCTGGTATTGGACCAGAGGAAAGACCCAGTAGTTACCGCCCGTCTGATCGTGCATGGGCTGGTCTAACCTGTTCGGGGCATTTTTTTTGTCACAGCCTCTGCCGGTAATTGCCTGCATATGGCAGGTCTGGCAAGAGAAGTACCTTGGGTCTCCGTCAATATAATTTGCGGACCTGGTTCCATCAGTTGTTGCTGCCATGTAGGCGTTATACAGGGAACCACGCGGATCCTGCAGGTCTACGGGAAGCGTGCCAAAATCATCCACCAGAAGATTGGACAGGGGACTTGACTTATACTCACTGAAAGTCCTTTCCACTATACCGTAAGCATAGGGCGGGTTATTGAAAGCCGCCTTTTCCTCGACCGGGCCTCCCAGATTGGGGGCACCGACAGGTGGAAAATCCCAACTGTTGACTACATCCGGTGCTCCGGGCTGTGTGCCGGCATTTGGTGCCAGGTCGCCCACTGCCGAGTTGGACACATCATGGCAGGTGCCGCAGAAATTCCGATCCCGGTGAAAGTTTGACTCGGTAAACTGATGCCGTGCTACAGCATCGCCCTCGGCATAGGGGCCAAGCTTACCGTAATCATTGGACAGGACATACATGCCGCTGCCATAGTAACCTTCTGTAGTAACTCCTTCAGGTAGCGGTCCGATAAAGTCATCCTGGTTGGCAATGAATGGTGCATTCTGGACGCCGATATGCTCTGACTGGTCCGGATTGGTCAACTGGTGGCAGGTGTCACAGTCAATGCCGTCTTCATCACTTGCGGCAAGACCTGAACCATCGGTTGGTGTTGAACGGCCTGCCATCCAGCCGCCGGAGCTGTGGCAGCGGATGCAGAGGTCGCCAGCGCCGTCAAAGTCCTGCTCGGCAATGGCAAGGGTTGCCCAGAAAATGGGATCACGGCCCGCATTACCCATGGCGCTTCCCAGCCAGCCAAACCCAGGTTCTACTCGAGGATTGGTTTCATAGCCTTCATGGCAGTTCAGGCACCTGGTAGGTGCTTCAATTGTAACTTCTTGAGGTTGCGTCCCGGGCATTTTGATTTCATTGGGGACAACGTCTGCTGCAAAACTTGTTCCAAAAGCAAGAAGAAAAATTAAAATAATTGATGCAAAAAATATCCTTTTCACGTCATTAACCCCCTTCAAATTTTATTAATGTTATAGATTAAAAAAAACATTTACTACTATTTTCTTACATCATTAAAACCTCCTTTTAAAATTTTTACTAATATCACTTGTCAACTATTACCAGAAGTTCATCTATGTAATTAAAAAAACCCTAATCATCCAATAGAGATGTACATTAGAGCAATATCATCACAAGTACAAACTTGTGAAATAATCTGAAACGTTGACAATTCGTTCTTTAGAATTTTTCTTAGTTGATAACAATCCAATGACTAATGAAATTATATCAGTTTTTTTGTAGTTGTCAAGATGAAATTAATGTACATTTAAGGTAATTCTGTGAAATAAAATCAAAATTACGAGATAAGAGACATGAAGTATTTTAAAGAAATACTTCATGCCTTATTTTCTTCTATAAGCGATTGCTAACTGCAATAAATAACAGATGATTTTATTGAAATAACCATAAACCTATTATTTACCTGACCTGTCTCTTATCTCTTTATACCAAGGACATTTTGAACATTCTTGAAAGTCCTTATCATCTTGAGGTCTGAATTTTTCTGAAAGGTAAAAACATTCTTTTCCTGAATTTGTTTTATAGGCACTGCACTTTTCTTTTTTATGATCCGGGCAGTCCCAGTACTCCCAGCAGTTATCAGCTGACATATATTCAACCCATTTATTGATTTTTAACTATGCATTAACAGAACACAAAACGACCTACCCTAAAAAACTTCAACACAAAAATGTTTAGGTTATGGATCGCTTAAGTATAAAATTTACCAGAGCTTGCTATTAAAGCATCTTATTAAAAAATCTTATAGTAGATAAAAAGAGTTACAAATTAGTGAGATCAGCTACCTATTGGGCAGCCGCATATTTTGGAACCAATTTAATTTAAAGTGTTTTTAGCTGCTTAGGGATAAAAGCGTGGATCTCAAGTTAGATCGGTCACCATATATTCCAAGTTTTCTGCGGATATTTTTTCGGTGGGTTTTAACAGTATCAATTGCGATGTTCATAACTTCCATGATGTCTTTATCCTGCATGCCATCTTTTATTAGATCAGCAATCTGAATCTCTCTGGGAGTTAAGGCTGTGTGTCTTGATGATAATTTATTAGATAGAGGAGATACAATTTCATCCAGTTTGGACTCAATCATTTTGAGACAATTAAGATCATCTGATGATACTCTATTTCGCTTAAGTTTTAATATATAAGGAATAATCAAATGCCTAACATTTGAAATAAGGTTGTCTTCTATTTCCTTTTTATAATTCTCCTGATATTCAAGAATTGTTTTCATTGCAATGTTACTCTCTGCATGCTTTTTTATATAATCTTCTATCTTTCGTGATGCCTGGGCAAGCTTTTTTTCAAGTCTTCTGCGTTTTTTATTTTCATCAAATAAAAGCTGTTTAATATTTGTAAGCTGCTGGAAATGCTCGTCCCTGCTTATTTCTGTGTTGCCTGCCGGAGTGTTTAATGCATCTTTCAACAACCTGTTGGTCGTAATATCAGATATCATTCCTATAAGCCCGCACGCTTCACCCTTTTCATTTGTAATTGTTGCCTTATTAATTAGAGTATATTTTATCTCACCGTTTTTTCTCTTGATGATGGATTCACATATTCGTGACCCATTTGTTTGTAATAACTCCATCTCATTTGTACAGTTATTCTCTACAACTTCTTTATGTTGTTTGAATTCGGCAATTTGTGATGAGGGGTCTGACTCTCCAATGAACTCAATAAAGGCCTTGTTACACCCCGAATACTTCCCTTCAATGTTTTTATAAAAAACAGGGATAGGTATTTTGTCAATAAAGGATTGAATAGGTTTTAATTCATCATCGCTCGCATTTGAGTGATGCTTCTCACAATTTAAAAAATTGCTGATACATGCAGGAGTTCCATTCCCCGTATATTCACTTAACTTAATACCGGGCTCAGATGAAATGTTAGTATGTAGACAACGTTCTTTACGCATGTAATTTTTTTATAAAGTTGTGTTCAAAAATTAACAACACTTAAGAATTGGGTTAATATGATCTTCCCCCGTTTTCACGGACACCAAGTTAAGTTAGACTGCTAAAACCTGCATCTAAAAATAAATCATAGACCAATTAAATTCTGCAGGAGTTAGTTTATAACCGTTACCTACACATTATATATGAAATGTTATTAATGCGTATAAATAAATCTGCAATATTAATGCCAACCATAAGTGTTTTTAAAAATAAGGATATTTACAGATTAATTAAGCTAAATCAATGCCATAATGACAAAATCCCTGCCAAAATTACAATTATATTTAATTAAGAAATATTATTTACAAAAGCCCTTGTAACATTACTATTTTCATGATATATAAACATAGATGAGAAAGCCAAGAGCAATAATTTTTGATGATGAAATCATCCTGCTGGATTTATTTAAGAAATGGATGGTGCAAAGGGGCTATGAAGTCCTGACCTTTAGTGAACCTAAAGCCTGCCAGCTTTATGCAAATCATTCTGATAAATGTACACAGAAACATAGATGTGCTGACGTTGTTATTACAGATTTTAGAATGCCTAATATGACAGGGCTGGAAATGCTTCAGATCCAAAAGCAGAGAGGCTGCAAACTGGATGTAAAACAGAAAGCTGTTATTTCAGGTGACATCGAAAGCGAAAACAAAAGGTTGATCAAGGAGATGGGTGTATCTTTTTTCCAGAAACCTCTTATCATCCCTGAGTTTTCAGCATGGCTAAGTGAATGTGAAAAACGCATAGACCTGTCTGTTCCACTTGGCCCCATTTAACAGATTCATCAATTCATTATTACATAATAATCCTCTCATTTATTGTCTGCCCCTCAAGCAATAATGTATAATTCCTGACTAACACCACTTCTAAATCATATTTCACTGAATAAGAAAGGTCATAATGGATATAAAATTATTACTCACTGTTTTTGCATCTGTCTTTGTTGCTGAACTGGGCGACAAAACACAACTGGCCACATTACTTTTTGCTGCAGACAAAGAAGTCAGCAAACTGACTGTTTTCGCAGGGGCATCCCTGGCATTAATAGTTGCATCAGGAATCGGTGTATTGGCGGGCGCCGCAATATCACAACACGTCAGCGAAAAATACCTCCACTACACAGCAGGAGTTGGTTTCATTGCAATTGGCATCTGGACATTAATAAAAGCATGACCTATCAACCCGTGATGAATATCATTAATATCCATTTTTTTACATCAAAAACCAATACTGTTATAATTAATAAATTAATCAAACTAATATGAGTAATTTCTTAAGCAAGCTCTGGCCCGTATTACTGGCCATCTATATAATAAGCCCCTTTGATGCGCATCCACTTTTTCTTGACGATCTTATAGCTGCAGGCGCACTGTTTTACATGATCTATAAAAACTGCAAAGCGCAAGACAGCAGTTTGAACAATATAATTCAAATTCCGGTTCAGGCAATAATAGTCAGGGCAAACCTGCTTATTCTTCATCTCAGCTTACATTGGATGAGGCATACAAAGTACTTGGCGTAAAAAGTGGTTCTTCTCTTGATGAAATCAGCAAGGCATATAAGGAAAAGATGATAAAGTCCCATCCTGATAAAGTCAGTCATCTAAGCATTGAACTACAGGAGAAAGCAAAAGAACTGACACTAAGGTTTAATGATGCTATTGATTTAATCAAAAAAAGCAGAAAATGACAGGCAGAACATTTCATATAATCTTTTATATAACTCTTCTCGTTTTACTAATCACCGGCTGTTCCCATAACAATCATTTACAGATAAAGAGCGATAAAAACAATACACTTAAAATTTATTTTCTGGATGTTGGTCAGGGAGAGAGCACACTACTTGTTCTCCCCGAAGGCATAAATATTTTGGTGGATACAGGCAGTCCTGCGGCAGGCCCCATGCTTGTCGACAATATCAGGTCTCTTGGCATAGACCGGATTGACCATTTAATTTTGACCCATCCCCATGATGATCACATAGGCGGCATTTTCAATATACTTCATACAATGGAAGTCAGGAATTTTTATGACAACAGTTTAAATAATCATGAAAGCAATTTATTTCATGAATATATGCAACTGGTCCGCAAAGACCAGTCCAGATATCACGTAATTCACGCAGGCAACATAATGAATTTTGGTGCTGTTAAAATTAATGTCTTAAATCCTATTCTGCCTTCCACAGGCTTGATCAATGAGGATTCAATAGTTCTCAGAGTGTCTTACGGAGATATTAATATACTTATGAGCAGTGATGTCAGAAACATCGGAGAGAAGCGCATCCTGCAGTCAGGAGCGGAACTGAAAAGTAATATACTAAAGGTGGGACATCACGGTGACAGCAATGCCAGTACCAGTAGCTTTCTGGAAAAGATTAGCCCTGAAATTGCAGTGATATCTGTAGGTAAAGACAATAAATATTCCAAACCTCATGAGGAAACACTGGTGCGTATTATTGCATCCGGGGCTAAAATACTGCGCACAGACCTTCACGGACTCATTACAGTTGAAACTGATGGCACCAATTATTCAATTCATACCGAAAAAAATTCAATCCAATCACAGTAAGCAAACACGGGAGAAGAGTAATAATCAGAAAAGAAAGTACTGATACCTGGAACTGGAGATCATGGTTATGGGTTTTACTGTGTACACTGGGGATTTACTCTACTATTCCTGTGGCCAGAAGTTTTCAAAAGCTTGTTTATAGTTCTGTTGGCAAGGAGTTTTTTACTTATCTGGTCTTCTTTGTAATTGCAGCAGGCCTGACCACTCTTCTTTATTTTTTTATTTTCAGACTAAAAATAAAAATTGCATCCCAGTATATAAGTCTTATTTCCTGTGCCGGATTGTATATCTATTTCACCATTCAACTGGGGGGACATCCTGAAGAGGCTATTCATTTTCTTGAATATGGCCTGCTGTCATTCTTCGTATTCAGGGCATTAAGCCATAGAATAAAGGACTGGACTGTTTATATATCAGCAGCTTTTATCGTGATGTTACTGGGAACAGCAGATGAATTTCTGCAATGGATGATGCCAAACAGATACTGGGACTATAAAGATGTTGGAATTAATCTTCTGGCAGGATCTATATTCCTTTTTGCAATCTGGAAAGGGATCAAACCTTCAGATATATCCGGACCTGTCAAAAATTACTCTATCCGGATACTGGTTGGAGCTATTACTCTTAATATGATATTAATGGGGTTATGCCTCTCAAATACTCCTCTTAATGTCCACCGTTACACCTCTGCCATTGATTCATTTTTATGGCTGCAGCAGGAAGAACCTATGACCGAGTTCGGACATAAAATTTATGACCCTCATATTGGTAATATTTATTCCAGATTTGAGCTTGAAGAGTTGATAAATATTGATAGAACCCTCGGCAAATCTTATGGATTGAGTTTATCCAATGAATTAAATTCCAATATACCAGCGAAAGTGTTACTTAGTAAATATAGTCCCGGAATAAACCCTTTCCTAAATGAATTTCTTCAGCATTATTACAGGCGGAGAAATGGTTTTAATGAGTTTACTAATGCAGACATACCTGTTAATAATTCATATTACTCAAACAAAGCCTTTGCAGAGAACTTATTATTAAACAAGTACTTTAATGAAACCCTTAAGCAAAGCGGATTAACATGGAGTTCGGACAGAGAGAATATAGTTCGAAATGCTGCATCTGACTGGCAAAAGAATTATGTCAGTCATACCGGTAAATTAATAACCTCTTTTAGCCAGGAAACAGCTCGGATGGTGCTTCTCTTAGCTTTATTTGCAGTATGGATTGGAGGAGAAATCTGGAAACGAAAACTCAGTGACGGTTGAGCGTCCTGTATGCAAGACTTGCGGCAGTCTCTTTTATGTAGCGAAGTCTGGTTGAAAATAGTGCGCCCTGTCTGTAACTGGTCTTAACATCATTCAACTCTCCTCCCAGCAGATTAATTTCCGGATCATGCCACATTTCAAAAGCTGTTCTGTATGTATCAATATTACTTAGGTTTATCCCCATCACTTCTGCAGCAACAATGTCCACAGCCAACAGATCATCACCTGCAATCACAGCCCCTGTCTTCTTGGGTGTACTCTGGATCTCGTCAAATTCATTTCCCCATATTCCATCAACCATGCAGAAGTGGCTATGCACCACCTGATTCATATCAAGGACCGCTTTTCTTATAAATGGATGATACATAAGTTTCTGCTTGCGGGTGGGGACAAAACCAAATATATTTTTTAAACATAAAGTAACACCGGCCAGAGAATGGGTCTTCATCTTGGCAATATTAATTATGTAGTCATGTTCAAACACAGATGCATTAAAAGGCATCTCCTTTGTATGAAAGGGCCTGGGAACATCTTTCCATACTATAGGGGCAGTACGAATGTCCTGCAATTGGACATTTGGAAACTCATTTACTAACTCTAAATATCCAAGTTCTTCAAAGGCATTTGCAGTGTCACTGCAGGACTCACCAATTGTTATTTTGGGACAGTCATGAAGACGCTCAAGCACGGCCCTTACCAGTCCTATATCTGATGTCAGCCCGTCCTGTGAAGGTCTTCCGCCGGTAAGGTTGGGTTTAATATATACTTTTTTCCCGGAAACTTTAAACTTTAATGAATCAAGGGCTTCACATGCCGCGCTATAGGGATCAGTGGACTTTGCAAGGTAAACATCAGTTATGCTCATATGTTGGCCTCTATTACTGTGATTATTATCTATTGTAATTAAAAGAAGAAACTTATGCCAATGAAAGCTCAGCCAGAGAAAACCACCTTTTTCATCGAAGTACCAGTTCTTGATATTCAGCCCTGACTTTTTCACCAGATGTTTGACTCCGTCTCTGCTGAATTTACAGGAATTCTCAGTGTGTATGGTTTCGTCTTTTTCTATCTTTAACTCCAGTTCAAGGTCATTAATATTTACAACTGTGTTCCTGTTTGCGCGAAGATGCATTTCTATTCTTTCCCTGTCCCTGTTAAAAAAAGCCACGTGATCAAAATGAGATATTATGAAGTCTGCATTAAGTTCGCGGTTGATGACACGCAAAATATTTTTATTAAACTCTGATGTAACTCCACGGGTATCATTGTATGCGGCCTCAATAGTGGCCTTTGGTTTTAGCATGTCAAATCCTACAAGAAAGCTGTCTCTGTCATTCATCGTTCCGGCGACTAATTTTAAAAATTCTTCTCTCATTGTTTCATTAAAATTACCTATTGTGCTGCCAAGAAAAAATATCAATCTTCTTCGATCACAGGGAACAGCCTTCATATGCAGAGTAAAGTCTGCAACTATCCCCAGCACTTCCAGGCCGGGATATAATCTTAAAAGTTCCTCCGATGCCTCGGTAAGGGCCGATTCACTGACATCAACAGGTATATATCTGAGGTCTGACAGTGTTGAGGGACCGGCTGCGTCAAGAAGCATTCGGATCTTCCAGTTAGCGCCGGACCCCAATTCAACAATATCTCCCCGTTTAAATGATTTCATTATAATCGGAGCCGATAACTTCAAAATTGACATCTCTGTTCTGGTTGGATAATATTCCGGGAGAGAGCATATCTCCTCAAAGAGCTGTGAGCCCCGCTGATCATAAAAATATTTACTTGGTATGGATTTTTTTGATGCGTTCAGGCCGGTTGATATATCTTTTATTATTTCTGATCGAAATGAGCTGTAAAGATGACTTCGGATTTCTATCCGGTGCTCTTTCTTATGACATCAGAATACATTCTGTTCCTTTCTCATATGTGGGCTCATCACCTGCAGGGCACAAAACGTGCTGTACTTGCTGCGTTCTCAATGACCTGCTCAAACGCCTTTAATGTCCGCTCACATCCTGTTCCGTATTATTCAGACCCAGAGAAAACCGGATAGAGCAGTGGGCCTCTTCCTCTGTCAGACCCATAGCAAGCAGTGCATGTGAAGGTTTGGGTGAGCCTGACCTGCATGCTGAACCTGATGAAAATGCTATTCCCATCTGGTCCATGGCAAGTACAAGTGACTCGCCCCTTAAACCAGGGATGGACATATTCAGAGTATTAGGCAGTCTCTCTTTTACATGCCCGTTCAACATAGACTGAGAAATGAGTTTTCTTATTCCCTGCTCCAGACTGTCCCTGAGAGTTCTTACACGGTCCATCTCGGGAAGATGTTGTACAGCAAGTTCTGCCGCCCTTCCCAAACCTGCGATTCCAGTTACATTTTCTGTGCCGGCCCTGAGGCCTTTTTCCTGATTTCCTCCATGTATAATCGGTCCCAATGAAATACCTTTTCGATAATACAATACCCCTGTGCCTTTTGGACCATATATTTTATGCCCTGACATTGTAAGCAGATCAACATCAAGGTCATCAACATCAACAGCGATCTTACCTATTGCCTGGGTCGCGTCTGTATGAAATAACACATTACGGTCCCTGCAAATTCGGGCCATTTCCCTGACAGGCTGAACAGATCCGGTTTCATTATTGGCCATCATTATACTTACAAGGAAAGTTTTGCCTGTAAGTGCAGATGCCAAATCTGATGGATCAACTATGCCCGACCGGTCGGCCTTAAGATAAGTTACTTCAAACCCGTTATTTTCAAGCCAGTGGCACACCGACAGAACGGATGGATGTTCAATCGATGATGTTATAATGTGGTTCTTTTGATCACGATTTAAAGATGCTATGCCTTTAATGGCAAGATTATTTGACTCTGAGCCTCCTCCTGTAAATATAATTCTCTTTGCAGTGCAGTTTACGAGTCTTGCAACACTTCTCCGGGCAGACTCTATAACAAAGCTGGCCTCCTTGCCTTCCTTATAAATGCTTGATGGATTGCCCTGGGAAGAATTCATCTGCTCCATCATTATTTCTTTCACTTCAGGGGCCAGCGGGGTAGTGGCATTATGATCAAGATAAACACGTTCTACCTGAGTTCGGCCTGCTTTGTCCGGAACAGCGCTATCATTAAAACCATATTCACCGGAACTCATATTTACAGTCCCCTCTCCCTTTACAACTTTTTCAACATCACATAAAAGCGCCTTATACACAGGGAACCCTGAGATTGGATCATATCTATCAAGATCAGTTAAATCATTTACATTGCACATCTGCCATTCTTCGGGCCCAACCGGCCCTCCTCCGCCCATATTTGCATCAATGGCTCCTCTTACTATGTCATCTGTAACAAGCGCTCTCATCACTACCTGGCCCCTGTCCGATTTTATCCTCACCATATCTCCGCTTTCAATTCCCCTCTCAGCTGCATCAGAAGCATTGATCGTCACAGCAGGTCCAGGCCTTTCTTTTAACAAACCCGGGATGCCGTGATGCTGAGAACGAAAATCTGTATTGACTCTGGCCCCTGAGTTAAATATGAGAGGAAACTTCTTTGTAAGCTCAGGTTTTGATTCAGGGCCCTCCTTAGGCTCCGTATATACAGGTAACGGATCATAACCATGTTCTTCCAGAATGGATGAAGCAATTTCAAACTTCCCGCTTGGTGTATCAAACCCTGGTTTGCCATCATCTCTTAAAAGTCCCTTTTCCCATTTTTTATACTCCATAATCTTTACCGGCATACTGACCATACCATCTGATTGACGAACATCATCAGATGTATAACCGGAACCCTTTAGAACATGGTTTAGAAGTTCTTCTTCATTTTGAGGATAAACATCACCATAACCAAGCCGTCTTGCCAGTTCTGCCATTATAAAGAAATCATTCCGGGCCTCCCCAACAGGATCGATCACCCTTTCCCTTATTCTGAATATGGGCCCATAAGTCATGTAAGATTCAATCTCATACATGGTAGTTGCAGGAAGTATGATATCCGCATATGCTGAATCAGCTGTAAGTTGACGATCTATAGTTACTAAAAAATCCAGATTGTTCAATGTCTCTCGCCAGACAGATGGCTGGGGCCAGGCCGTTATAATTGAGCCGCCATGAATTATAAGTGATCGAATTTTGTAAGGCTTTCCATGAATAACGGAATCAGGAAGCGCCATTGCATGTGACTCACCCCGGTACTGGCTGTATACAGGAAACCTGTCACGACCCAATGCCTTGTTAAGGTCAGGATTTGCAACATGTCCCTGCCTGTTGATAGGGAAGCTGTTTTCTTTCATTGAAAAACATCGGCCTCCCGGAACATCAAGCTGCCCTGTCAAAGCCCATAAAACCTGAGTGGCACGTATGGCCTGCACACCACTATCGCTGTACTCCAGTCCGCTGTACATAACAGGAGAAACTCCATCAGCCTCTGCCATTCGTCTTGCAACAGAAATAATAGTGTCAGCCGGAACTCCTGTGATCTTTTCAACTACTTCAGGTCTGAAATGTTGAACATGCCGGGCAAACTCATCAAACCCTCTTGTCCAGTCCAGGACAAATGCTTCGTCATAAAGCTCTTCATTTATAATGACATTGCACATTCCCAGAGCCAGTGCACCATCAGTCCCGGGTCTTACAGGTATCCATTCTGCCCCTGGAAGTTTTGCTATGGTAGTCCGGCGCGGATCTATAACAATAACCCTGGCCCCTCTGTCATGGGCCTTTATTATTCTGTCAAGATCAAGAGGAGGGCAGTCAGTGGCCGGGTTTGCACCCCAAACTACAATAAGGTTTGCATTTTCAATATCAGAAAACATATTGATTAGCATCCCCCCCATAGTCACGTGAGGCGCTATCATGGCAAATGAAACATAACACAATGCACCTACACCAAGAGTATTGGGAGAACCAAAAGGGAATAAAACACTTGAAGCAGATGAAACAGCAACGCCCTTTGGCTGATAAACGTCACACATTGAAAGTTCAAAACTTCCCCTGCCCGTGTAAATAGCAGTTGCTTCAGGACCGGACTCTGACTTGATCCTGTTCAGCCTGTTAACAATAATCTCATACGCCTCGTCCCATGAAATGCGTTCAAATTCATATGTCCCCTTAGGCCCTTTCCTCCTCATCGGATATTGCAGCCGGTCTTTGGAATAGACTATTTCAGGAGAGTGTTCACCAAGCTTGCATATTACACCAAAACTGGAACTTTCATCAGGACCGACTCTCTTTATCCTTCCCTCATTGTCATAGGTGACAACTATCCAGCACCCGGCAGGACAGATACCGCAAAGGGCCCTTCGATCTTTGTTCTTGTATTTTTCATGAATGGACATTTATAGACCGGCCCCGATCTCCTTATCTATAATGTTATCAAATGATAAAAAAGGATATAATTACACTTACAACTTTAGATCAATCAGAATTTCTTCACCTTCAACTTCTTTGTCTTCTTCTTTATCTTTATCTATATCTTTGTCTTCCTCTTCTGCCTCTTCCTCAATCGGTCTGAATACTTTAAGCTTTATCATGTCACCCTTGTCTTTATAGTGAAGATATACCTTTAAATCAGCAATACTCTTTATCTCAACATCATCAACAGATAAAAGAATGTCTCCTGTTTTGACTCCTGCTTTTTCAGAGATGCTGTGAGCGGAGAATCCGGTTATTTTAAATCCCATCTCCTCCATCTCTACATAAACCATCATTCTCGGCGCAATTGCTCCCTTTACAGCGCTGGAAAAAACTATATAGTCCGCTATCCCCTCTTCCACTTCAGAGTCTATCAGCACTATTGAGTAGCTCTTTCCTGTTCTGGCAAAGGTCCTGTTCGGAATTCCCGACCCGTATGACAGGTGGCCTCTTCCGACAATAACAATAACCTGCCTGTCAGGTTCCTTTTCCAGGTACTCACTGATAGACATGGACATGGTTTCATCCCACAAAACCTGGGACTCATAAAAGAAATCAAATGCTTTTTCTTTATTGTTCTTATGCATCTCAAAAATTTCTTTCAGCCTGGTCCTGTACTCCTCATCAGAAAAGTCCATTCTATCAGGAATGTCTTTTCTTTCCTCATCCGTTAGAGAATCCAGGCCAGTGGCAGACACCTTTTTTACTATCTCCCTGCTCGTATTAAGGGCTATAACAGGCACATTTTCTTCCCTTGCAAAATCCAGTATGGGTTTATAAAGATTGTAATCAAAGCCCCATTGTTTAAAGTATTCCGCAATTTTCAGAAACTCCTTTTCTTCCATCTCACCCGCAATATACGCATCAAGTTTCTCCTGATAAGGCCTTTGAAACATTTCCATACCTATCGCTATCTTCCTGTTCCGCTTGTATATACCGGAGATAATATTCAGTTGCACTGAATGGTGGGCAAATTCATCATGCATCTCGCCTACATAAATTATTTTCTTGTCTGATACCCCTTCTATGACATTACCGAGTCTGGTTATGGCCGAAAGGTCCAGGGCCTGAGGCTCAGAGTACAGGTCATAGACAATTCCCCTGTCAGACTCTTCAATTTCCTTGTTTATATTTTTCCCTTCATCAAAGAGCAGGGTACTATACTTTCCATAATGGCCTATCTTTCTAAAGGCTCTGTCTGTTTCTTCAGCAGATTTGCCGTTTATTATTGCCACGACCTTTTCCGGATTCCAGGGATTCTTCCTGACAGTTATATGAAACCCTGCTTCGACAGGAGTGAATTTTCCATAGATCCTTTTGATCACAGGATTGTCCTGTCCCAGAATGACAACTGATGATGCCTTAATATCAGAGTTCTTAACTTCCTCCGGACTTTTAATAATTACATCATCACCGCTGAATTTATCTGTAACCGCTTTATAGATCTCTGTTTCATGATCAGGCTTAACTATAAGGAGTTTTTTCTCTCCCAGAAGTCTTCCAACAACAGGAGGAAATTCTTTATACGTAACCTTTCGTCCAACATCATAGTCCTCATCAAAAACAACCTTATCCGGCATATCAGGCAGAATGAATTTAAATGACTTGTTTTCACTCTCTATCCTGATAGCCTTCTTTATAACATCACCATCAATATAAATAGATAAAGGAATATCAAGTGCGAAAACTTCACCCTTCTGGCTGACCTTGAATGTCAGCTCATATTTTATCCCCCTCTGCGTAATCTCCACATCTTCAAAGTTGAGATCCGGCAGACCAGTCCTGTCCAGCCATTCCGTAAAAAAACCGTGAAGATTGCCATCAAAATATTTTTGAAATGCACTTCTTAGCTCCTGCCATGATGCCTTGCTATAGCGGTTATCATTAATGAAATCTTTTAATGCAAGAAAAAACTTCTCATCTCCAAAGTCTCTCCTGAGCATATGAAACATCATGGCAACCTTGCCATATCCTATTGACTGGGACCCGCGGTCATACCTTCCGGTAAATTTTCTTACAGGAAAGTCATTGTCAGGGCCTACAAAACTGGCATAGTCAATCATTATCTGCTTCCGGTAAATCCAGCCTTCACCTTTTCTCTCCTTATATAAATGGTCTGACAGATAGGCAGTAAGCCCCTCTGCCCAGTTGCCTCTCTCATGGTCAATATAAACATGATTGCCAAACCACTGGTGAAGTATCTCATGGCCAAGAGATGTCTCGATAATAAAAGGCAGGCGCACTACAGAGCTGCCAAGCAGCGTATAGGTAGGCATTGAATATCCAGTTGGAAGAAAGTTCTCAACAATCGAAAATCTTTTATATGGGTATTCCCCTACCAGTTTTTCATAGAGTTCAATATATTGTTTTGAATATTCCAGATATGCCCTGGCAAGACCCAGGTCCTCTTTAAAAAAGTAGGCGGCCAAATGAATGCCATCGAGATTATCTTCAATTACCCTGTACCTGTCTGTGGCTATGAGGTTTATCCCATCAACCGGATAGGGGAAGATAAAATTAAATTCAACACCTGTCTCAGTTGCGGTCTGAAATATCTCATCAGCCTCTGAAACTGCCTTATACCCCCTGGGCAAGGTCGCTTTAAGATTGTAATTGCACAGTCCCTCTATAGCGGGATACCACATTCCTGTTAGAGATATGCCTCTGTCATCTATAACATTTGAGGCAATGCCATCGCTTCTGTATTCAGAAGGAGAATCCTCGAATATCCCTTCATATCCGATCTCTATTGTGCCGTCCTGATCAGGAATAAATTCAAATACTTCCTGCCTCTGATCAAATTCAGTTTCAAGGTCATTAATCTTTATGTACAGAATCTTAAGCGGCCCTTTTCTGAAAAAAACTTCCTTTCCAGCTGAAAGGCTTATCCTGGAGATACCTTCAATTTTAGATTCAGCAATATCAAATGAGACATCAATATCACAATCAGGATAATTGGCCATATCTGTATACCCCTTCACTGGCGCCAGCAATAGAACCAGAATTAGTACTGCTAATCTATTAATAATTGAACAAATGGAAGTCATAATATCTATAACAGTATATCAAAGGATTAGAAGAAATGAAAAAAAGAATATTTAATTACCATTTTCAATCCATTATCTGGTTATTACTAATATAATTATGAATGATTCGTCAGTGGCTCTGCTATCGAGGATTATCTCTATAGTCAACGATTTACCAGAGGTAGTGATTATGAGGATATTACATATTTATCAATGATTCATGATGAATCTACAGTTGAGTATATATATCTGTTGTCAATAATTCTAATGAATCAGAGTGTTGAGGATTGCCAGGTAATAATTATTATCTTGAAATTCAACGTCTTTTGTAGTAAATTTTGTAATGTTTCTAATTTTAATTATAGAAATAATAAGTAATAGCATCTAATAAGGAGACTTATAATGTCCAATTCAACCAACAGAATAAAGAACAATATTCTTAAAGATTTAGGCCCACTATATCATTCATATTCTTTTTTTGGGGTAAATAATGATCAGCTTCCTGGAATCTATGAATTAAACCAAAAAGCAAAAGCACCTATTATAATTGCCTACATTGCTTATGCTATTGCTAAGTCTAAAAATATTACATCAGATAATGTTTCTTTCACAGAGCTATTTTGTGCAGATGGTTTTTACTCCATGGTTGCATCAAGGCTTGGATGCACCAGAAGCATTGGCATAGATAACGATAGAGATAAGCACTTTGATAATGCTCATTTAATAGCAAAACGATTTAATCTTCATGGCATAGAATTTAAGAAAGAAGAGATAACACCAAGTTCAAATTTCTATTCAACAGATATTGTCGCTAATGTTGGGGGCCTTTATCATGTCGATTCCCCTGAAAAAATATTGGAATTATCATATAGGATGGCAAATAAATACTTAGTAGTTCAAAGCGTTGTTTCTTTAATAACAAAGAGTAAATATTACTTTGAATCCCCGGCTCCAGGTTGGACCTGGGGAAACAGATATAGCAGAGCATCATTTGATAAAATGATAAGGAAGATTTGCCCTAATATAATAGATCATCATTTCAATGAGCTTGAAGGAAATGAAAGACTTGACGACAGAGGAAGTGTATATTATTTGATTGAAAAATAGTTTTTCATTACTAATCGTCATAAAAAATCAAGATAACTTCAACAAGTCAATGAACTCCTACCTGTTGCAAAATCATTGATAAGATATATCAATGAAAATATAGGTGTCAGCCTACTAGTTGTTGATATGTGGGGATTATACACAGACGTAGGTTTGAAGAATAACTATCTATCTAATTTATTAGGGTAGTTAGTTAAGATATATCGCTGCTCCAGAATAATTCTCTCAAATGGGATATTTCTTGTGAGACCGATGACCACAGCACTTTTATATGTATGCAATATTCCCCCTTCAAGTAAGAATGATTTATTATCATGAAAAGTTAATGTGAATTGAACTTCCAAGCCTATCGCAAATTCGGAGCATTGCTTACAGGTAAATCTGATCCCTCTCTCAGATATATTTGTTACTTCAAACTCATTGCCCAGCAATTTCAAGATGGGTCTATCATTAATAGGATACGTTATTCTGTATAATTCTCTTTTATTCTTTTCTTTAGATGGCTCGTTTCCCATTGCTTTATAGATTTGTTCATTCTCAGATTGATTTGCATAATTATAACAAAATACAAATCTTATAGAGTCAGGCTTATTGCTAACTTCAACAAGTCAATGAAATACAGCATGACCACATTTCATTCATAAGACTGATAAGTCTTTAATTCTATGACTACTTGCTAGGTGTTAACTTGAGAGAATTAGTGAGGTAAAGGTGGGACGGCAGCCATGGAGTGCATGACTGCCGTTTACAAAAATAAAATGATTGGGCAATTCTACTATCGGATAGTACAGAAAAGTTCTAAATAGGATTTGTCCTGCTTTTCTTATGGGAGAATTACCTATACAAGATTTTAACTAATCACTGATTAACGGTAGTAACCTTCAATACTTCCAAAATGATGGTGTCATTGATAAGATAAGTCCTTAAAAATCATAAGGTTTGAGAATCGTTGATTGTTAGATATTAGTTTCAAATTTGAAGTAACTCCCATAATCAAGCTAATAAAAAATAATCAATGCCCCAGGATTCTACTCTGAACTGAAGGTTTCAGGCCATTATATCGATGACACTTTTTTCCATGTCCTGGTAGGTTTTCAGGGCGGCGATATTTGCGGCAAGCAGATGCTTTGCATTCATCTGATTAACCGTTTCCCTTGCATAATCTACGTTGGAGGATTCTACCTGCTCTCCATTCTCATTATCATAAACTGTTCCCGGTTCAGGGTTCTGAGTTACGTTGACAGTTACACTTCCGTTTCTGTTTTCTTCAGTAGAGGTGACCAGACTTTTGAATCCATCAGTGCGGGAATTAGCAACGTTATGTGCTGAGGCTGCATGCATTTCAAATGCGGCATTAATTGCGGAGACAGAACTTTTGACAGATGATATCACCATTTCGTTCCTTAATAGTATATATCGGCTTTTTTAGCTAAAAACTTTAGAAAAAAGAGGAGTTTTCAGGTAGTAAAATTCAAATAATTCAATGGCTTACTTCCTGCCACTACACACATCACTTACTGCTTATAAATGAACGGGGCCAGGCTTGAAAATTGAGATTAAATTGATTTAATGAGTTTCTTAACATCAATTCACATATGATCTCTCTTTTAAAGAATTACGATTTTCCTGATTAAAAATATAATTGCAAATATGATTACCGTCCCTAATATATTTTCCATGGCCTTGGGTGAAAATTTAAAAGATCCCATAAATGAACCTAATATCCCTCCGGCTACAACAGCCACTATCAGCGGAATATAATCCGTTAAATTAATCGAATTGTACTGAAAGCGGGAAATTAACCCGGAGAAGGAATTAAGCCAGACAAAAATGGCCCCGCATGCGGCAGCTTCTTTTCCGGTGCCCAGGCCCAGAATAATTATTAAAGGGACAAGGTAAATCCCACCGCCAATACCAACGATACCGGCAACCAGACCGAGTATTGAACCAGCAATTAAAGAAATCAATATTTTCCTATTTCTATTAATGCTTAGTTTAATAGTTGTATTTTTCCACATATATATGCGAACGGCGACAAAAAACAACGAAATGAGAAGTACCCAATAAAATATTTCTTTTGGCAGTTTAAGTGAACCGCCCAAATACGCCATCGGGATTGAAGATATTAAAAAAGGTACTATTAGTTTTAGTTTGACATGTTTGTTTCGAATGAAATTGTAACTTCCAGCTGTTGTTACAAATACATTAAGTGATAATGAAATCATGGGTATTGCTAATATACTTACCCCTGAGATAGCCAGCAATGCAGTGTATGAAGAGCCGCCACCCAATCCTACAGAAGAATAAATGAGTGCAACAAGAAAAAACAGGACCACCAAAAAGTAGGGGGATGTAATTATTTCCATCATGTCCGCTTTCTTAAGAAGTTAACGTTGTAACATAAACGCACAACGCTAATAAAAAAAATATAAGACTCATCATTTTAATTTTTCATTTATAATTTTAATCTTATCTCCTTTTTTGACTGTTCCGCTTTTCAGAACTTTTACGAAAATACCCTCTTTGGGCATGACACAATCTCCTGCCTGATAATATATGGCACAACGGTTATGACATACCTTGCCAATCTGGCTTACCTCCACCTCAATATTTTCCCCTACATTAAATCTTGTACCAATTGGCAGACTTACCAGGTCTATCCCTTGAGTTGTGAAATTTTCAGCAAAGTCTCCCGGGCCTACCTTAAGCCCCTTTGCCTGCATTTTTTTAATGCTTTCCAGTGCGAGAAGACTTACCTGCCTGTGCCATTTCTCTGAGGCATGGGCATCATTTTCTATCCCGTAGTTCTCTTTAAGATTTGCGGAGCGTACAGATTTTTTTCTTATGCCCTTTTTTTCGCTTACGTTAATTGAAACAATGCTGGCATTCATAGATCACCTTCCAATTTATTTATCATACATTCTCCTTTTTGAAATGCTCATTTGATTGATAGGTAATTACTGCTTCAGTTAAATAACAGCATGTATAAACCTGTTCACAGTTATTGCATTTAACTGCATCCTTATTTAACATGCAATCCAGTATTGAAATTATCTGTTTTTTAATCTTTACCTTAGGGATAGACTCACCTATAATTATACTTTTGTTTTCTAGCATAATCTAATTTATTTGATAAATTAATTCATATTATTTAAATCAAAAATTAAATTTACAAAAGCCAAGATCCAGGATATAATCATTTCCGTTCAAATATGATTTATGATTAGTTGCTATTCTATACATTCTGAAATTACCTTTTTTTCTTTGTGAAACCAGCCCGCTAATTTCTAATATTTTTAAATGTTTTGAAATATTGTATATTCTTAATCGCAGGATATTAGCTAATTGGCTGACAGATAATTCATTCTTAAGCAATTCATGAATTATCTGAATACGATTTTCATCTGATAAAGCCTTTAGTTTTATTAACCATTCATTATGAAATCTGGACGAATGTTTTATCATTTTATGAACCTGTATTATATTTGCGATTATTAGGCTTCATATGCTTGAAAATACAAATTTAATTCCAGGCCAAGAGACTAAGAGGTTATGACCTGATGAATTAATATTTATGAAATAATAGACAGATACTGCTTCTTAAAGAACAACATGCATCGAATTTCTTACAGATACTACAGTCCTTACGGTTAGTTTCATCATTGCTGAATAGACATTCCTGTATCTTACTTATTGCTTCTCTTGCCTGTTCCTTGTCAATGTTATCAATCATCATTTAAGTTTTAACTACTAAGAAGTACTGAATACCAAATTAAACAGCAAATTAAATGCCAATAAATAAGAAACAAATATAAAAAGAGATATTCAAGAAATATAGCAGGAAGTTAGAGGTATTTATTTATAACAAACAGTGCTGTGCCGATCCAAGCTGTTACGTTTTAGTAACAGTAAAAATTAATACGTTACTCGCATGTAACACTATCACAAGACTTAATGAGTGATAAATAAATCTGTTGAATTAAACACAATTTCAAATTAATAATTATTACACCCTGCGGTCTCTGGCACAGTTCCAAATTTCTGTCATTCCGGCTTGTCCGGAATCTTTCCGGCAGGATTCCCGACGCGCTTTGCTTGCGGGAATGACACCAAGAATAAACTTTCAAATAATTGACACCCTGCGGTCTCTGCCGTAGGGGTCTTCACAATTAATGCGCTTTATTATCTTCAGTTTTTTTATGTTGTGCATCATCAATCTCTGAAATTTCGGATGTAGACTTTTTGAAATTCTTTATCGCCTCACCAATTCCACTACCTATCTCAGGTAGTTTTTTTGCTCCAAACAATACTACTACAATTACAAGTATAATTATCAATTCTGTTACTCCCAGACCAAACATTTAACCCTCCTTTCAAAAATCGAAAAAACTCGATTTATATGGAAATATATTTATATTATGAATTAAACTGAATTAAATTGATTAATGCTGTTCAAACATATTTTATCCAAACGTTATGCATAATAAAATAATTATTGCATAAATCGTACCAACTGCTTAATATTAATATAAGGATTCCTTATGAAAAGAGCAACCTTTATCTTGATGTCTGTCTTTGTTTCCTTCATCACTATCTTTTCGTCTTCACTCTACAGTCAGAATAACCAAACACCTCTAAGGATCGGTGTTGTATCGATGATTACACCTGTTGATACAGTCAAGTACTATCAGGAGATTATTGATTATATAGCTGCAGGACTCGATGTGCCTGTCGAGATGGTATATAAAAAGACTTATGATGAAATGGACAAGATGCTCGAAAAGGGAGATGTGGATGCGGCTTTTATCTGTTCCGCTCCTTATGTGCAAGACAAGAGGAAGTTTGGAGCAGAACTGCTTGTAGCCCCGCAGGTAAACGGGAGTGTTTTTTACAAGTCATATATTATTGTTCATAATGATTCTACGATTAAGAGTTTAGAGGATTTGAAAGGTAAAACATTTGCATTTACAGATCCAAAATCCAACTCAGGAAGGCTTTATCCTGCATATCGCCTCGCAAAGGAGGGATATAGACCTGAAGATTTTTTTAGCAAATATATATACAGTTACAGCCATAACAAATCTGTTGAGCTGGTAGCAAAAAAGGTTGTTGATGGGGCTGCAGTAGAAAATCTAATTTATCAGTACATGAAAAGCAAGAAATCCCCCTATATCAAACAGATACGCATTATTGAAAAATCTCCGGATTTCGGAATCCCTCCCATGGTGACTACACCGGGTGTATCATATTTTATAAAAGAAAAGATGAAAGAAATTTTGACAAACATGCATCGAAACAAAGAAGGGAAACAAATACTTTCTGCCATGCAGATTGAGAAGTTTGTCCCGGGGTTAGATAGTTATTATGACTCTGTGAGAGAAATGGAATCATTTGTATCAGCATTTAATGCCCCTAAAGATATTGGCACTCCTGACAACAAGACTGTTTATTTTGGTGTTATCCCTAAAGACAATCCGAGATTGGCCTATGAGAAATATCAATTGATGATTGATTATCTCTCCGAAAATACGCCTTATGAATTCGAGCTTGTCTTGAAGAAAACCTATGATGATACTGTCAGGGCATTAGGAAATGGTGATATAGATATTGCCTTTCTCGGTCCCTTAACATATCTGCATGCCCGGTCAGAGTATAAAGCAATTTCTATTTTAAGGAGCATAACCGAGAAGGGCTCCCCATCGTATCGCAGTGTAATTGTAACAAAATCAAATAATTCCATAAATCAGCTATCTGACCTGAAAGGTAAGGACTTTGCCTTTGCATCAATGAAGTCAACTTCAGGCAATCTTATTCCGCGCTTTCTCCTTGCAGAAGATGGTATCCACCTGAGAGACTTGAAGAGCTATAATAATTTCAATTATCATGACTCGGTTATTAAATGGGTCCTGAAGGGAATATATGATGCTGGTGCAGTAAGGGAATCAGTTGCTGAAAAATATCTCCCTCTTGGTTTAAAGATTATATCAACTTCAGGGCCGATACCAACTGGGCCTGTTGTAGTCAGCCCCAAGACCCCCTATGCTATTGTTGAAAGTATCAAGTCAACACTTCTAAATTTAAATAAATCAGACGATGGTAAAAAGATTCTGGAAAAAACTGATCCTGAGATGAGGGGAGGTTTTATAGAGGCGAGCGACCTTGACTATGTACATATCAGGCAGATGATAAATGATATACCAAACACCTGCGGACTTAGATGTCATCCCAAAATTAAATTATGAAATATATTTATTTTAAAAACTTTTCTCTTCAGAAGAAGTTCATCATTATTACATTTACTGCAGTAATCTTCTTTATGATAGTCATGGGAGTCATGGTTACAAGGAGAGAAAGTATTATCATGTATCGCGATATAGAGAGGCAGGGACGGCTTCTTGCCCAGACCCTGGCCATTCCTGTAATGAATGATCTCATATATGAAAGACTTGGTCTTGTTGAGGAAGGCGGCTTGATCGATAATTATGTGACAGAGATATTTAATAGAAAGGACATTGATCTGATTTACCTTACCGTTCTTGACGGAAAGGGCAGGGTTACTTCACACAATGATTTCAATGAGTACGGGAAGGTTTACGATGACCCGATAACTATTAAATCTCTTGTTTCAGATACAACGGTTGTGCAGAAATTCTATGATGAAGAAAGTGGTCATGATGCCCTTGATATAGCTACGCCTCTTTCAATTGGCAAAAAGAGATGGGGGACCCTTAAATTTGCCATATCTCTTAAGCGGTTAGACAATGAAATAAGGGCAACTATTATAGGTGTTTTTATCTTCACTATGGTTTTGCTTCTATGCGGATTAATAGGGATTGTTCTTCTTAGCAGAAGATTTATTCGACCCATCACTGACCTTGCGATTACAATGGAAGAAGCCCGCGGAGACATGCTTGATGTTAAAGTGGATGTGGAAGGCAGAGATGAGATAGCCCTGCTTGGTCAGAGTTTCAACAGGATGATAGAACGGATACGGTCATCAAATATAAAAATAAACCAGACCCATGAGGAACTGCTTCTTTTTGTAAGCAATATAGAAAGGACAAGCGGAGATGTACTTGATGTTAAGGTTGACATAGAAGGATGTGATGAAATAACTCTTCTCTGCGAGAGCTTTAACGAAATGATAGACAGGATAAGGCAATCAAATATTGAACTGAAACGGACCCATGAGAAACTTCTCCAATCGCAAAAACTTGCCTCTATCGGGATCCTTGCCTCAGGTGTTGCACATGAGATCAATAATCCTCTTGGCGGTATGTTTAACTGTGTCCAGATGCTTCAACAGATGGGTAAAGATGAAGAGTTCAGGAATCGTTATATCAAACTTCTCGAAGATGGTTTGAAGAGAATAGAAAATACTGTGGGGAAACTGTTGTGGATGTCAAGGAAAAAGGAGAAGAAACCGAACGTAGTGGAGATTAAACAATCATTAAAAGATGCATATAGATTTATTGAATACAAAATGAAAAATAATAATATTACCTATAATGAAAATGTCGATAATGGTATGTCTGTTGTTATAGACCCTCATGATCTGCAGCAGATTATGCTTAACCTCATGATTAATGCTGTACAGTCCATGAATAATGGTGGCACACTCAATGTAGAGGCCCGTAGTAGTAATTCTAAAGTAATACTTGAGGTGTCTGATACAGGTCACGGTATTGGTCAGGAAGATATGAACAAAGTATTTGATCCCTTTTACACAACAAAAATGCCGGGCGAGGGAACAGGGCTTGGGCTTTGGGTGACTTATGAAATTGTTAAGAGTTATGATGGTGAAATATCTGTAGAGAGTGAAGAGGGTAAAGGTTCAAAATTTACCTTACAGTTTAATAAGGCTTAACTATATGAAAAACAAAGTGCTGGTCATAGAAGATGATGAGATAATGAGAATTACTATTGAGGATTCTCTAAAAGCAAATGGTTACGCGGTTCGTTCTTTTGAAAAAGGAACTGATGGTGAAAGTGCATTTCATGAAGACGAATTCTCTCTGGTTATCACTGATGTCCGTTTGCCGGACATGACAGGGCTTGACGTTATGAAAATGATTAAAGAGAATGATGAAAAAATACCTGTAATCATAATGACCGCATTCGGTACTATTAAGGATGCTGTAGAAGCTATGAAGCTCGGGGCCTTTGATTACATAACAAAACCCTTTTCTCTGGATGAATTCAATCTGATTATTGAACGTGCACTTGAAGTCAGGACGCTTAGAGATGAAAATATCAGATTGCGTAGAGACCTGTCTGATCTCTATAGCTACCCAAGTATAATTGGAGAAAGCGCTGAGATAGAAAAAGTCTTTGAACTTGCTGAAAAAGTCTCACAAACCGATTCAACGGTGCTGATTTATGGTGAAAGCGGTACAGGCAAAGAACTGATTGCTTCAACGATACATTATCAGAGTGAACGAAAAAACAAGCCATTGATAAAAGTTAACTGCGCTGCTTTCCCGGAAAATCTGGTTGAGAGTGAACTCTTTGGCTATGAAAAAGGGGCCTTTACAGGAGCAGCCCGGAGAAAACCCGGCAGATTTGAACGTGCTGATAAGGGCACGATTTTTCTTGATGAGATAGGAGATCTGCCTTCCACTGTTCAGATAAAGCTGTTAAGAGTACTGCAGGATGGGTCTTATGAAAGGCTGGGCGGTACAGAGGCATTAAATGTGGATGTCAGAGTTATTGCTGCAACAAATAAAAAGCTTGAAGAGTCTGTAAAAAAAGGAGAATTTAGAGAAGATCTATATTACAGACTGAATGTTATTCCTGTATATATGCCTGCACTCAGGGAACGGAGAGATGATATCCCCCTCCTTATTGATCATTTTCTGGATACTTATAATTGCAGGTTCGGCAAAAGGATCAAGCTGAAATCTGAAGCAATTACAGACCTCATGGATTATGATTTTCCCGGTAATGTAAGGGAGCTGGAAAATATTATAGAGAGATGCGTTGCGCTTTCAACAGATACATCAACTTTCGAGGACAACCTTCCTCCTCACATATTAAAAATGAAAAAAGACAAACCTGCAGAAACTACTCTATCAGATGTTGCAGCGGATGCAGAAAAAGAGCATATATTGAAAGTTCTGAAGTCTACCAAGGGAAACAAAACTAAAGCCGCTGAAATCCTGGGTATAAGCAGGAAGACTCTCTGGGAGAAAGAGAAATCCTATAAGATCGAACTTTAGACTATTACTGATTAAAGTGTTTCCAAAAAGTAACAATTTAACTGATCTGTTACAAAATAGTACCGTTTAACCAGAAGAAATAAGTTGCTATAACTTTATCTTAATTAATAAACCTTCCGATTTATCTCAATAATCAGTTAAGAAATTATTCATTGCTTCAAATGGGCATTTAAATTGCATTCAATTATACCGTTGGGGAAGTTAATGTAATATCATTTTGTATTCTTCCGGAATTGTTATGGCTACAAATAAAGCATCAAGTTCAGAAAAGAACAGCGTAAATGATACTGAATTGCCTGAAAACTCAACCCTTGCCCATGTCACATCTGAAGCGGAGAAGGCATATATAGAAAGAATTCTGAAATCTACAAATGGTAACAAGACTAAGGCAGCTGAAATCCTGGGCATAAGCAGAAAGAGCCTGTGGGAAAAGATTAAGGCATATAAAATTGAGTCATCGATATAAATTATTTATAAAGGAGTAAATATGACTGGCGTTGAAGATATAAAGGATGAGTCATTTATTAAAGCTGAAATTCATAATTCCATTACGTACATGCTGGAGTGTTTGCTGGATAAAGAAGAAAGAAAATGTAAATCCTGTCAATGCGTTGATGCATGCAGTCAATTAGCCGAAGCAGTATTTATATGTCGTGCTAAAAGAATCACGAAACCCGGCAACTCCCATTAATAGGGCTTTGTTTAATTTATTGAAATTAAATGACCTTTATCTATCACCGATCATCTGCATAAGTTAAAAATCGATTTCTTCTTTTAAATTTGTCATAACCACAACAGGAATTTCAGGGGCATCTTTTCCAAGGAGTGTTTGTGCAAGCCCCTGAGAAGCGCTTCGGTATTTAAGAGATATGTCTATTTTTATAGGAGATATGGCATCATCAGGGATATAAAAGGTATATTTCTCAATTACATATCCTTTTGGTGGAATCCTGTAATCATAGAGTATCCTGTCAGCCAGAGCGACATTCAAAACAGGTTCTCCTTTTTCATTGCCCAGTTGCGTGTAATATTTAACAGCGGTCTTATCAATATTCCCTTCTTTATCCAATCCTCCCGACCTTAAAAGCGTTTTTCCAGCAGCATCGGTTATGGATACGTCAAGCCACATCTGCCTCACCTCTGTAATCCCGGTTGGCAGATAATGGCCTGCTCCTGAATTAATGACTTTGACCTGAATAGTGGCCAGACTGCTCTTGCGGTATAAATCATTTTTTATTAATTCAAGATCTGCAGCATTCTGAAGACGTTCAATAGCCATCTCTGCATGCATATCACTGCCCAGCAGCTTAGTAACAATTGCATTAGCACCGACAAAGTAATGTGTCCATATATGGTCTCTATCCGGACAGTCATCGCAGGCCCTGCCCGGGTTATCGGGCCTGTCGGTTTTTCCTGTTGCAGGAATCCCGGGTCTCTGTCTCATATGACAGTCCTGACAGTGGATTGTTGTGTCGGGATTGCCAGTATTATAAGGGCTGTTTTTCCATTCGCTATAAGTCTGTTCGATTGGAAGTTTGTTGGCGGCATGTGAGACATTGTGACAGAGTCCGCAAAATTCTGACTTTGTGTGCAATTCAGAATATTTCGTTGGGTGAAATGGTGAAGAGGAATCTTTAAAAGGTCCCAGCATTGTAGAGGGATCTTCTTCCCCACCGCCGGGTTCAACATCATAACCGGCATCACCGAGATGTTTTACCTCATTAATGTTATGACACCAGTTACAGAAGATTCCCTGAGCAGGGAGATCTGCAAGTTTGTCATAATCATCTGCAGGAGATGAGATTAAATAGGAGCGAAAGCCAAGAGGTGTATGGCACTTGACACATGCCTTCATCTCCAGGATCTCCCCGGTTGTTTTCGCATCTTTAAAGAATAGTTTTGTTGCTGCTCTCCAGATAGGATCAACAAATGCCTTGCTGTGCATTGACCCGTTCCATTGCTTAAAGATTTCAGAATGGCAGCCCTCGCAGACTTCCGGCTCAATGAACTGTTCAACTCTGACTTTCTTAAAATCAAACATCTCATGTTTTTCAATTTCTATTGCCTGCTTGATTGCCTTGTCTTCTGCTTTTTCAGCAGGGGCTTCTTTTTTTGCTACCCCTCTGCCGGCCAGATATTCTGCAATCATTTTCACCTCAGATGATGCAATTATTTCTCCGGCCTGACCTGAGTACTTTGCCATTCTTCTTGTAGTTCTCTTCCAGGCGCTGAGGCTCTTTGTTTTGCTTAGTGCCCTCTCAAGGGTATGGCATTTGATACATTTTGTCTTAAATAAAATTTCACCCTCTTCCAGTGATGCAGATGCAAAAGATGATGAAAAAATGATAAAAAAAACAGATATTATAATTCTCATTAAAAAGCCTCCTCCATTATTTGTAATCTATATATTTCAAAAAATAATTCTTGTCAACTTTATTTGAATAATAACTGAAAGATATTATTTATGCCTGCATTCAACAAATATAAACAAACCAAAGTTTTAATACATGATTTTATTTCTATGTCTACAGCAACATCGCTATTGAGTTTGGACCTTAATAGTGATCGATTTAGAAACGGAAACATGTTACTAAATTGTAACAGCAAATATTATCTTAATAGTATGTAACAATAAGAAATTAAACAATAAATCAATCATAGTTGCAATGCGGAAACAATGTGATACAATGTTACCAAATAGTAACAAAAAACTGATATACAAAAACTACAGGTTACACCAGTTCATTTATAACTTATTGATCTATTGAGATATTCAATTGCTTTAAATTAAACCTCAAAGTGGGCATTCAATTTGCTATTTAAAAAACAACAATTCTAAAAACTGAATATTCTAATTCTATTTTATCGTAAATTTATTACTTAAATTATTATGAGTAAATTTGATCGCAGACAGATGATCAAGCTTGCTGCAGTTGCCGGAGCCGGCGTATTAATACCCCGGAAGGCACAGGCTTCTGCAGGGATGTTTGCTTCAATATTAGAAAAAATATCCCAGGGGATAAAAGGGACCATCGGCAGAGAGGTTGAAACACCGCTGCCGGTCAAAGGGGCCAGGTTCGGCATGGTAATTGACCTGGGCCTTTGTATCGGCTGCAGGCGATGTTCCTATGCCTGCAAACTGGAGAACAATGTTCCCGATGCAATCAATCCCCCCTATATTATGGTATTTGAAACTAAATACAGACCAGGGCAGATAATGGATGATAATGTTCATATAGGAGATCATTCCAATCACAATGGTCTGCTTTATACAAGATTGCGTAGAGACAGGATGTATATGCCTGTGCAATGCAACCATTGTGCAGATCCCCCATGTGCCAAGGTCTGCCCTACAAAGGCCACTTTTAAGACCTCTGACGGTATTGTGATGATGGATTACAACAAATGTATCGGGTGCCGTTATTGCATGGCTGCATGCCCGTACAATGCCCGGAGGTTCAACTGGCAGAAGGTGAAGCTTGATCCAGAGAAAATAAATCCTCTGGTGCCTGTACGCACCGATGGAGTAGTTGAAAAATGCACTTTCTGCGTTCATCGCACAAGAAGGGGCAGGACCACAAGATGCGTTGAGGTATGCCCGAACAGGGCCAGAACATTCGGAAATTTCAATGATCCAAACAGTGCGGTTTCCAAACTGGTCGAAGGTGAGAGAAGTTTCCGTCTAAAAGTCGGATTGAATACAGGGCCCCAGATATATTATTTAACACGGCCTAAAAAGAAACCCATGAGGTGGTTCAAGCCGGTTCCGATCTCACCGAATGTCAGAGGATTAAAAAAATGAGTGTTATTAAAGATGCATTAGGATATTCAATAACAAGGTTAACTACAGCTAACAAGAAATTTTACATTTACTGTATAGTTCTGCTGATAATATCGGTTCTGGGTTTAGGGGGAGCAGTTACTGCTGTGGCGGAAGGACATCATCATAGCAACATGAGTGACATGGTTCCATGGGGAATATTAATATCAGGGCTGGCATTTTTTATTGGGTTGAGCGCGGGAGCGACTATGGTCGGTCTTTTAATACACGGATTTGGACGTGATGACTACCATCCGATTGGGACGCGCGCAATTCTTGTAGGTATGATGTGCATTTTTGCTGCCATGGGTTGTGTAATGATGGATGTAGGGAATCCATTCAGGGCTATGAAGATCCCTTTTCTACTCAGGAATGAAACATCCATGTTCTTCATCTCATCATCCAGTTATATGGGATTTACAGCTTTATTAATGGCAGAACTGGTAGCAACCATATATGTAACCATAGGGAAGGCATCCAGCAGGGGCAAAAAAATAGCCAAGATCCTTGGTATTTGCCGCAGTCCCTTACGCCCTCATTGTTGTTCATTCATTTACAGGTACAATCTTCGGCGTAGTAAAGGCAAGGGAAATGTGGAATACACCTCTGTTACCTGTACATTTTGTGACATCTGCACTTGCAAGCGGTTTTGCCCTTGTCATCCTCGTAACCATTATAACTTCATGGGTCAACAAGAAAGATCTGGTTAGTAAAGAAACATACAATCACATGGGGATAATGCTCTGTTTTTTTCTGATTGCGACCGTCTTTCTTGATACCTTCGACTATCTCATACTCAGTTACAGTGGAACAGCAGAGGGGCTGGAAACATGGCATATATTTACCGGCAGATACTTACCCACTTTCTTAATCAATATTGTTGGATTATATGTAGCGTTAATAATGACTGCGTTTAAGAAATTCAGAACTCCCCGTGGACTTTTTTATGCATCGGTGATCGTCATTATAGCTATTGCAGCATATCGAATTAATCTGATATCAATAGCTCAGCTTGTTCCTCTGTATCACGAACTCGGGGAGATACAGTACATCCCGAACATACATGAGGTGGCGCCGGTTATAGGGTTGATGGCTGCGCTCATGCTTGTTTTCGCGATACTGACAAGGATCCTGCCCATGGAGGATGAAGTGCACACAACAGGTCACTAAGGAGGCTTGGACTAATGGCAAAAGATATTCGATATATAAATGGAGGTATGAAAATGAATAATGGTGTAATAAGGAGAATCTTTACCGGAGTCTTTGCCGTATTTTTTATATTTATCTTTAGTGGCGGCACATCGCATTCATCTTCGAAAAAGGTGACAACAAAATCTTCGGAACAGGTGACAACAAAATCCTATGAGATTTCACGAGAAGCTGCTGAATATGTCGGGTCCTATAGATGTAAAGACTGCCACTGGCGTGAGCATGATACATGGAAGCATACGCTCCACTCAAAATTTATGCAGAACTCAGGTGAATATACTGTTTTGGGAGATTTTGAAAGAAACAATAAAATTACAGTTAAAGTCTCTGATCAATCACCTGAAATTGCCGGCAAAGAGATGACGACTACAATGTTCAAAAAGGACGGGAAATACTATATCAATACAATCGGTCCTGACTGGGAATTTCACAATTATGAGGTTTCGTATGTAATCGGTGTTAACAGAAGACAAAACTATTTGACCCTGTTCCCAAACGGTGCCATCTATGTGCTTCCAGTGGAATGGGATGTGGAGCAGACAAAATGGATCGATGATTATGGGCTTAATAATAATTATCCCGGAAGTGGCAATTACTGGAGCGATGATTCAAGGATCTGGCAGTATAAATGCGGCGGCTGTCATTCAACAGGAATGAAAATAAACTACGATAAGGCCTCGCATTCGTTTAACACAACCTTTGCAAGTCTCGGCATTGGATGCGAGTCATGTCACGGGCCGGGCAGCTCTCATATCAAGGCAGCAAGGTTCAATTATGACAGAGAAAAAGAGACGATCGTAAACCCTGCGAAATTGCCCTGGAGGCTTCGCGCTGATATCTGCGGTCAATGTCACAACTGGGGGAGCCAGCACAGCCAAGGTTACCCCACGCAGGGAAGGGTTTCCTGAACGATATTCATACCCCTATGGATTTGATGTCGGCAAACCTCTGTATCTGTTTTATGTCAATGAACCTGTTGACGATAAGCTGCATCACCAGCAATTCAATGAATGGAATGCAAGCGCCCATGCAGAGGCGGGCATTATGTGCACTACATGCCATGGTGTTCATCAGGCAGTCCTGCATCAGAACCCTCGTAAAGCACAGACAAAGTTCATCGCTGACAGTCTCTGCACTAACTGTCACAAAACGACAGAGAAGAAAGCTGCTCACAGGATCCATACCTTTGGGAGCTGCATTGGCTGTCATATGCCGAGGACAAAGGAACATGAGCACAGCCATACATTTCAGTTTATTTCTCCTGAAGAGAGCATAAGAGCAGGAGGTGTGGACAAACAGCCTAATTCATGCAGCGGATGTCATCACCATAAAAATTCACCTTTGGAAGGACTTGTTGAGTTTCTCGATGCGGTCAAAAAAGCGGATATGCCGGTGCCGTTCTCGGTACATAGGAGATAGCAATGAAAAAGGAATTTTTAATCATTGTTTTTATCGCAGGCCTCATAATTCCACAGATGGCAGGTGCAGCAGAAACTGTTCATAAGGAAGATACCGTTGTTTCCATTCCTGATGTAAAAAACCAGTTTTTCTGTGGTTATTGTCACGTGCTGAGTTATCCGAAGGTGATAAAAAAAGCATATCTTTCATGGAAAGGTGGAAAACATAAAGACATAGGGTGTGTTCAGTGTCATTATCCACCGGATCAGTTGAAGCAGAAGATACCTGAACATAGAAAAATACCAACAGACAAAAAGGCAACATCTGACAAATCTGCCATTGATTTTATGAAGACAGAGCTTGAAGTCCTTTCAAGGCTGATAACTGTTTTGAACATGGATTCTTCAGTAACAAGAACAAAACCAAGGCTTGACGACCGGAGCTGTACAACGTCAAGGTGTCATCCTTCAACAGGCATAGGCAAAGAGGGAGAGTACTGGACCAAAAAAATAGAGTATGCCAAATACGAAAGAGAAGATAAAACAGAGGGGATCGTCCCTTATGTTCATAAAACTCATTTTGACAGTACAAAGTGGATTGAAGGGCAGAAACTGCATTGCACATCCTGTCATCAGAGGGAATCCGGGGAAAAGCATTTTGAAGTGAGCAGGGATAAATGTTTTCTCTGCCATTTTAAGAACGTGGCTCTTAATGAAACGCGCGCCAAATGTTCTCTATGCCATGTAGTGCCTACCAAGCCTCTTCAAAGACAAAAGAAGGAAGGTGCAGATGCTGATGAAAAGCCTGTAACACACGAATCATTAGAGAAAGCCAAAGTAGCATGTGAGAGCTGTCATCTCCATCTTTTCAAGGGAAAGGGTTTTGTAAAACTGGGACAATGCCTTAACTGTCATGACAATGAAGAGGGCATCAGAAAAGAAATATTAAATAAAAAGCTAATGCATGAAAGGCATGTGGCAACACAGAATGCACATTGTTTTAACTGTCATGAACCTATGCAACATAAAAAAGGAACTGATTTTCTGAATGCAGGAAGTCAGAATTGCGATGCCTGTCATCCAGAGCATCACAAATATCAGAAAATGCTTCTACTCGGTGAAGCGAGGGGGGATGTGCAGGAAACGCCTGGACTCATGTTTTATGTAAAAACCAATTGCCTGGCCTGTCACAAGGAAGAAAAGATTGTAAAGGGTGAAGAGGTCATACATGGTTCAGGCAAGGCATGTGCTGCCTGTCATACGGAAAAACACGAAGGAATGGCCAAGGAATGGAAAGAAAAGACCAAAGAGGAGATGGAGGGTGCGATCGAGATTGAAAAAGAGGCTCTGGAGGCCATAAAAAATGCAAAAGGGAAAGTGGCCAAAAAGAAACTGGAACAGGCAATTTCAATGATGGCGGAAGGCCGGGAGAATCTGAATATTGTTGAGTATGGCGGCGGCGTTCATAA
>PVMK01148285.1_pt1 | contig 37534 bp, 34 predicted proteins | sample 1853481 | NCBI WGS metagenome assembly PVMK01 (sample SAMN08533507, study PRJNA380276) | Marine sediment metagenome, whole genome shotgun sequencing project.
AACTCATAACTCTCAATTCTCAACTCAACACTGGGTGGTGGGGTGAGCGGCAAATCCGAAATCCAAAATCCGAACTCCGAAATTTCGAAGCGGCGTCAGCCCGCTTCGCGACGTGCCTGTTGCCAGAGTTGCTCGACCGTGGTGTCGTCGGGGGCCGGTACGGCTGCGGACCGCTGCAACAGGTCACGACGGAGGGTTCCCATGCGCGCCGACATCTCGGTCAGCCGGGTGCCGAGGGTGGAATCGGTCGATGAGAGATCGTTGAGGTGGGTCATGATGTCGTCGAGGCGGTCGAAGGCGTTGCACACCAGTACCCCATGGTTGCGGGCGTGCACAGCGGCCACCACGCGTTCGGGCAAATCTCCCACAGCGTCCAGAGCGCCCATCTCCAGATCATCGGCGAGAACCACCGGCGATCCGGGAAGCTTTGATGCGCGTTCGATGACCGCACGCGACAGCGATGCCGGCCGCTCCGAGTCGCCGAGGCTGGGGACGATGGCGTGGGCCACCATGACCGCCGGAAACTCGGAGCCCAGCTCCTCGAAGACGGCCAGGTGGCTGTCGAGGGCCGTCTCCTCCAACTCGAGGACGGGAAGCTCTTCATGGGTGTCGGCAAGCACCTGGCCGAGACCTGGGAAGTGCTTGGTGCAGCCCGACACACCCCACTCGGCCAACCCCTCGTTGAAAACGCGGGCGAGAACGGCCACCCGCTCGGGGTCCTGGGAGAAACAGCGCCCCTGCATGCCGAGACAGCCGTCCGGACAGTCGAGATCGACGACCGGCGCCAGGTCGAGGTGAATGCCGAGGTTTCTGCAGGCGGCGCCGGCCGCTTCTCCTAACGAGCGCACCGCGCGCCGGCCTGCGGTGCCGGCCATTGCCGGCGTCGGCAGCTCGCCCCACAGCGCTGACAGCCGGTTGACCATGCCGCCCTCGAGGTCCACGGTGACGAACGGCCGCGGCTCGAGCTCCCGGATGGTGCCGACCAGCTCCCTCACCTGCTCGGGGGTCGAGATGTTGCGGGAGAAGAGGATCACCCCCACAGGCTGGACCCGCTCGAGAATGACCTTCTCTTCGGTGCCGAGCGTAGTGCCGGGAAGACCGACAACCAGGGGCATGGATTCGGTTTTCATTGGTTCAGTTTTCACCCAGGACCCTGGCACGGAGGTCGGCGAGGAGATTCAGGGCGTCGAGGGGGGTTGTGCTTTCGGGGTCGAGGCGGCGCAAAAGATCGACCACCTCTTCCATTGGCGAGCGGAAGAGGTCGAGTTGGCTGATCCGATCGGCGGTGGCGTCGGCGGGGCTTTGCATCACCGGGTCGCCGGCGACGTTGAGCTCGTGCCGTTCGATGTTCGCCAGGACCTGTTCGGCGCGTCGGCACACCTCGTCGGGAACACCCGCCAGCCGCGCCACATGGATCCCATACGACCGGTCGGCTGGTCCTTCCACGACCCGGTGGAGGAAGAGGATGGAGCCGCGCCACTCCTTGACCGCCATCGAACGGTTCTGAAGCCTCGGCAGAATGCGGCCGAGGTCGGTGAGCTCGTGGTAATGGGTGGCGAAGAGGACGAGGGCCGTGTGGTCGTCCCGGTCGTGCAGGTACTCGACGATCCCCCACGCCAGAGACAGCCCGTCGAAGGTGGCGGTGCCGCGTCCGACCTCGTCGAGGATCACCAGCGAACGAGGGGTGGCGTGGTGGAGGATGTTGGCGGTCTCGGTCATCTCTACCATGAAGGTGGACTCGCCCTTGGCGAGCATGTCCGATGCCCCGACCCTGGTAAAGATCCGGTCGGTGAGACCGATCTCGGCCTCGGCGGCGGGCACGAAAGAACCCGCATGCGCCATCAGCGTGATGAGCGCGCACTGTCGGAGATAGGTAGACTTGCCGCCCATATTGGGTCCGGTGAGGAGAACGATTTGGCAGGAATCCGGATCGAGACGGCAGTCGTTGGGGATGAACGGCGGGTCACGCTGCAGAGCCTCGAGGACCGGATGCCTGCCCTCGCGAATCCTGATTCCGGGCTCCTCGGCCATCACCGGCCGGCAGTATCCCCAGCGCCGTGCGCGGTCGGCGAAGGCTGCGAGAACATCGAGCCGGGCGATGATACTGGCGGTGGAGGCAATTCGTTGCGCGTGTTTCGAGAGCTCCTCGATGAGCTCCTGAAACAGCTCTCGATCGCGGTTCGTTGCCCGTTCCTCGGCCGACAGGATGCGTGCCTCGAGCTCCTTGAGCTCGGGGATGATGAACCGTTCGGCGTTGGTCAGGGTCTGGCGCCGCTCGTAGTCCTCGGGGACCCGGTCGAGCTTGGTCTTGCTGACTTCGATGTAGTATCCAAAGACCTTGTTATAACGAACCTTGAGCGAGCCGATCCCGGTGCGTTCCCTCTCGGTGGCCTCGATTCCGGCCACCAGCTCCTTGCCACCGCGTGCCAGCGTGCGCTGCTCGTCGAGCTCGTCGTCCCAACCGTCCGCCATGACCCCGGCCCCAGGGACCTGGGCGGGCTCGTCGGCCACGCGCTGATGCAGGATCTGGGCGAGATCCGGCATCGGGTCGAGTGCATCGGCGAGGAGGCGCAGCCGTGATGAAGTGGCGTTCCCGACCGCCTCCCGCCCCGCGGGCAGGAGATCTAGGCCGAAGCGCAGGCCCTGCAGCTCCCGTGGCGTGGCGAGACCGAGGCCGACCCTGGCTGCCAGCCGTTCGAGGTCGGGGATCTCCTGCATCGCCGTCCGTAGACCCTCGAGAAGCTCGGGGTCGTCGACAAGCTCAGCCACCGCCCGGTGGCGTTCGCCGATTTCCTCGAGGTCGATGCTGGGTTTTACCAGCCGATCGAAGAGTAGTCGAGATCCCATACGAGTCTGCGTTTGGTCGAGGATGCCGACCAGCGAGCCGCCGCGGGAGCCGTCGGTTGCCCTCTCCACCTCGAGGTTGCGAAGGCTGGCGTGGTCGATGACCATGGACTCGCCGCCGTCGCGGCAGACGAACGCGCTGAGGTGGTTGAGGGCGCCCTTCTGCGTGCTCTCGATGTATCCGAGGAGGGCACCCGCCATGCCGACCAGGGGCTCCCCTGATTGCAAACCGAAACCACGGAGGGAGCCGACACCCAGCACCCTCCGCAGGCGCTTCTCTCCAGCTGAGGGAGAAAATGCATCGGGTGGAATAGGAGTCAAGGTCGGTCGGGGAATTTCCGGTGGCCAGACTTTTTGCCAGCCGTCCCAGTCGTCAGCGACCAGGATCTCTCGGGGGCGTAGGCGCGCGAGGTGCTCGGTCAACGTATCGGCATCCGGGCCGCGAACGCCCTCGAAGACACCGGTGCTGATCTCGATCCAGGCCAGCGCCGCGGCATCGTCGTCGCCACCGAAGGCGGCAAGGTAGCAGCGCTCCATGCCGCCGAGTAGCTCGGTGTCAGAGATGGTCCCAGGAGTGTGGGTGCGGATAATCTCACGACGGACAAGCCCCTTGGCCTCGGCGGGGTCTTCGACCTGCTCGGCGACCGCGACGCGGAAGCCTGCATCGAGGAGCTTTCCGAGATACCGGTCGAAGGCATGGTGGGGCACGCCGCACATGGGAGCGTCCACCGAATCGTTCTGCCGTCTTCGGGTCAGGGTGATGCCGAGCACGGGCGCCGCTTGTTGGGCGTCCTCGAAGAAAAGCTCATAGAAGTCGCCCATGCGGTAAAGGAGTAGGGCCGAACCCGCCTGCCCCTTGAGATCGAGGTATTGACGGAACATGGGAGTCATTTTCAACGGCGTTTTCTCCATCGGCTCGGGACCTTCATCCCGTAATCGGTGGGAATTCCACCAGCACCCGCCACACTGCCTTTCGAAGCTCTTTCTGCGGCTCGATGGCCCTCATCTTGATTTCCGCGATGGCGCCCGACCACAGGATCTGCGAGGTCAGCGGATCGAGCATCTTGACGGTCAATGTACCGCTCGGAGTCGGTCCGGCGTAGGAACGCGCTGAAGGGTCGGCACCGCCGCCTTCGGGGGTCATCTGCGGCGTCGAATCGCCCCGAAACCTCAGATCGAATGCGACCCGGAAATCGGGAGTTCCATCCTCGATACGCGTGTACCCCCGGGCGGTGAGCTCGTCGAGAAGAGCCTGCTGAACCATCTTCTCGTACCTCGGGTAACGGGTGGCGTCACCGCTACCTGTGGTCTCGCTTGAGAATCGAAAGGTCTTCCACTCGTGAAAGCTCGTTGTCTTGCTGTACTCGGCCCGCACCGGCAATTCAGCGGTTGTGGATCCGCAGCCGAGGAGCACCAGGACTGCCGTGATGGTGAACGGTGCCGCAATCTTGGCCATCAGTCTCCTCCGAATATCGATCGGCGTCTGCGAAGCGGTCGAGAGTTCGAGAATCGACGATCTCAGCCCTGGAGTCAAGGTCAGTCCTTTCCACCGCGGACCCACCACTCGGAGTCCCGGTCGAACCACCACGAGGCCGAGTCCTGTTCGAGGATCCGCTTGGCCAGGGTCTTGCCGGTGTCGGTGCGAAGCCGGCGCTCGACGAACGGCGTCCAATCGGCGGCCGCCGGAGAGCCGCCGTCCAGATTCTCCTTGAGCTGGAGCAACATTTCGATCTGGTCGGCGTCGTGGGCGATGACCGCTTCCGGCGTGCTTTCGCCGCGGTATTCGGCGAGTAGCCCGCGCAGCTCGTCGGCGAAGGGCAGGCCTCGGGAAATATCGTCAGCCGCTCGCGCCTCGTCGGCCTCGACGTATTTCTGGTTGACGTAGTTGAGGTCGCCGGTGCGGGTCTCGGGCAGATCGTGCACCAGCGCCAGCCGCAGGACCTTGTCGGCGTCCACCGTGCCGTCCATGCGGGCGAGCACGAAGGCGATCATGGTGGCACGGAAGACGTGCTCCGCAACCGACTCCGACCCTGCGCCAAGGAACTGCCAGCCGGAACGCGGCGTCCGCTTGAGCATTCCGACCTCGAACAAGAACTCCACAATCCGATCCACAGCGCCTCCTCCCCCAGCAGTGTATCCCGTCTCCGTCTCCGTGCCAGCCTGCTCACCGGTTGAACCACAGAGACACAGAGACACAGAGAAAAACACAGAGCAAGACATCGCAAACACGAAGACACGAAGACACGAAGGCCACCCACCCAACGGAAGAAACCGCAGATCACGCAGATAGACGCAGATGGTCCACGGGGATCCAACGCGTGGCGAGGTCCCGGCCATCGTCGAACGACGGCCGGCAAACGCTGGACCGGGCCGTCGCTCCGAACGCATGCGTTCGTCACGACGACCCGATCCAGCGGTCTGCGCTCTCGACGAGCGCAGCCTCGCCACTCCTCGTCCCCTGTCGGCGGATGGACGGTGCCTCCCCATAAAAAAACGGAGAGGGGCGAGGCGGAACCGACGCGCCCCGGCGGCGTCGTCCGGTGGGCAGAACGACAACGACGGACGCTTGCGTCCGAAGATGCCGTGCTGCCCGCCGGGGGCGGCGATCGTCAGATCGCCGACTGTTCCGCCGCCAATCTCGGCACCGCAACATCAAGAGAACTATCTGCGTGATCTGCGGTTAACTGCGATGTCTTCGTGTCTTTGTGTCTTCGTGTTTGCGACGTGCAGCGCGCCTCTGCGTTTCTTCCCTCTGTGTTCCTTCTCTGTGTCTCTGTGCCTCTGTGGTTTTCTGGCGGATGGTCGGCAAATCCGAAATCCGAAATCCGAAATTCCTATTTCCAAATTCTCCCGACCACTCCTCCGGGAACCACCTGCGTGATTTCAGTGGGTGTAATCCGGTTGAGCAGGTCTTCATCCGGCGTGGTGGTTGCGGTGACGCGGACATAGTTTGGCGTCAGCCCGCTCCAACGGAGGGCACCGCCGTGGTCCTCGGAGGTCTCCCAGAGGACATCCGCGGTACGGCCGACGAGGTTCGAGTTGAAGCGGTTTTCTAGATCGGCGGCGAGTTGGTGCATGCGTCGGCTGCGCTCCTTCGCGAGGGGTCCCGGAACCTGTGCCGCCATCTTGGCCGCCGGCGTACCTTCGCGCGGTGAGTAGCGGAAGATGTGGAGACGCGAAAACGCAAGCTCTTCGACCAGGTCGATGGATTGCTCGAACTCCTCATCGGTCTCCCCCGGGAAGCCGACGATGATGTCGGACGAGATAGCGATGTTGGGCATGGTCCGGCGGGCGCCGGCGACCAGCGCCGAAAACTCCGCGCGGCAGGTACGGCGCGCCATTCGTTTGAGGGTCTCATCGCAGCCGCTCTGCAGTGGCAGGTGGAGATGGGGGAGGAGTCGGGGGTTCGAGAAGGCCTCGAAGAAATCGGCGGCGAGGTCCCAGGGCTCGAGAGAGGACAGCCGCAGCCGTTCGATGTCGGATTCGGCGAGGACGCGTTCGACCAGATGCTGCAGGCCGCGCCTATCACCGAGGTCGTGACCGTAGGACCCGAGATGGACACCGCTCAACACCACCTCTCGGTAACCGAGTCGCTGCAGATCGCGGACCTCGATCAGCACTGTGTTTACCGGCACGCTCCGGCCCGAACCACGGGCGACGGTGATGATGCAAAAGGTGCAACGGTTGTCGCAACCATCCTGGACCTTGAGGAACGCCCGGGTCTTGGTCGTGTCGCCGGGCTCGAAAAGCACCTGGGCGTCGGGATCGACGCGCGGCGTATCGAGTAGCCCTCCGGCATCGGCAAGCTCCAAGAGACGGTCCTTGTCCGCGTTGCCCACTACCAGATCTACCCCGGCGTCTCGGACCTCGCGAGGGGCGATCTCGGCCTCGCAACCCGTGACGATGACCTTGGATTCGGGGTTGCCGCGACGAAGCTGGCGGATGAGCTGGCGGGACTTGCGCGAAGCGATAGAGGTCACGGTGCAGGTATTGAGGATGCACAGATCGGCCGTCTCTCCGGGGCCCACGACCCGGTGGCCGGCGGCCGCCAGACCACGCGCCATGGCGTCGATCTCACCGATATTGAGCCGGCACCCAATGGATTCGAGGCGAACCCTCATCGATTTCTCATCTTAGGTCCATGTCAGTAACCAGGTGAACGACTCAGCCCTCGAGGAGTTTCTTGATCCTCTCCGTGATCTTGATCCTCTCCTCCGCGATGTACCGCTCGAAGTTGAGCACCTGCCCATCCTTGATGATGAACATGATTGGGTTGTGGCGCACGTCGCCGTAGTCGTTGAACTGGATGATGCCCGTAACCCCCGGGAACTCCTTGATCCCGAACGCCAGGACCTTGCGGATCTCGGTTGCGCTGAAGGAGGATGCCTCACCGGTGACAAAAATCGCAACCCGCATCGCGTCGTACGCATGGGCGGCGTAGATGTCGGGGTCCTGTTGGAACCGCTGCTGGTAGGTGGCCACGAAGTCCTGTGTTAGCTGGATTTCGGACTTCATGTCGAAGGCCGGCTGGGGGAAGAACACACCCTCGACGAGGTCGGGGTTGCTTTTGACGATGTGGGCGGTGTAGAAGGCGGAGCTCGCGCAGATTGGACCGTCAAAGCTCTTCCTGCGAAGGAAGCGAAGAACGTCAATCGTCATGTCACCATAGGCGATGACATAGACGGATGCCGGGTGGTGAGCGGCGAGGAAGTCTGCTGCATCCTGCTCCCATCTCGGCGAGCCGATCACGATGCGGCCGACCACCTCGCCCCCCATCGCCTGCTCGAAGACCTGTCGAAATGGGGGCTCGATGCCTCGGGCCTGAGCGGTATCCTCGGCAAAGATGAGGACCGAAGTCTTGTCCCGGTCCTCGTAGAGAAAGCGCCCGGCGCGGCGCCCCTCGAGCTCATCGGATGCAAAGACCCTGAAAAACCGCCTCGAGTCCTTGGTCAGGCTGGGTGCTGAAGCTGACGGTGAGATCGCAATCGTATCGGTCTCGTCGAGAACCGGCAGCAGGGCGCGAGCGGTGTCGCTGGTCGTGCCGGCAAGAATAATCCTGGCGCCCTGACCCGCGACACGCTCGAGCTCTGCAGCGCCGGTCGCCGGATCGCTGGCCGTATCGCCCCACAGCACTTGGAATCCTTCAGGGAGATTGGCCTGCTCCTGGTCCAGGGCGAGATCGATTCCGTTCTTCATCGACTGGCCGTAGGTACTGGCGGATCCGGTCATGGGCAGGAGCACGCCGACAATGGGCTCGCTGCCGCAAGCGGACAGCAGTGAAACTGCAGCGACCACCGGCAGCATTTTTTTCACGAATTGCAGGGGTTTCACGATGAACCTCCAGATCACGCAGGTGATTACCATCGGCATCATACAGGGTTCGCGCCAGCGAGTCGGTTCAGTGCTTGCGGAAGATCTGTGAGAGCTCATCCCGGGCTGTGGGATGAGGCGATTTTCTGCAACTCCTCGATGGCCGTCGGACGCTCGTGCTCTGGGGTCGTGGTGAGGCGTCGTTCTCTCTCCTTGTTGATCTCGGTCGCCCACTTCTCGATCCCCTTGAGCACGTTATGGCGGGTCAACCTACCGACAAGACGGTCTCCGTCCATCACCGGCAGGCACGAGAAGTTGCATTCCAGGAACGCTCGCGCTGCGGTCAGCAGGTCCATCTCAGGGGTCACCATGACTTCGAGCGAGGACATGTAGTTGCCGACGCCGCCCCCGGCCCGCTGGTCGTAGGCCCATTGGATAATGGTCCGCACGACGTCCTTCTCGGTCAGGAGCCCGACCACCAAGCCGTCGTCGTCGATGACCGGGATGGCGGCGAATGACGAGCGCGCGAGGGTGGACATGGCCTTGCCCATATCGTCGTCTACGTGAAATGCCTTACTGGCCTTTTTCATGAATTTGCGGACGATCGGTGTCTTCGGCATCGCAGTCACCTCCCGGCTGAGGTCGATTTTCCTGCGCACAGCTTAACATCGTCGCAGGACTGGGCAACCACTTTTTGGTTCCCCATTCTTGACGGGCTTGGTATCCTCTGTCGACTCGATTGCGTCAAGCGGTCGCAGAAAGCGGAAAAGAGTCGGCAATGGCAGTACACGTCATCAAGAAGGGTCTCGACCTCCCGATCAGCGGGACGCCGGAACAGCGTATCGACTCGGCGCCGAAGGTCGGGAAGGTAGCGGTCCTCGCCCGCGATTACCCGTTCATGAAGCCGCGCATGCATGTGCAGGTCGGAGACCGGGTCACGCGCGGTCAGCTTCTTTTCGAGGATCGGAAAACCGAGGGGGTGCGGTTCACCTCTCCCGGAGCGGGCACAGTGGCCGCGATCAATCGCGGCGCGCGCCGCGCGCTGCAGTCGGTGGTTGTGGACCTGGGCCCGACCGAGCGGCGGGGGAGAGCGGACGACTCCGACCATCAGCAGTTTGCGAGCTTCACCGGACGCGACGTTCGTTCTCTGGACCAGGATGGGGTCAGAGATCTTCTGGTGGAGTCAGGGCTGTGGGTTGCGATTCGGCAACGGCCGTTCTCAAAGGTGCCGTCTCCGAGTGAAAGCTGCCATTCGATCTTTGTGACGGCCATCGACACCAATCCACTCGCCCCGGACCCGGAGGTCGTGCTTGAAGGACGGATGGAAGATTTCGAGCGCGGTCTGTGGGCCCTTTCTCATCTGACCGAAGGGACCGTGTACCTGTGCCGTGCACCGGGTGCGAGAATCGAGCCGGGTGACGTGCCGCGAGTGAGGGTGGAGGAGTTCAGCGGCAAGCACCCGGCCGGGTTAGCGGGGACGCACATCCATTTCCTCGACCTTGTGAATCGCGACAAGGTGGTTTGGTACATCGGCTATCAGGATGTCGCTGCCGTGGGCAGGTTATTTGAAACGGGAAAGCTGCCGGTAGGAAGAGTGGTTGCTCTGGGTGGGCCGCCAGTCATGCGTCCCCGCCTGCTGACTACTCGGCTCGGCGCCAGTGTCGAAACGCTGATCGATGAAGAGCTCTTCTTTGGTGAGAACAGGGTGATCTCTGGGTCGGTGTTGTACGGGCACGTGGCGAGGGGGGCCGTTTTCGGCTATGTCGGCCGCTATGCCAACCAGATCTCCTGCATTGCCGGGGACCACCGCCGGCATTTTCTTGGTTGGATGGCCCCGGGGTGGGATCTTTTTTCGATGACCCGCGCATACGCATCCAGTCTCCGAGGCCGGTCCATTACCTATGACTTCACGACCAAGGCGCACGGCGGGCACCGGGCGATGGTTCCGATCGGGGCCTTCGAGCGGGTGATGCCGCTCGACATCATGCCGACCTTCCTCCTGCGGGCACTGCTGGTCGACGATCTCGAGCGTGCCGAGGCGCTGGGCTGTCTCGAGCTTGACGAGGAGGACCTCGCGCTGTGCTCCTTCGTGAGTCCGGGCAAGGAAGATTACGGTCCGGCTCTTCGCCGCAATTTGCTCGAGATCTGGAAGGAGGGATGATGCGATTCTTCCGCTCGTTCCTCGATCGACAGAAAGACCGATTCCAGTCGGGCGGCAGGCTCGACCGCCTGTACCCACTCTTCGAGGCTGTCGACACCATCTTCTACACTCCTGATACGGTCACCACCGGGACCACCCACGTTCGCGACGCGCTCGACCTCAAACGGATGATGTCGGTGGTGGTGGCGGCGTTGATGCCGATCGTCTTCTTCGCGATGTACAACACCGGGCTCCAGGCCAACCGCGCGATCGCGGCGGGGGCGACGCCTCTCGACGACTGGCAGACCCGCCTGTTTCAAGCTCTGGGATTTGGCTTTACAACCGACTTCTGGGCGTGCTTCATGCACGGTGCCCTTTATTTCCTGCCGATCTTCATCATTGGGTTCGCAGCGGGGGGCGTCGTTGAGGTGATCTTCGCCTGCGTCCGCGGGCACGAGATCAATGAGGGGTTCTTTGTCACCGGTTTCCTGTTGCCCCTGATTCTGCCGCCGACCATCCCGCTGTGGCAGGTGGCTTCCGGCGCCGTGTTCGGCGTGCTCATCGGCAAGGAGATCTTTGGTGGCACGGGGATGAACGTACTCAACCCGGCGCTGACGGCCCGCGCATTCCTGTTCTTCGCCTACCCGGCCGAAATTTCGGGAGACAAACCCTGGATCGCTGCTGACTTCATCGGTGTCGATGGGTTTTCAGGCGCGACCTGGCTCGCCCGGGCAACCGCCGAGGGACCTCAGGTGCTGGGTCAGGTCGGCGGCACCCATTGGATGGAGGCTTTTCTCGGGTTCATCCCCGGCTCGATGGGCGAGACATCGGCGCTGCTCTGCCTGGTCGGCGCGGTGGTTCTGATCGTCTCTCGGATAGGGTCTTGGAGGACCATGCTCGGAGTAGTCGTCGGCACCGCCGGCATGGCCACCCTGCTCAACGTCATCGGGTCCGAGACCAATCCGGCCTTCGCCATCCCATTCGCCTGGCACGTGGTCCTGGGTGGTTGGGCGTTGGGCACGGTATTCATGGCCACCGACCCGGTGTCGTCGGCCTTTACCGACAAGGGCCGATTGATCTACGGATTCGGCATCGGGATCATGGTGATCTTGGTGCGGGTGGTCAATCCGGCCTATCCCGAAGGGATGATGCTGGCGATTCTCTTCATGAATATGTTTGCCCCCTTCATCGACCACTTCTTCGTGCAGGCGAATATCAAACGGAGGTTAGCGCGCAATGCGGCAGTACAGTAACGCGTACGTCGTCGGATTCGCCACCGCAGTGTGCCTGGTCTGTTCGATCGTGGTGTCGACCGCGGCCGTCGTGCTGAGGGATCGCCAGGACCGCAACAAGGTGCTCGACCGCCAGACCCAGGTGCTAGTCGTTGCGGGTCTCCTCGAAGAGGGCCAGAAGACGAGCCCCGAAAATGTCGAGCAACTCTTCGGGGATAACATCCTGATCCGGGTGGTGAATCTCGCTACCGGCGAGTACGACGACTCGGTGGATTCGGCCACCTTTGATCAGCGCAAGGCGACCAAGGATCCCGCTGCCAGTCGCGTGGCGCCGGCCAACAACGCCGGGATTTCCCGTGTGCCCACGTTTGCCCTGGTCTACCAGCGGGTGGAGGACGAGGAGGTGCAGTCGCTGATTCTTCCCATCGAGGGCAAGGGGCTGTGGTCGACCCTGTACGGATACCTCGCCCTGGCGACCGACACAACCACCATCGAGGGGATTACCTTTTATGAGCACGGCGAAACGCCGGGTCTCGGTGGCGAGATTGACAACCCCAACTGGAAGTCGGTCTGGATCGGTCGGCAGGCCTTCGACGAGAATTGGCAGCCCGCCGTCGAGGTGATCAAAGGACTGGCTGGGCCGGTCGCTGAGGACCCCTACCGGGTCGATGGCCTCTCCGGCGCGACCCTCACAGCCCGCGGGGTCAGCGATCTGGTGCGGTTCTGGCTCGGCAAGGACGGTTTCGAGCCATATCTCGCAAACTTCAGGGCAGAACGGAGCGCCTCATGAATGCCAAGCAGAAGGGCGCCCTTCTCGATCCCCTGTTCAATGACAATCCAATCGCCGCTCAGGTGCTCGGCATCTGCTCGGCGCTTGCAGTCACGACCAAGCTCGAAACCTCGGTCGTCATGTCGATCGCTGTCATTGCGGTGCTGGCGTTGTCGAACCTGACGATATCGTTGATCCGTAACCTGATCCCGCCGTCGATCCGGATCATCGTCCAGCTGACCATCATCGCGTCTTTGGTTATTGTTACCGACCAGGTGCTGCAGGCCTTCGTCTACGACATCTCCAAACAACTGTCGGTCTTCGTCGGCCTCATCATCACCAACTGCATCGTCATGGGCCGCGCCGAGGCGTATGCGATGCAGAACCCTCCGCTGGACAGCCTTCTCGATGGAATCGGAAATGGCCTGGGCTACAGTTTGATCCTGATCGTGGTCGGTTTCTTCCGCGAGTTGATCGGTTCAGGCAAGCTGTTCGGCTACCAGGTCTTGCCGCTCGTTTCCGATGGCGGCTGGTACCAGCCCAACGGGCTTTTCGTGCTGGCGCCGGGAGCGTTCTTTTTGATCGGAATCTTCATTTGGGTGCTTCATACATGGAAGCCTGAGCTGCAGGAGGACTGAGATGTTTGAACACTATCTCAGCCTTGCCGTCAAAGCGATCTTTGTCGAGAACATGGCCCTGGCCTTCTTCCTGGGCATGTGCTCCTTCCTCGCGGTGTCGAAGAAGGTCGACACGGCGGTTGGGCTTGGCGCCGCCGTCACCTTCGTGCTGACGATCACGACCCCGCTGAACGCCCTTATGTACAACTACCTGCTCAAGGAAGGCGCGCTTGTTTGGCTCAACCCGGAGTGGGCGTCGATCGACCTCAGCTTCCTGCGCTTCCTCGCCTTCATTGGCTCCATCGCCGCCTTGGTGCAGGTGGTGGAGATGGCCCTCGACCGATATGCGCCCAAGCTCTACTCCGCCCTCGGTGTTTTCCTGCCCCTGATCGCGGTCAACTGCGCCATTCTCGGTGCGTCGCTCTTCATGGTCGAACGCGATTACACGTTCGGTGAAAGCACGGTCTTCGGTCTGGGATCGGGCATCGGATTCTGGCTTGCCATCGTTGCCTTGGCGGCGATACGCGAGAAGATGCGGTACTCGAACGTCCCGGCCGGGCTGCGGGGGCTTGGCATCACATTCCTCGTCACCGGGCTGATGGCCATCGCCTTCATGGCGTTTGCAGGCATCCAGCTGTAGGTAGGTAAACAGATGCTCACAATCATCCTCGGAGTCACCGTTTTCGTCACCGTCATCGTCGCCCTGGTGTTGGTGCTGATGTTCGCAAAAACGAAGTTGGTACCGTCAGCCGAAGTCTCCATCACCATCAACGACGATCCCGACAAGGCCATCGTCACACCGTCCGGCAACACGCTTCTCAATACCTTGGCGATGCATCAGATCTACATCCCATCGGCCTGCGGTGGCAAGGGCACCTGCGGTGTATGCAAGGCCGAAGTCCTTGAAGGCGGCGGCGCGCTTCTCCCAACTGAAACCTCACACATCAGCCGCGGCGAAGCGAGGCGCGGTGTCCGGCTGGCCTGCCAGGTCAAGGTGAAGCAGGACATGAAGATCGAGGTCGAGCCGGAGATCTTCAACGTGCGCAAGTGGCAGTGCCGGGTACGGTCGAACCACAATGTGGCGACGTTCATCAAGGAGCTGGTCCTCGAGCTTCCGGAGGGTGAGGAGGTCCCATTCCGAGCCGGCGGATATATCCAGATTGAGTGCCCGCCGCACGTCGTCAAATACGCGGATTTCGACATCGAGGAGGAGTACCGCGGCGACTGGGATCGATTCAACATGTGGCAGTTCGTGTCGAAGGTGGGCGATCCGGTTTCCCGCGCCTACTCGATGGCCAGCTATCCGGGCGAAGTGGGCATCATCATGCTCAACGTCCGCATCGCATCGCCGCCGCCCAACATGCCGAATGTCCCGCCGGGCAAGATGTCGTCTTTTATTTTCAACCTCAAACCGGGTGATGAGGTGACCATCTCCGGTCCGTTCGGCGAGTTCTTCGCGCGCGAAACCGACAACGAGGTGGTTTTCATCGGCGGTGGTGCGGGAATGGCGCCGATGCGCTCGCACATCTTCGACCAGTTCCGCCGCCTGCATACGGATCGCCAGGTTTCATTCTGGTATGGGGCGCGCAGCTCGCGGGAGGCTTTCTACCAGGAGGACTTCGACGAAATCGCTGCCGAAAATGAGAACTTCGAGTGGCACCTCGCGCTCTCGGATCCGCCGCCCGAGGACAACTGGACCGGAGCCACCGGCTTCATCCATCAGGTGGTGTACGACCAATACCTCAAGGACCATCCCGCACCTGAGGACATTGAATACTACATGTGCGGGCCACCGATGATGAACCAGGCGGTGATCAACATGCTTCTCGATCTCGGTGTCGAGCCGGAGAATATTCTGCTCGACGACTTCGGCGAGTAAGACGATGCCACCCGCACGGCGTTTCGTGCTGCCGGCGGTTTTTGTGGCGGCGCTGTTTGTGGTTGTGTTCCTGCGTCAGCCGGACCGGTCGGCAGGTCCGCAGGAATACCTCGTGACCGGCCCGACCATGGGAACCACCTTCACGGTGAAGGTCGTTGCCCAGGGTGGTGACGACACGCTCAAAGAGCGGTTGGCGGGGATTCTCCGCGATGTGCTCGAGGGTGTCGACGGGGCGATGTCCACCTACAGGACGGACTCCGAGATCGCGGCATTCAATCGCCACGGCACAGAGGACTTTGATGCCTCTCCCGAATTGATGGAGGTCATGAAAGAAGCGCAACGGGTTGCTCGACTCTCGGGCGGCGCGTTCGACATCACCGTGGGGCCATTGGTCGACGCGTGGGGATTTGGGCCGGTCGGCGCCGCCGAACCTCCCAGCGAGGAGGCGCTGCACAGGCTATTGGCTGTCACGGGATTTGAACAGATCGAAGTTGATTCAAATCTTGGCGTGCTCCGCAAGGCGCGTGCCGACTGCCGCGCCGATCTCTCCGCCATAGCAAAAGGGTTTGCCGTCGACCGGGTTGCGGCGGCCCTGGACGTCGAGGGTCTTCGGAACTACATGGTGGAGATCGGCGGCGAGGTTCGGACCCGAGGGCGGAACGGAGCCGGAAAACAGTGGCGAATCGGCATCGAGCGGCCCGATTTCGATACCCGCGCCGTCTATGTCACGATACCCCTGTCAGACTTGGCTCTCGCGACCTCCGGCGATTACCGCAACTATGTCGAGCGCAACGGTGTTCGGATCTCGCACACCATCGATCCGCGCACCGGTCGCCCTATCGCTCATGGTCTGGCCTCGGTGTCGGTCATTCACTCGAGCTGCACGACCGCTGATGCGCTGGCAACAGCCCTTGAAGTGCTTGGACCGGTCGATGGGCTCGCGATGGCCGAACAATACGAAATCCCTGCGTTCTTCCTCGTTCGCCTCGATGATAATCGATTCAAAGAGATGCACACGGATATGTGGACGGCGCTGACCGAGAATGGACCTGCGTCCGAACTGGTTGAATGATCTGATAATGGCTGTCCAGACCCTCCTTCTGACGTTCGGTTTCTTTCTGCTGTTTGTTCTGATGATGGCGATCGGCATCATGATCAGCGGACGGAGCCTGCGTGGCTCCTGTGGAGGTTCGAGCTGCACCTGCTCTGCCGACGGCAAGGAAACGGGCAGCTGCGAGTACGACGGGCCAGTGTTGCCGACTCACCCATCATAGTTTTTAGTTGCCGCTGCTGCGTCCCGGCGAGGCGCTCCTGAATTCGAGGAGACCCGTTTCCCATCGCGCTTCCCGAGAGGATGCCAGGCACGCCGATTCGCGGCGAATCGGGATGCCAGGCACCTCCGGTGAACGGGCTTTCCCCGCGCCTTGGTGGGTTTTCGGGTGGTGAATCCGAAACTCAAAACTCAAAACCAAAAACTAAAAACTGATGACTCGGCAGCGACGGTCAGCCACCTGATACCGGCTTTCCAGTGTCCTCGACGGGTGGGACTGAGTCATCCGGGTCGTCCCAGAACCCTTCAGGCAGCACCACCTTCTGCGTGCCGGACCGCTTGCCGCGACGGGCCAGAAGCCCTTGCTTGGGGAATGGCTCGTCCCGATTGATGTCGGCCAGAATCGCCTCCAGCTCGGCCAGCGTTTGCACCCGCATCAGTCGCTCGCGCAGCCGCGCACTGCCGGAAAAGCCCCTCGTATACCACCCACCGTGTTTCCGGAAGCTCAGCATGCCGGGGCGTTCCCCGTACCACTCGACCAGCATCGATGCGTGCTCGATCATGATCTCCGCGACCTCGCCGAATGTGGGCGGGGTCTGTTGCTCACGGCCGGCTAGGGCATCCGCGAGGTCGCGGAACAACCAGGGCCGGCCAAGGCAGCCGCGCCCCACCGCGACCCCATCGCAGCCCGTTTCCTTGATCATACGCAGCGCGTCGTCGGCGACCCAGATATCGCCGTTGCCTATCACCGGAATCGTCCGCACCGCAAATTTGAGCTCGCGGATGGCCTCCCACCGCGCGCATCCGTCATACAGCTGAGCGGCAGTGCGGGCGTGCAGCGTAATCGCGGCGCACCCCTCCTCCTCGGCGATGTGTCCGGCCTCGAGGTAGCCCAAATGATCGTCATCGATTCCCATCCGGAACTTGACGGTCACCGGTATGTCTTGAGCGGCCTCAACCGCGGCGCGGATGATCGACGCGAGCAGCCGTGGTTTGGCAGGAATCGCCGCGCCGCCTCCCTTGCGCGTGACCTTGCGCACCGGACAACCGAAGTTCAGATCGAGATGGTCGATGCAACCCTCGTCGACGAGGCGATGCACCGCCTTCCCGACCCAGACTGGGTCGACGCCGTAGAGCTGGAGACTGCGAGGACTCTCCCCGGGCCCGAAGTCGGCCAGTTTGAGGGTCTTGTCTCGGCCCTCGGCGAGCGGTCTGGCGGTGATCATCTCGCTGATGAACAAAGCCGCACCGAATCTCCGGCAGAGAGACCGGAATGGGTAGTTGGTCACACCGGCCATTGGCGCGAGGATGACGGGTAGCGCCAACTCGAGGCCTCCGACACGAAGGGCCGGCGGGTTCGTGGCGGTGGACGTCATCCGGACGCCCCGGTACGGAAAACGCCGCGGTGACCGCGGCGTTTCTCGATTCCCAGAAGAAACGGCACTGTTACTTCAGCAGGTGCTCGAGGAAGGCCACGGTGAGAACGACCCCGAAGCCGGATGCTCCCTTGGGAAGCCCGTTGTGCTCCTTCTCGTTGTACGCGACGCCCGCGATGTCAAAATGGGCCCATTTCACCTTTTCGGGCACGAATTGCTGGAGGAAGGTGCCGGCGGTGACGGCGCCTCCCCATCGGCTACCGGCGTTCTTGAGGTCCGCCCAGTCGCTCTTGAGATAGCTCAGATACTCCTCGTATAGAGGCATCGGCCACACCCGCTCACCGACCTCTTCACCGAGCTTGCGGAAAGTGTCGAGAAGCTCCTGATCATTGCCCATCATCCCGGCTGCCTCGTGACCGAGGGCCACGACACAGGCCCCGGTGAGGGTTGCAAAGTCGATGACGATGTCGGGGTTGAAGCGAGCCGAGTAATGGAGGATATCCGCGAGAATCAGACGTCCCTCGGCATCTGTGTTGTCCACCTCCACCGTCTTGCCATTGGACATGGTCAGGATATCTCCCGGTTTGATGGCGGTTCCAGACGGCATGTTCTCGACGGCGGGTATCAGGCCGACGACCTTGATCGGCAGGTCGAGGTCCGCGACCGCCCGCATGACTCCCATCACCGTGGCGGCGCCGCACATGTCGAACTTCATCCACCCCATCCCGGCTGCCGGTTTGATCGAAATTCCACCGGAGTCGAAGGTCACGCCCTTGCCGACCAGGACCACCGATTTCTTGGGTTTTTTGGGGCGGTGCTCGATCACGAGCACCCGCGGTTCTTCCGCGGAGCCTTGACTGACACCGAGAACGCCGCCCATTTTTTCCTTCTGCAACTCCTTCATCCCGAGGATCGTCACCCGCAAACCGCTCACCTCTTCGGCCATTTCCTTGGCCGCCGACGCGAATGCTTCGGGGTTCAGATCGTTGGCGGGCCGGTTCCCTAGGTCGCGCGCCAGTTGCTGCGATGTTCGCAGCAGGCGTACCCTCTCCAGCCGCTCCTCGAGATCCTTCTCGGTTTCTCCCGCCAGGGGGAGAATGTGGAGGCCATCGATCTTCTCGAACTCGTTTTTCTTCGACTTGAAGTGGTCGAATGTGTAGTCCGCAATCGAGGCTTCGCGCAGCGCGAATAGTCGAGATTCGGCGGCGCCCAGCCCATGGACCCTGACTGGAACGCCGAGACCGATCTGATACTCGCGATTCTTGGTCGCCTGTTGCATGACACGGTTGAGCGCCTCTCGGAGCTTGGAGTGGGTGAGGTTTCGTTCCTCGCCGACGCCAACGAATGTCACTCGGTGGGCCACGTCGAGTGGGACATTCCCCCGAGATGAGTTCCCCCTCTTCGCCGCGAGGGCCGAGGGCCTTGGCCTTGGCCCTCAGTGCCCTTTTTTCTTTGGCGGCGAACTCGAGGCCGCTGAGCGGGTCGGTGCCCGTGCATCGAAGGATGTAAATACAGTCGAGAGGTTCATCGGGGGCGGTGCGAAACTGATGAAGATCTGCCATTGGGTGAGTTCAACCCTCCCTCAAAATCAATTCGGCCGCGCATTGTAACATATTCTCGTGAAGCTTGATAACGTTATTTGGAGTCAATTGTTTAAGGCATCGTTGTCGGCTCGTTTTCCGAGGGGTTGGTGCGGATTCGGGCATGATCGTTGCTTTGACACGCCTCGAGCCTGCTCGCTCAGAATCTCGGGCCTGCGCCGGGATCTACCGGGGCATGGTGGTTGAAATTGAGGATCTGACGTGAGAGCGGGTGACAGATTTGAACGCCGGCTCGAGACCGGGTAACCTGAAGTCTTGCGGACTTGAATCACAGGACTTGCGGGCTTGAATCACAGGAGGAGTCATCATGGCGTTGGTGAGCATGACGGGGTTTGGACGGTCGCGGGGCCGGCTCTCGGATCGCCTCGGTGCGTCTGTGGTCGTGCGTTCTGTCAACCATCGGTATCTCGACATCCAGATCCGCACCAACCTCCGCGAAGAGGCCCCCGAGGTCGAGGCGGTCGTGCGGTCGGTTGCATCAGACCGGTTCCAGCGCGGCAGGGTGACCGCCCAGCTCAATCTCGAGCGCCACAACGCTGCGCCGGTGGATGTGACGGTCAACGTCGAGGCGGTGCGCGATGTTCTCGAGCAGCTCGTCCGGATCGAGATGCCTGAAAACACCACCGGGTCGCTAGGGCTGGGAGACGTGCTCGCCGTGCCGGGTCTGGTTTCGGTGACGGCGCCTGAGACGATTTTCGAGGATGATGAATTAGCCGCATTGAAGAAAGTGACGGCCGAGGCGGTGGGTGAAGCAGTCGAGATGCGCGTCGCCGAGGGCACTCGACTCGGCCGGCAGATCGAGTCTGAGCTGGCCGAGCTGACCGCCTTCGCCGACTGGTTCGAGCCCCGCATGCCTGACATGCGTCAGCGGATACTCGAACGAACCAAGGAGCGTGTCGAGGCCCTCGTGGGCTCGTCGGTGGCCACGGTCGATCCGGAGCGAGTGGTCCAGGAAGCGGCGCTGATCGCCGACCGTGCAGATGTAGCCGAGGAGGTGGTGCGGCTTCGTTCCCACCTCGAGACCTTTTCCGAACGGCTGCGTGCGGGAGGCACGATTGGTCGTACGTTGGACTTTCTGTGCCAGGAGATTCACCGCGAACTCAACACCCTCGGCTCGAAATGCCGGGAGCTCGGTGTCGCCGAGCGAATCATCGATGCCAAGGCCGCAACGGAGCGTGTCCGCGAACAGGTTCAGAACCTCGAATAGGGCGAACGCGGTATGATCGACGAGGATGCGAACCGGGGGGCGGCTTGATACGCGGCCGTTTACAGACGAGGATTGCCCGTCACATCGCCTTTGCGGTGGTAATGAGCTTGGTGTTCAGTGCTCTGGTGCTGGTTGTGTTCCGGCACCGCTCGGTGAGGCAGAACATGGAACAGTCGGCACGTACCTACGCATCCCTCGTCAGCAAACCCCTGGAATCGCTTGCGGGGTTTTTGGGGTCTTCGGGACGAGGCATCCTCGATCAGCAAGTGGCGGCTCTGCGCGAGCTCAACCAAGACGTGTCCCGACTCGAGATCGTGGATGTGCGCGGTGACGTTGTGCTCCGTGCCGAAAGTGGCGCCGTCAACGTATACGGCGACGGTGCAGATCCGCCCACAATTACCGATAGTGAGATCCTGCGCGCTATTTCCAGGCTCGAATCCACCGCTGTTCGAGTCACCGAACCCGACGGAACCCACGTCTACCGGGTTGTGGCGCCGGTTGTTCAGCAGTGGGGGGGGCATATGTACTCTCTCGTAAGCACCTTCAGCTACGAGAGGGTCGATCGACAGTTTCGCTCGTCATTGTGGTTGTCCGCGCTGATCATTATGGTTGGCCTCGCCCTCACCCACAGGGTCTCTGTAACGCTCGCCGGCGGAATTACGCGGGAGGTAGATCGGCTGCGCGAGGGCGTGCAGAGGATCCAGGAGGGAGATCTGGACGAGCGGGTTTCCATCAGCTCGCGAGACGAGATTGAAGAGCTCGCCGAGGCCTTTAACGCGATGGCGGCCGAGCTTCAGAGCACGATTCACCGGTTGCGCGAAGCGAACCGCGAGCTGGAAACCCTCGACCAAACCAAGGCCGATCTGGTCGCCAATGTTTCCCACGAGCTCAAGACTCCGCTCACGGCTCTTCGCGGGTATTTGGAGCTGATGACGGACGGCGGTCTCGGCGAGATTCCCGATGAGGCGCAACGGGCTGTCATGGTGTGCAGAAAGAACGTCCAACGACTTTCACTCAGAGTCGAGGAGCTCGTCCAACTGTCTCATCTCGAACGGTTCACATCCCTCGACGCGACGCGGGAAGAGGTTGCTCTTCCCTCCATCTTGGAAGGAATCGCCGACACGTTTCGACCGCGGCTGGAAGAGAACCGCATCGACCTCGCCCTCCGATTGGATCGGGACCTACCTGTGCTGGAATCCAATACCGAACAGATCGAGCGGGTCTTTCTCAACATCATGGACAACGCGGTCAAGTTCACACCTGAGGGGGGTACGGTTCTGATCATTGCCGAAGAACACGCCCACGAAGGACGTGACGGCGTTCGGGTTACGGTGAGTGACAGTGGGGTTGGAATTCCGTCTGTAGCGCTGGTCCGGATCTTCGATCGATTCCACCAGGTGGATCCCAGCTCCCGACGGCGTTTCGGCGGTATGGGTTTGGGGCTTTCCCTGGTTCGCAGCATCGTCGAGGCCCACCGTGGGACGGTATGGGCCGAGAGCGAAGAGGGGATCGGCTCGACCTTCTTCGTTTGGCTGCCGATTGTCGGAAGCACACACCGACCGCCGAAGGGGGATCAGCCATCTGTTAGACTCGATACTGACGGCGCAGATCGCCACGCGGTGGAGGAGGCTTGATGGCGCGCGTTTTCGTAGTTGATGACGAACCCGACATGGTGGACCTCCTCGCGACGATTCTCAAAGCGGATGGTTTCGAGGTCGACACCGATACCGACGGGCGTTCCGCCCTGGCACGGTTGTTGGCGGAGCCGCCCGATCTCGTGCTGCTCGATTTGATGATGCCGGATCTCGATGGTATGGAGTTGCTCAAGCTGCTGAGGCTCGATCCGAAAGGGACATCGGTACCAGTGTTGGTCGTCAGCGCACGGACCGGACATCAGGATCAGCTCGGGACGCTGCAGCTGGGTGCCAACGCTTATATTTGCAAGCCTTTTTCGCCCCGTGAACTCGTGCGCCAGGTGCGACAGCTTCTCGCGGCACATCAGGGCGATACGAGTGCATAACGAGTTTGGAGATTCCGATTCAGTTGAGCTGCAGACGAGAATCCTGCAGTACCGTGCAGGTCTCTTCGATCCGCTGACCAAGCTGCCCACGCTGCCGGTCGTTATAGATCGCGTGCGTCAGATGTTGGACGAACGTGGAAACCTCCATGTGCTGTTGGTGCGGATCGAGCACGAGCAAAACCTGGAGCGGATCGTCGGTTGGGAACGATACGATGCCGTGCTGAGGAGCGTGGCCAGCCACCTCAGCGGTCTCCTCGAAGCTGTCGCCGAATCCGCCAACCTCTTGTGCCAGGAAAACGTCCGCGGTGACATCTTCCTGGTGATCCTGGCCGACCATTTCGAGGCTGGGAGATTGCATGACACCCTGATCGAGGGAATCAAGATTACCAATGACAACGGCGAGGACGAGCTGGTCGCAGTCCGTGTGGGTCAGGGTGTGATCAAAATGCGACCTGCCCTGCGGGTCGAGCGAACCATCTACAACGGTATTCTTGACGCTCGGCAGGATTTCCACCGTCGGGGTGAGGCCCTCGACCAGGCTCGCCTCGACGAGGTCCGGCACATTTTGCGCGATGGGTCGATCCGGACCCTTTTCCAGCCCATCGTGCGCCTGCCGTGGCGCAAGATCTTGGGTTTCGAGGCGCTCAGTCGGGGCCCGGAGGGGTCGTACCTGGAGACAGCTGACAATTTGTTCGGGTTCACTGAGCGGGCGGGCATGCTTGGCGAGATTGAGACGCTGTGCGTCGAGCGTGCTCTGACCAACGCCAAGAAGCTCCCCGAAGGTTCGATTCTTTTCCTAAACCTGTCCATGCTCGGTCTCGAGTACATCGAGTCCGAGGAGCCGGGTCTCACCGGGAAGTTCAAGGAGGCGGGGCGGTCTCCGACGGAGTGCGTTCTGGAAATCACCGAGCGCACCTACGCCGAAAGCGCGGACCGGCTTCGCGAACGGGTGGCGGAACTGCGCAAGAACGGTTTCCGCATCGCCATCGACGACATGGGAACCGGCTACAGTGCGCTCCACGTGCTCGCGGAGCTGCAACCGGAATTCATCAAACTGGATAAGATGTTGGTCCGCGACCTGCCCGACGAACCCATCAAACGTAACTTGGTGTCGGCAATTACGAGGTTTGCCAGGGACAGCCAGTCGGTGGTGATTGCGGAAGGCGTGGAGACCGAGGACGAGGTCGAGGTGCTCACGGAACTCGGCGTCGAGCTCCAGCAGGGCTATTTTTTCGGTTTCCCGGAACCCGTAGAGAAGCTCAAAAACACCAACGTCCTGACCTTTAAACGAGAGCCCGCTAAATCGTTCTAACCCGGTCTTCTCACCGAGTGTCTACTGGGGCGGCGAATGGCAGCCATCTGTCGTGCTTTTCGCGAATCGTGCTCCTCGACGTAGTGCGACTACGACTGCGTCGCCCGATTCGCGAAAAACCCAACATCTGACTACCCTTCGCTGCCCTCGCTACGAAACCCGGTGAGAAGACCGGGCTAACGTTTATCCGATCCACAACAGCAGCCCTGTGGCCACCGAGAAGTAGACCGCCAACGCCAGCGAGTCGTTGATCGTTGACACCAACGGCCCGGACGCGACGGCCGGATCTACGCCGGCGAGGTCGAGAACCATGGGCATGGCCGTGCCGAGGAGGCTGGCCGCCGACATGCCGATTGCCATTGCCGGCCCGAGGGCCAATCCAATCAGTGGATTGTTGTGGAACAGCAGTGCCAAGGCGGAGGCCGCGGCGCCGCAGACCATACCCATGAAGAGGGCGACAGAGGTCTCACGCAGGATGTGGCTCAGAAATTTCGAGCGTGGCAGAGTGTCAAGCGCGAGGCGCCGCACGGTCGTGGTGGAGGACTGTAACGAGGTGTTGCCGGCCATAGCCATGATCGCTGCTGTGAACACCGACATCTGCTCATACAGGCCGATCTCGCGCGAGGCGAGGACGAGCACGAACGAAGACAGCTGGGTCCCGGCCAGACAGACCAGCAGCCACGGCAAGCGGTAGCGCGCGACATGGAGGATCGACGTTGATTCTTCCTCCTCGGCGGACGAGGCGGCCATCTTGTAGATGTCCTCGGTGGCCTCCTCCTCGATGACCTCGAGGATATCGTCAACGGTTACCGCCCCCATCAGTCGGTTATCCGCATCGACGACCGGGATCGCCACGAAGTCGTACTTGTCGACCAGGTCCGCCACCTCCTCCTGGTCGGTGTCGACCAAAACCGAGATGAGGTCAGTCGACATGATGTCGCCGAGCCTCGCAACGGGCTGGACGGTGACCAGTCGACGGAGGCGAACGAATCCCTGCAACTGGTTCTTTTCGTCGACGACGTATACCGCAGCAGTGACCGTGTCCTGGTCGGCCGAGCGCAGAAATCGGATGGCATCATCGACGGTTTCGTGGGGCTGGAGGGCCACGACCTCCGGGTTCATGATGCCACCGGCCGTGTCTTCCGGGTAGGTCAGAAGGTGCCGGAGAACCTCCTCGTCCTCGGTTGAGATGTGTTGCAGGACCTGCTCGGACTCGGGTTCCTCGAGCTCGCCGATGAGGTCCGCCGCCTCGTCGGCGGGAAGGGCCTCGGCAATCCTGGCGAGGCGCTCGGGCTCGATCTCCTCGACCAGCTCGGCGCGGATTGAGGCCGTGGTGTCAGTGAGGACGGTGCCCGCCGCGTCATGGTCGAGGGCTGAGACGATCCGCTGTCGGTCGTCTAACGACAGCAGGTCGAACCATTCCGCGATGTCTTCGGGACGTACCAGCCGCAGGAAGATCCGGAGCGCCTCCTCCTCGCCATCGTGGAGGAGGGCGTGCAGCTCCTCGATCAGATCACGTACGCTGGTCTCGTCGGACACAATCCCTCCGGCGGGCAATCATAGCGTACCGTCGGCGCATCGGGCAGAGGGTCGATCTCGCGCCCGTCTCCGTGCCCGTCTCCGTTTCCGTACCCGCCGCCCGCGGTCTTCGACCACAGCTCTGCCCGTTTCCGTGCCCGCGTCCGTGCTTGTGTCCCGGGTAGGCGCTGCCGCGAGAGGATGCCAGGCACGCCGATATGACGTTGAGGACAACGTCATATCGGGATGCCAGGCACCTCCGGTGAGCGCGCCTGCGGCTCGCAGGCGGGCTACACACTGCCGAACGACGCCCCCCACCTTTATTGTGATCGCGCCGATTCCGGACCTCTGGCCGCGTTTTCCTCCCTCCGCTCGGTCGGGATGGCCGGACGGCCTATCTCTCCCTCGCTCCAGTCGGAGAAACGCACCCAGAGGCCCAAACTCGTCGCGATCGCAAAACCTCCGCCGAACTCCGGTTTCGCGGGACCTGGTTCAGTCCTGTGACCCCTGAGGTCGGCGCGGCGGCTGCGCCGCCCCCGCCGCTGCCGCTCCAGGCCTCTGCTGCGGCCCGCGATACGCGGCCATCTGGCAGTCGCAAGGGTGCGTCCCCGCGAGGTTCCTCCGGCTTGAAGATCCCGATTCTCCGGGGCGGCGTTGCCCGTGAGTGCCCCCTCTGACGATGTTTGGGCCAGAGTTATCTGCGCGCAACAACCCCTGTGATCCCAAAATCGTCAGAGACGGCACGTCCGGTCAGCATCCGCGACAGCGTCACGCCGACTGGGGTCTTCGGGTTCGGGATGCGAGCTTGGGGGACGGCAAATCCGAAATCCGAAATCCGAAATCCGAAATCTTCCGGCCGGTCGGCCGGAGCGCTACCGCTTGAAAAACCCCGAGCCCTTACCGCCGCCATTCTGCAGCTGCTGGTTGAGATCCTTGATGCGCTCGTTGAGGGCGTTGATCTTCTGCTGCGACTCCTCGCGGGCCCGCTGTACCTCGGAACGGGCGATTTCCGCCTCGCGCTGAAGCTCGTCGGTGCCGCCGGAGGTTTCCTGGATCTGGTCCCGGAGGGCGGCAAGATCGGCCTCCAGGGCCTCGATCTGCTCGTCCTTCTCCTGGAGCTTGACGCTGTGGCGCTCCTCCATCTCCTCGTACAGCCGCTTGGTTTCGACCAGTTCGGTGATCTGAGAGAAATCTGCGGGCGACGGTGACATTTCACCCTCCCTGAAGCGTTCTTCGATGCTCGGAAACATCTCTCGCAACTTGAGCGAAAGATCTTCGGGATCGGCGGAGGCACCGATGGCCTGTTCGTACGTGATTTGATTGTGGGCGAGGAGAGCGATCAATGACTGGTTCATGCTCTGCATGTGGTAGAAGTTGACCGAGTTCTCCATCTCCTCGAGGATTTCCTTGATCTCGCCGTTTTCGATGTGTTTGGAGATCTTCGGCGCGTTGACCAGGATCTCGCAAATGGGCAACCGGCGCTTCTCCTCTTTATCCTGGACCAACTGCATGGACACGATGGCCCGCAACACCAGACCGAGCTGACCGCGGACCTGGGTCTGCTGGTCGGCGGGATAGGCGTCGATGATGCGATCCACCGTCTGTGCGGCGTTGTTGGTGTGGAGGGTGGAGAAGACCAGATGCCCCGTCTCGGCCGCTGTAATGGCCGTGGCCATGGTTTCCAGATCGCGCATTTCGCCGATCATGATCACGTCGGGATCCTGGCGCATGGTGTTGGTGAGGGCTTCCATGAACGACGGTGTATCGGTGCCGACCTCTCGCTGCGAAATGGTTGCCCGGTCGTCTTGAAAGAGAAACTCGATGGGATCTTCGATGGTCACCACGTGACACTGTCGCGCTTTAACGATGAGATTGACCATCGCCGCCAGCGTCGTGCTCTTGCCGGAACCCGTCGGACCGGTGATCAGGACCAATCCGCTGGGATACTCGGTGAAGGATTCGATGACGTCGGGCAGGTTAAGCTCGTCAACCGTCTGGATTTCGAAGGGCACCCGTCGGAAGACCCCGGCCATGGTTCCCCGCTGCATATAGATGTTGCACCGAAAACGGGCGACCCCCGGAACGCCGTATCCCATGTCTACGGCCTGTCGTTTCTCGAATCGTGCGCGCTGCCCCGGGCTGAGGATCTCGTTGAGCATCTTTTCCACATCTTCGGGCTGCAGCGGATCCGCCTTGATCGGAATCAGCCGGCCCTGAATCCGCAGCAGTGGTGGACGCATCGGCTTGATGTGGAGGTCCGACGCCCCCTTCTTTGTCATGAACATCAGTAGTTCTTTGAGCTCCACCAATCCTCCTTTGAGCTCCGACGGACTATCTCAAATTTAACACAGCGATGGGCCGCTGCTGCCCAGGTAGGTCGCGTTTCCTGTCGCGAGGCACAGTTCCATCGCGACAACAAGGCTGCGCCCCCCGTCCGAGTCCGCGCCCGAATCCGTTTCCGAACGCCCGCCGACCGCGGTCTTCGACCGCGGCCACGGTCACTCACCGCCCTGCCCTCGGAACGCCAGCGTTCCTCGGTCCCGCCGGTGAGCGCCCTCGCGCGCCTTCGGCGCGCCGGCGGGCTACATTCGAGCGAGCGGACGCCGTCGAGCTCCTTTTTTTCCCGCCCCCACCCCCCGCCCACCCGCCCTCGGAAAGCCCCGTCGGGCCGGGCCCGCCGCGACTTTCCAAGGGGAGGGAGTGTTTTTATTGTTGATTCGAGGCTGATTGTGGTGTGTCGACGGTACTGGAAGCGCATAGCGTGGCGAGCACAACCAAGTCCGCCGTGCCGGTCAAATTCTGACTGGGGACTCCGGGTAGAAAGACCAAATCGGGGGTGGGCTTGTCATGGCCTAGCCCGAAGGGCGAAGCCGGATGGGCGGAAAATCCGAAATCCGAAATCCGAAATCGATCCGTAGATCGTCTCCGATTCTGGTCTACCATGGCGCCATGAAGGTCTACACGCGAACGGGCGACGACGGTGAAACGTCATTATTGTCGGGGGGGCGGGTGAGAAAGGATGATCTCCGGGTTGAGGCCTACGGTTCGGTCGACGAACTGTCGTCGCTCGTGGGGCTCTTACGGTGTGAATCGGTCCCTGACGACGTGGCGCAACACCTGGTCGACGTGCAGCGGTCTCTCTTCGCGGTGGGTTCTTTGCTGGCCGATCTGGAAGGACGAACGGGACACGAATCGGAATCGTGGGAGGTCGAGCGGCTCGAGAGCTGGATCGACGCCATGGATTCGAAGCTTCCCGACCTGCGGGCCTTCATCCTGCCCGGCGGGTGCCGTGGCGCGGCCGTCGCTCACGTTGCCCGGGCGGTGTGCCGGCGGGCGGAACGCCGCGTCACCACCCTTTCTGCGACCGAGGCTGGAGCGCCCGAAGGCGTGCTGCGATACCTCAACAGGTTGTCGGACGCGCTTTTCACGCTCGCCCGTTTTCTCAACGCACGCTCCGGGAATTCAGAAGCCGAGTGGCATCCCGGCCCGAAACAATGACTGCGATTCCGGTGATTTCGGTGCCTACTTGGTACAATCCTCCCCTTGTAGAGGGGCCCACTTGATGCAACGTCTGACCATTAGTGAATCTAACCTCGAGCAGCTCTTCGGGACGCGGGACGAGAACCTGCGCTACCTCGAGGAGCGTCTCGGCATCTCGGTGAGTGCTCGGGGTGCGGAGGTCCAGCTCAGCGGGGACGAGCAGGCTGAACGTATTGCCGCTCGTCTTCTGGCCTCATTCGACAGCATGCTTTCTTCTGGCGGTGTGATCACCAAGGATGAATACCGAACCGCCGTGAGGGTGCTCGAGGAAGATCTGGAGATCGATCTCGTCGATTTCTTTCTTGACGCCTCGATCCCGGGATCGCTAAAACGCTACGTGATGCCGCGGAATCTCAACCAGCGGCTGTTCATCCGATCGGTCTACTCATACGACTATGTCTTTGTCACCGGTCCGGCGGGAACGGGGAAGACATATCTCGCAGTTGCCCTCGCCGCGGCTGCGCTGACGGACAAGCAGGTGCGGAGAATCGTGCTTGTGAGACCGGCGGTGGAGGCGGGAGAGAGGCTCGGCTTCTTGCCCGGGGACCTGGTCGAGAAGATTAATCCCTATCTGCGTCCCGTCTATGATGCCCTGTACGACATCCTCGGCTACGACAAGGTTTCGAAGCTGTTGGAACGACAGGTGATCGAAATCGCACCCCTGGCCTTCATGCGAGGGCGCACGCTGAACGATGCATTTATCATTCTCGATGAAGCTCAAAACACGACTCACGAGCAGATGAAGATGTTCCTGACCAGGATGGGATTCCACTCGAAGACGGTGATTACGGGCGACATCACTCAGATCGATTTACCGTTTGCGAAGACGTCGGGTCTGGTCGAGGCGTTGCAGGTGTTTGACGGGGCAGAGGGATTCTCCTTCATCAAATTCCACCATCGCGATGTCGTCCGCCATCCGCTGGTTGAGGAAGTCGTGGACCGGTATGCGCGGTGGGAGAAGAAAGCGCACGCGAGGGAAGACGAACAGTCATGAGGGGCAATGGGAAGCAGCCGGTAGAGAAAGCGTCGGTTACCCGCATCCAGCGCGGCCTCGAGGATCGTGCAGGTTGGTGGGATGCGCTGCTCGATCGTCCTGTCCTGTGGGCGGTCATAGCGATCATCGGTTGCACCTGGCTGATGCTGCCCAAGGTCGGTATCGGACGGCCTGACTGGCAACCGGGCGATGTTGCCAGCTTTGACCTGGTGATTCCTTACGACTCCACCCTGCCGGACGAGGCCGCGACCGAGACCGCTCGTCAGGAAGCCCGCGCCGCGGTGATTCCTGTTTACGACCTCGAACCTCGCCTCCGGATAGAACTTGAACACGAACTTCGCATCTTGTTTGCCGCCTGCCGCGACCGGATGGGCGCGACCGGTGACGAGGTCGCCGATCTGGCGGCGATCACCGACCTGCGTGCAACCCAATCGGTGATGCGAATCCTCGATTCGTCCTCTTGTTCGGATAGGCTCGAGGAGGTGCTGGTCGAGGTTGTCGACGGGGTGTTCCGGGACCGGATCGTTGACGACCGCAGAGGTCTGGAAAATCGCGGCGAAAAGGGTATTGCGCTGAGAGACCTCTCCACGGGGCGAGAGAGGACTGTGCGGTTGGATGAGCTGTCCGAGGCCGTCGACCTGCGGTCCGGCCTCGAGCAGGTTCTCCAGGCGCGGTTGCTCGAACAGCCGGCCGTGGCGCGCCGGTGGATCGCGCCGGTTGTCGATTTCCTCGAAGCGAATCTCGGGCCCAACCTGGTCTTCAGTCGCGGCGAGACGACCCAGCGCCAACGAGCAGCGGCGGAAGGCGTGGTTCCGCGCTCTCGAGGCCTTCGGCGGGGTCAGGTCCTGATCCGTCGCGGGGACACCGTTACTGACGAGGTCGCTGACACCCTGCGGGTGTTTCGCGAGCAGCGTCGTGATATCGCATCGACGGCGCGAGTCGCGGGAATCGCACTGCTCGTCGGTCTGATGTTGGCGGGATGGTGGCCGGTGCTGCTCCGGTTCGGCGGGCCCCTGGAGGCCAAGCGCCGCCTGTCCATGATCTACATTCTGGTCCTTCTTTTCACCCTCTCGGTCCGCCTCGGCTGGTTCATTGCCAACGCCGTAGCCTTCAACGCCCAGGGACAGGCGATGTCGACGGCGGAAGCCTATCTCTGGGGTTTACCGTTCGCCGCCGGACCCGTTACGGTGTTGGTGCTGTTGGGCATGCAGCCTGCGCTCCTTTTCGCGGTGTGCGGGGCCGGTGTCGCAGGAGTGTTGCTCGGCGGTGATTTTTCGGTTGCGGTCTATGCTCTGGCCTCGGGCGTCGTCGGCATCCTGGCCGCCGAACGGTCCGAAGACAGGATTTCGTTGAGCCGCGTGGGCCTTCTGGTGGGAGCGGCAAACGTGGTGGTTCTCCTGATCCTCGAGCTCTATCTGGGATTGCCGGATCCGCCCGGGACAGTGGGTCTGTCCGCGATCTTCGCATTCGTCGGCGGGCCCATTTCGGTGGGAGTCGTGTCATTTCTCCTGCCGGCCCTCGAGAGTGCGTTCGGCATCACCACCGATACCCGCTTGTTGGAGCTGTCGAATCAGAATCTCCCGCTTCTCAAGCGGTTGTCTCTCGAAGCGCCGGGGACATACCAACACTCGCTCTCGGTCAGCAATCTGGTCGAGGCCGGCGGCGACGCAGTCGGTGCGAACGCGCTGCTCCTGCGTGTCTGTGCTTACTATCATGACGTCGGCAAGCTGGTAAAACCCGAGTACTTCGTGGAGAATCAGCGCAACGGCAATCCCCACGATGCACTCCTCCCTTCGATGTCTGCTCTCGTCATCCAGAGCCACGTCAAGGAGGGCCTCGAGTTGGCTCGCGAGGCGAAACTGCCGCTACCGATCCGCCAGGCCATAGCGACTCATCACGGCACGAAGCTGATCCGCTACTTCTTCAACAAGGCCCAGGAACGCAGTGGAGAGGAGAAATCCGAGGTCCGTGAGAGCGACTATCGTTATCCAGGCCCCAGGCCGCACACCAAGGAGTTGGGCATACTCCTCCTCGCCGACGCGGTCGAGGCGGCTGCCCGGACCCTGGACAATCCGACGCCGACCAAGGTGCAGGCGATGATCAGCAAGATCTTTTCGAATGCCCTCGAGGATGAGCAACTCGACGAGTGCGAACTCACTTTCTCGGAGCTCGACAAGGTGGCGTCGGCCTTCCTGTGGGTGCTCACCAACATGTACCATCACCGGATCGATTACCCCGGCTTCGATTTCAACAGGAGGCAAGAGGCTCGTGACTCGGGTCCACATAAGGTGGGAGAGAAGGCCGTCCAAGCCAGCGGCTGATGCATTGCGGCGAGTGATCACCGGATGTCTGGAATCTCTCGGTTTGGAAGACTCGGAGGTCCACGTGCTGATCGCCGGGGATGACCGGTTGCAGCGCCTGAACGATCGCTACCTGGGCCGTAACCGGCCGACCGACGTGCTGTCGTTTCCGGATGGCGATCTATTGCCATCAGGAAGGATCCTTCAGGGCGAGGTCGTGATCTCGCTCGACGCAGCGCGGCGGCAAGCCGAAGAGCTGGGACATGATGAGCTTCGTGAGCTTTCCGAACTCACCCTGCACGGGGTTCTGCACCTCGTGGGCTATGATCATGAGAGAGATCACGGTGAGATGGACGACATCGAGTTGCAGCTGCGTGAGGAGTTGTTGCCATGAATTCTAGCCTGTATTTCTCACTGGATTCCATGGCGAGGGCGCAGAGTCGTACTCGACAGTACGTCGAGCACCCTGAAGCGAGAAAACGCCGCTGGGTGTGGTGCATCGGCGGCCGCAGCTGGAAGTTGGTGAGAAATGCAGGCTGAATTCGCGGCCTGGTTGGTTCACCCGGTGACCCTCGGAATTGCGGCGGCCGCGGTGGCGGCGCTCTTCGTGGTGATCGAGCTGCTGCTTCGATCGCTGTCCCAACTAGGCAATGTGCGGTTTCAGGGGATTCTCGAGGAGCACCCGGAGCTGTTCAGCAACGCCTCGACAGTCCACGTCTCGCGGCTCATCGATGTGCTTCGATGGCTTCAGCTGGGGTGTCTCGGTCTGCTTTGGCTGGTGGTTTTGCGTTTTCCAGGCCTCGAGTTCGGCGTCGTCGCCGCCGTCGCATTGGCGCTACCGATAGTTCTGGTGGTGGGGGTCCGATCCCTGGTTCGGCCTCTGTCAGAGGACGTCGCCACGGTGTTGCTGCGCTCGGTTCGGCCTCTCGCCTCCCCACTGGTTCGGTTGATTGTGCGCGTCAGCCCGGAGTCGTCGGCGCCGTCCGTCGAGGATGAAGAGGAGGAAGCGAGTGAGGCGGAGATCCAGGCCTACCTCGAGGCCGGCGAGGCCGCCGGAATCTTCGAGGGGGACGAAGGAGAGATCGTCGAGTCGCTGGTGGATTTCTTCGACACCGTCGTGCGCGAGGTCATGACACCGCGGACGGAGATGATCGTCGTCGCGGACACGGACAGCTACCGGGAGCTGCTCGAGGTCTTTGCCAGGACCCACAAGAGCAGAGTCCCGGTCTATCACGAGACCATCGACCGGATCGTGGGCGTGGTGCACGTCAAGAACCTCGTCAAGCACGGGCTCCGGGGTGCCGAGCCGGGTGTCGCGGATCTTGCCCGCGAGTGCCTGGTGGTACCTGAGAGCAAGGAGTTGGGCGACCTGCTCCGCGACTTCCAGCAGCAGCACCAACAGATGGCGATCGTGGTGGACGAGTACGGAGGGACCTCCGGTCTCGTGACCCTCGAGGACATCCTCGAGGAGATTGTAGGAGAGATTCAGGACGAGCTCGATCCCAAACAACCGCCCGATTGCCAGGAGTTGAGTCCGGGGGTTTACAGATTGCAGGGCCGAGCGCCCCTCGAGGTGCTCGAGGAAATCTTCGGGATCGAGGTCGCGGAGGACGACATGGACACCGTCGGTGGGCTGGTTTTCGCCCGTCACGGTACGGTTCCGGCTGCCGGGACCGAGGTCGTGGACGAACCTCACGGCCTCCACTTCACGGTCGACGAGATGGACGAACGGCGGATCGTCAGCGTGACGGTTCGCCGCGTCGATGAGTTGGGAGATGGAACGGACGAGTGAATTCTCAATTCTCAATTCTCAATTTTGAATTCCGCCCAAGCTCCCCCGACAGCATTCGGAGAGTGGGCGGGAATTGAGCATTGAGAATTAAGAATTGAAAATTATCCTTGTGGTCGAGAAGCGGAGGAAATTGTCGGGTGGTGAGCTCTAACTCGCGAAGCGGCTATGTGGCCCTCGTTGGGCGTCCGAATGCCGGCAAGAGCACCTTGCTCAACGCGCTGATCGGCGACAAGGTAGCCATCGTTTCCGACAAGCCCCAGACCACCCGCAACCGCATCATCGGAATACTCAACGAGGAGCGGGGACAGGCGGTTTTCTTCGATCTGCCCGGGGTTCACAAACCGCTGCACCGGATGAACGCGCGCATGATGCAAGAGGTGCGCTCGGCGCTGGAGGAGGTCGATGTCATCCTCCACCTGGTGGACACGTCGATCTCCTGGGGGCGCGGTGAGGCGTACCTTTTCGATCTGCTCGAACCGGTGCGGCCGCCGGTGGTCGGGGTTCTTACAAAGATCGACCTCGTGCCTGCCAAACAGGATCTGCTGCCTCTCATCTCTCGCTACCACAAGCGGCGACCGGAATCGCCGTTGGTCCCAATCTCCGCTATCGAGGGCGACGGTCTCGGGGAGCTTACCGGCGAGGTGTTCACCCTCCTTCCGGATGGGCCGCCGTTGTATCCGGTAGATGTCGTCTCGACTCAGACCGAGCGCTTCTTCGTGGCCGAGGTCGTGCGCGAAAAGCTCCTCCACAAGACCCGCAATGAGCTGCCGTACACCACCGGAGTCGTGGTTGACCTCTTCGACGAAAGCGAAAATCTTCTCCATCTCGAAGCCGTGATCTATGTCGAGCGCAAGAGCCAGAAAGGCATAGTCATCGGCAAGGGCGGGAGCATGATCCGGGCGATCGGCCAGGAAGCTCGCGAAGAGCTCGAACGTTTTTTCGGGTCCAAAATCTACCTCGGGTTGCGGGTCAAGGTGCACCCGCGATGGAGGGACGACCCGAAAATACTGGTGGAAATGGAACCGGGCAGGGTGGACCTCTTGGAAAATTTTGACGAAGAGTCGGAGTCGGAGAGTTGAAATTTCGGATTTCGGATTTCGGATTTCGGATTTGTTCGAACCCCCAGCGTGATTGTTTCGGGGCGGGTGGGAAAAATATCCGCAATCCGAAATCCGAAATCCGCAATTGTCGGGTGTTTTGGGGTGGGTGAGTTGGTTGCGCTCGACACCATTGTCGTCTATACCGCCGACGGGTGTCCTCACTGTGCGGCTCTGTGTGCGGATTTCGACCGGCGGGGGGTTGTCTATCGCGAAGTCAACCTCAGCCGCGAGCCAGACGAGATGAAGCGCGTGCGCGATATGAGCTGGGAACACCGTCTGCCGGTGGTCGCCGATCACGAGCGGGTGTCGATTGGTTTCCGCGGTGGCTCGTCCACCTTTGCCGAGCTAGGCTTGGAGTAAAGCCCGAGTCCGCGCCCGTGCCCGTCTCCGTGCCCGGTTTCTGGCTACGCGCTTCCGACGGCGAGGTGCCCCCGTTGTTCGATGCGGTTCCACGAGAGGATGCCAGGCACGCCGGCATGATGTTACTCGCGGCCTTGCGGCCGCGGTGAAGCACCGTCGCCAGCGCCTGGCTCATGGCCTCCTCCTTCGGATGAGGCCTGAGCTCACTCCGCTGCCGCCGGCGGTTTGAGGACAACATCATGCCGGGAAGCCAGGCACCTCCGGTCAGCGCGCCAGGGATGCCAGGCACCTCCGGTGAACGCGCCCGCAGGGCGCGGGTAACTCAAAACTAAAAACTAAAAACTCAAACCTGGATGGGATGGGTGAGCGGCATTCCTAATTCCTAACTCCTAATTCCGAATTCATTCCTCGTTCTCCGGTCGCCCCCGCAGCGCCTTTTTCTGCGCCCGGCGGCGTTTGGACTCGAGTCGTCTTTGACGCTGCGCTTTCGACACCTTGCTGGGGATGCGCGGTTCCTCCTTGGCGAGGGCCTCGGCCAGCAGCTCCGCGAACCGCTGGATCGTGGCTCGCCGGTTGGCCTCGCGGCTGCGGTGCCGTTGGGACGTCACGTGCAGCACATGGTCCTTGGTGATCCGGGTGGCCAGCCGCTCCTCGATCCGGTCACGTTGATCGATGGTCAACGAGCTGGAGTCGCGCACATCAAAGAGCAGGCGCACCTTGGTTTCGACTTTGTTGACGTTCTGGCCGCCGGGACCCGAGCTGCGCGAAAACTCGAAGCGGAGCTCGCCGTCGTCGATCGTGACCTGGTCGTTGATGCGGATCATGGGTCAATTATCGCCGAGAATCGGCCAGGTTGAAACGTTCAATGTTAAACGTTCAATGTTCAAACGTTTGAACGTCGGCGGTCACGAAAAACCCCCGCCCTGGGTTGGACGGGGGTAAATTCGAAATTCGAAATTCGAAATCTTTTACAGCAGACTCTGGATCTGCTCCTCGAGATGAACCTCGTCTCCCTCCTCGAAGCCGAGGTGGAAGAACATTACCTTGCCATCACGATCGATGAGGAAGGACGACGGGTAGGCACGCACCTTGAAGATGTTGCCTACGATCTCCGCGTCGCCTTCTGCATTTTCGAGCATGGTGTACGTGAGGCCCTTCTCCTCGATGAACTTCGTGGCGCGTTCGGTGTCGCGCTTTCCTTCGACGGCGATGATCTCGAAACCCTGGTCCTTGTACTTCTCATACAGAGGCTGCAGGCGTGGCAACTCCACGCGGCAGCCGCCTCAGGTGGGGAACCAGAAGGCGAGCAACATCACCTTGCCGTCGCCGACCTCCGATAGGCTCACGGGGTTGCCTTCGTAGTCGGCGAGCTCGAAGTCGTCGACCGAGGTCGCGAGCTCGTTGCGAGTCGACCAGAGAAATTCGTCAAAGTCCCCGTCGTCTCCGTTCTTGGCTACGTAGGCCTCGCGAAGAAAGGTCTTGGCGCCCGAGCCGTCTTCGCCGAAGAGGGTCTCCGCACCGAGGAGCTCAACGGCCCTATCGATGTCGCCCGCGGCCAGGGCCGCCCGTCCCCAGAACGTGTAGAGCGGGGTGTTAGGCACGCCGAGGTAGCTGACGCTGCCGATTGCGTCGGACTCGGCAAAGCGGGTGAACGCGAGCTCGGTGTCGCCGAGGTTGTAAAGCGCCCACCCGTCGTAGGCGAGGGACAGGGCCTTGCGGCGCCGAACGCGCGGCGCAATTTCCTCGTCCGTGAACTCACGGTCGGGATAGTCGGCACGGTAGATCTCCGGCGTTGCTAACTCGGATGCCGCCAACGCATGCTCGTCCGCCACCATCCATTCCTCGAGATCGGTTGCGGTTTCGGTAACGGACTGGTGCTCTTCGAAGGTGAGCGGCCGCACCGCGCCGAGGTCATTCGCAACCTGAGCGACGTCGAGAGGAACGTCCACCGAGTCGGAAAGGCTCAACAGCTCCATGCTGACGGCGAAGCGCTGATCGGGGGATTCGATCTGCTCCAGCGCGGCGGACACGATCTCGTAGGCCCCTTCGGGGTCCTCCAAGTCGTTTCCGCGGTAGTAGACGACGGCGCCGGCCATCGAACCGCTGTACTCGGTGTCCGGGAACCCGGCCAGATAATCCTCTGCGAGCTTGGTTTTCGCCTCCGGGGTCTCGGCCTCGGACCAGGCGGCCCTGAGCACGCCAAAGGCTTCCTCCGCCGGATCCGCTGCCTGCTCCTGCTTCGAACAGGCGCCGGCAAAACCGAGGAGAACGCACAGGGTCAGAATTGTTGCTCTTCGCGACATATGCCCTCCTTGTATTCGCGCGCTGTTTTCTCATTTGCGCGCCCGTGCAG
>PVMK01168667.1_pt1 | contig 37534 bp, 31 predicted proteins | sample 1853481 | NCBI WGS metagenome assembly PVMK01 (sample SAMN08533507, study PRJNA380276) | Marine sediment metagenome, whole genome shotgun sequencing project.
AAGGCGTCCCGTGATACCGCCCATCATGGCCACCGGCACAAACACGGCGATCAGGGATAAGGACGTGGCAACGATGGGACCTGAAACTTCCTTCATGGCCGCAATGGTTGCCTCAATCGGTTTCAGGCCCTTCTCCATTTTTGCGGTTACAGCCTCGACCACAACAATGGCATCGTCAACAACGATACCAATAGCAAGTACCAAGCCCAGTAACGACAGCGTATTGATCGAAAAACCCAGTAATGGAAAGATCGCAAAAGTACCGATCAGGGATACCGGTACGGCAATCGTAGGTATCAGGGTGGCGCGCCAGTTTTGCAGGAAGACGAACACCACCAGGATAACCAGCAGCATTGCCTGCCACAAGGTGGTGATGATCTCGTTGATGCCCTCATCAATCGCCAGCGTGGTATCCAGTGAAATCAGGTAGTCAAGATCTTCGGGGAAATTCTGTGCCATCTCTTTCATGACCGCCTTGATCTCATCGGCCACTTCCAGCCCGTTCGCGCCTGGTAACTGGTAGATGGACAGGATTGCCGCCGGTCCGCCATTCAAACGACTGATAGCACTGTAAGATAGCGTACCCAGCTCGACCCGGGCGACGTCTTTAATACGTACCTGCGAACCATCGGCATTGGAACGCACAACGACGTTACCGAACTCCTCAGCCGTGGACAGGCGACCTTTGGTGCGAACCTGGTAAGTAAACTGTGTACCCGCCACCGCCGGTGGCCCGCCGATCTGCCCGGCCGGAGCGATCACATTCTGCTCCCGGATGGCGTTGGTAATATCGGGCACGGTCAGACCCAGTTTTGCCAGCTGATCCGGTTTGACCCATATGCGCATGGCGTAGTCGCTGCCGCCCAGCACGCTGGCCTGGCCCACACCCTTGATACGCGCGATGGCATCGAGGATATTAATCGTCAGATAATTACTCTGGAAATTCTGGTCATAACTGCCATTGGGCGAGTACAGGCTTACCAGCAGCAAAGGGAAGGAAAGTTTCTTTTTGACCGTCACTCCGAGGCGTTTGACGAATGCTGGCTGTGGCTTCGGAAACACGGTTCTGGACCAAAACATTGGACATATCGAGATCCGAGCCAACCTCGAATGACACCGTTAATGTCATGGTACCGTCATTGGAATTGACGGACTTCATATATAACATGTTCTCGACGCCGTTGACCTTTTGTTCCAGCGGCGTAGCGACTGACTGCTCTACCGCTTCTGCATTGGCACCGGTATAGCTTGCCGAAACCGAGACTTCCGGCGGGGTGATTTCAGGGTATTGAGCAACCGGCAGACCACCCAGCGCTACCAGGCCCACCAGCACGATGAGTATCGCGATGACCATCGCGACGATCGGGCGGCGTACGAAGAACTCTGCCATTCTTTGGCTTAACCGCTGCCGTCCTGGCAGGTTGCGGGTCGACCTGCAGGCCCGGCCGCACTTTCTGCAGGCCTTCCACGATGACGGTTTCGCCTCCTTCGAGCCCGGTATTACTCACCACACATCATTGCCAACCTTCGGACCCAGCTCGATCTCAATGGCCTCTACCTGGTTTTGCTGATCAACCGCATAGACCGGAATCGGCCCTGCATTTCAATAACGGCTTTGCGTGGTATAACCACGGCAGCTTTAAGGATCCGGTATTGTGCTCTGATTCGTGCAAATTGACCCGGTAACAACACATTGGCCGGGTTCGGAAAGGCCGCCTCCAGGGTGTAGGTACCGGTTTCGGTGCTTATAGACTGAGCACTGGCAATAATTGTCCCCAGTTCGGTGTGCTCTGTGCCATCTGCCAACAAAAGCACAAGATCAGCAGGCTCCGTGCGATCATCATCGGCTCTAAGATGCTCCTTACGGCGTGAATAATGACGAGCTAGGGACAGGTATTCGCGTTCGGAAATTGAAAACCTGACCCGGATAGGATCAATATCCGACAAGGTGTTCAAGACGATCGGGTTTGGATCACGTCCGACAAACTCACCGGGCTTGGCCTTGGTCAGACCGATCAGTCCATCAATGGGTGCATGTATCTCGGTATAGCCTAATTCAATTTCAGCCAGCTCCACATTGGCTTCGCTGGCTCTTACGCCCGCCCTGGCGGCAGCCTCCTGCGCAACCGCCGAGTCCAGGTCCTGTTCACTTACCGCCTTGATCTCTGCCAACGGACGGATGCGGGCGAGATCGGATTGTGTCTTGGCGCGGGTCGTTTGGGCTCCTGCAAGCTCACTTTGTGCAGCTACCAGTTTTGCCCGAAACGGCTGAGCATCGATGGTATAAAGCATATCGCCCTTTTTAACAAAGGTCCCCTCTTCAAACTCCATAGTCTCCAGGTAACCCTCAACCCTGGTCCGTATCGGAACATCCTGGGTGCCCATAGTGGTGCCAACCATTTCCATGGTCAAAGGCACATCCTGCACGGTGGCTTGTGTTACGCGAACAACCAGCGGCGGCGTTTCACCCGCCGCTTTGTCAGACGAATCACAAGCACTTAATAAAAGCGCCAGGATTATGACTGTACTGAATTTCACGGCTTAACGAATTTTAATGTCCAGCGATCAGTGTTTCCGGTTACAGTTTTACGGCCAACTTCATAAACCAACTCATCATCCAGCCGGAAGTGCAGGTCTGAATAGTCCACAAATTCAAATCCAGCGGCCTCGATTTCATGAATGGCCAAAACCGGGTCAATCCGGCGACGGTTTTCAGGAGTGTCTGATTCCATGTGACGGCGTGTATGGTCAACAACAGCATATACGCCACCTGACTTAAGCGCGTCAAAGGCAGCCTTGTTCATGGCCTCACGACCGGCGGCATCGAAATTATGGTAATTACGGAAAGTCAGCACCATGTCCATACCGGTAACACCGAGTCCGGTGGTTTCCAGTGTATAAAGGCGGGCATCTTCTTTCCTATAAAGCTTCGATTCTTCAGAGATGACCTTTACATGCTCAAAACCCGGTTCTGAAACCAGCGACTTGGACACACGCCCGGTACCCAGCGCCGCGTAAAACTCGCCATTCTCCTTTACAACCGGTGCCAGCAACTTTGTATACCAGCCACCACCGGGAATCAGTTCTACAATCTTCATGTCATCACGAAGACCGAAGAACTTCAACGTAGGTATCGGCTTACGGTTACGGTCACGATCTTTTTCTGCATCCGTACGGATATCAGCGGCCAAAGCTGCTTTAAGCTTGGCCTCAACAGCATCAAAATCATCAGCAAACGCCAGGCCAGCAGAAACCAGCAACAACACACTAAGAAAATATTTCATCAGATATTCCTGTTATTCAGTTACAACAATATGGTGTGTAAGCATAAAGGATTACAAGGAAACGGGATATACCCTTAGGGGTCTGCCAGAGATGATTCAGGATTTCACGAACCAGAGAAACCCCATACCCGAGTTTATGTCTTACACGATTGAGAGCATACCTCCCATTCAAACCTGGCTCGTCCTGACGCACACTGGATTTATGAAAAATCTCAGCCAACTATATCTGGAGCTTGCCATTGACTGTATATGACCATAATATACATTACATGATCGATTGGACAGGGATCATCGGGTTTGACTGGGATGAAGGCAATGCCAGGAAGAACGACAAGCATGGTGTATCAATGGCTGAATCAGAACAAGTATTTTTCAATATGCCTCTGTTGGTACTGGAGGACTCCATACACAGTCTCCAGGAAATGCGTTTCCACGCATTGGGAAGGGCAGATGATGGACGGCTGTTGCATATCACCTTCACACTGCGACAGCGGAACGAAAAGATACGGGTGATTTCAGCAAGAGACATGCATCGTAAGGAGCGGTTTTTTTATGAAAAAGCAAACTAAGATTGTGCCAAAGTTTTCCAATGAGGAAGAAGAACGGGACTTCTGGGAACAAAATGATTCTTCAGACTATCTCGATTGGGCCGCCGCACAACAGGTCGTTTTGCCAAACTTGAAACCAACAACTAAAACCATTTCCTTACGATTGCCTCAGCACCTATTAGACTCCCTGAAGGCTGCTGCGCATTCGCGTGATGTGCCATACCAGTCCTTGATAAAGGTTTGGTTACAGGAAAAATTGCACGATCAATAATCTGTGGAACCCGTTCAAGGATCGTCATTCCGGCCTTGAGCCGGAATCCACCTTGTTCTTTTTCTAAACTACCGACAACAAAAATGGATCCCGGATATTTGCTCTGCAAATTCCGGGATGACGTGTAGCTTTTAAATTCCGGGATGACGTGTATTTAAAATCAGCTTGTTACTCCACGCCTCAGGTCGGCGATCTGATCCAGCAATTCAAGTGCCAGGGCGGCGCCTGCCAGGTTTACACCCAGGTCGCGTTGCAGATGAATGGCTGTTTTGACCCGTCTCAGACTGGTCACCGTGAACTGCCAGTGCTCGACATCACCGCCAACGGGATCGAGTATGCCCTCATCTACCAGCAAGGTGATGGTCTCAACTTCTACCGTGCAACTTCGGCATAAGTCCTTAATCGTGACCAGTTCATAATCTTCCAGTACCTGACCGGTAAAGGTTTTATCGGTAACCATGATCAAGCTACCTCCATCGTCGCACGGGCATCAAACTCCAGCTCTTCTTTCATGCGCTCATATATGGCCCGTGCCTTGTCATTATCCGCAGGCGGCAAGGCAATTTGCAATACAACGTAAAGGTCTCCCGGTGTTTTGGCAGGAATGCCCCGGCCTTTCAGCCTCAGTTTCTTACCGGCTTGTGAATTTGCTGGAATTTTCAGGTCTATGGCACCGGATGGCGTAGGAACCTTAACACTGGCGCCGAGTGCAGCCTCCCAGGGCGCCAGTGGCAACTCCAGGTACACATCAGCACCCTCAACGCGGTAAAAACCGTGGGGCCTGAACTCAATTTCGAGGTACAGATCACCCGCTTTACCATTGCCCATGCCGGTTGCACCCTGTCCGGCCAGGCGAATTTGCTGACCCTGGCGTATGCCCTTTGGAATGCGCACTTTCAAAGTCCGCTTGCGGGTGACGACATGACCGTCCGGGCTCACTTCCGGCATCTGCAATGTTATTGAGCGCGAAGCACCCTTATAACTGTCTTCCAGGTCGATCAGAACTTTGGCGTGATGATCCTCACCTTGCATATGAAACCCCCGGTTGGCGCCGGGGGCCCTTGCCTGCCCGAACAGCGATTCAAAAAAGTCACTGAAATCATGTTGATTACCACCGCCCTGCGGTGCGCCATGAAACTCAAACCCGGTGCCCCAATCAGGTGGTGGTTGAAAACCCTGCTGGGTATTCCAGTTCGATCCCAACTGGTCGTAAGCGGCACGTTTTTCGGGGTCTTTCAGAACCTCGTTGGCCTCGCCCAAATCCTTGAATTTCTGCTCCGCATCCGCTTCCTTGCTGACATCCGGGTGGTACTTGCGGGCCAGCTTTCGATAGGCACGTTTGATCTCATCCCGGGTGGCTTTGCGGTCCACACCCAAAACTGCGTAATAGTCTTTATATTCCACGACTACTGAATTTTTTCCTTAGGCGTATATGTCTCGGCTTCCTGCTTTGTGAGCTCTATAACACGTAATGTCCAGTTTGCGAGACTGGAATTGACCTCAAAATGAAAACGGCCACCCTCGTCAAGCAACCTGACTCCATTGGTAACGTACTTTGTTGTGACAACCTTACCCACATATTCGCCATTTACATCATCTATCAGGTTCACGGCCACCGCCATTTGCCCTGGATAATCTCCGCTCACCCGCCAATCCACTATCCAGGGTGCTTTAACCTCGAATTCTGTAGTGTTCCTGCTTTCTGAACCTTTGAATTCTTTGATCAACTCCCTGGCGTCGGCGCCAGGTGAGAAACAATATATGGTTGCAAAAACAGCAAAGCTAATGAGTAATCTGTTCATCTGATTCTCCTGATTTAGTGAAGTAACAAGTCAGGCAGGATGCCTTTGATGCTACTCCGGTAAGCCATTGGGCTAATGCCAGCCCAGTGATTGGCATGCCCATGTCATCCAGACCCCTTATCAGGGGTATTATCTGGCTGGAATGGATAAGTGTTGTCTGGGTCACATTTACCGGGCTCTTAAAACAGCTGTTACCTATATATAAGTATATTGTCGTAAATTGCAAAGCGATATACGGGTTATTGACATAATATTAAAAAGAGTGACCGGCGAACATGCAGCGAAACACCCCCACAAGAGGACATGTATGATCTGTTGAACAAATGGACTCATCAAGTTTTAGGAGACGTCATGAAAAAACTGCTTTCCCTTTTGGTCTATAGCGCAGTTTTAACGATAGGCTCAATGACCTTGTCCTCGTGCGCCACCAGCGCAGCGGATACTGTAGAGGCGCCCGTTGTAACCCAGATCGAACGGGTGGCAAAACCTGCAAAACAAACACCCAATACCAACGCCATGATCTGGCGGTTTATCGGCCCAATGACGGGCAACAGGGGCTCTGCGGTTGTCGGTCACCCAACCGATACCAATGTGTTTTACCACGGCGCATCCAATGGCTTATGGAAAACACCGGACGCAGGCCAAACCTGGATGCCTGTCGGGGATGATTATTTCAAGACCGGTTCGGTTGGCGCTGTAGAAATATCCCAGTCCAATCCGGACATCATTTATGTGGGAATGGGTGAACCGCAAATGCGTAACAACGTCACATGGGGAGACGGTGTTTATAAATCGACCGATGGTGGAGAAACCTGGATACACCTGGGCCTTGAAGATACCCACCATATTTCACAGGTCAGAATCCATCCGACCAATCCTGATATCGTTTATGTGGGTGCTTACGGCCATGCATTCGGGCCAAATGAAGAACGTGGTGTTTTTAAAACCACGAATGGCGGTAAAACCTGGAAAAAGGTTTTGTATAAAAGCCCGACCGCCGGTGTGATTGATTTATTCCTGAATCCTTCAAAACCGGACGAACTGTTTGCCTCGGTGTGGGAATTTGAACGAAAAGCCTGGGGGCCGAAAACAGGTGGCGCAGAAAGCGGCCTGTGGAAAACCACTGATGGTGGCGACAACTGGACAGAAATCACCAAAAACAACGGTATGCCGGAAGGCCGGATGGGTCGTATCGGCATTGCCATCGCAAACGAAGAACCCAACCGGGTTTACACCCTGATCGATTCAGAAACCAAACCTGGCCTGTATCGTTCCGATGATTCGGGTGAAAACTGGTCCTTTGTTTCCGATAACTTCCAGATCATTGGCCGGCCTTTCTATTACAGCCACATCATGGTGAACCCATCCAATGCCGATGAGCTTTGGGCACCGAACAATCGTTTGTTCTCTTCAAATGATGCCGGTAAAACCTGGATCGTCGAACCCGGCATTAAAGATGATTTCCACGATATCTGGATTGACCCCAAAGATGCCAACAGGATGATCGCGACCAATGATGGTGGCGTGCAGGTCACCTTAACCGGCGGCATGAGTTGGTCCACCCAATACACACAAAAGAATTCACAGTTTTATCGTGTTGCCACAGATAATGAATTCCCCTACAACGTCTATGGCAATTCACAGGATATTCTCACCTACAAGGTGCCAAGTGCTTCAAGATGGGGCGGGATATCCGGCTATGAAACAACCCTTATTGGTAATGGTGAAACAGGTGATGTTTACGTAGACCCTGATGATAATAATATCGTATATAGCATCTCGTCCGGCTCAGTCGTCGGTGGCGGGGCACCATTTACCAGGAACAACATTAAAACAGGCCAAAACGAAGTGCGCTCGATTTGGCCTGAGCCGATATTTGGTTTGAACGCATCAGACATGCCCTACCGCTTTCAGTGGGAAACGCCTTTCTTCATTTCCAAATATGATTCGGACACGATTTATTCAGCTGCTAATGTTGTATTCAAATCAACCGATGAGGGCTTGACCTGGGAAGCCATCTCCGGCGACCTGACCCGGGATTTGAAAGATAAACAGGTCATCACCGGTACCCCCTGGTTACCTGAATATTTTGGCCAGGAAGTTTACAGTACCATTGCTCGACTGGTTGAATCCCCAGCAACAAAAGGCATTACCTGGACCGGTTCAGACAATGGTCTGATTTATCTGACCCGGGATGAAGGCAAAACCTGGAACAATGTAACTATCCCCAATTTACCGGAACTCGCGTATATCCGTGAGTTGGAGGCTTCCCCGCATGATGCCGCCACCGCCTATGTTGTGTTATCACGCTACAACACTACGGACGATTATGCCCCCTACCTGTACAAGACCGACGATTACGGTAAAACCTGGACCAACCTGAGTCCGGCTTTCCCGCAGGATCAGACGACCCGCACGATCCGGGAAGACGCCGTTCGTAAAGGCCTGCTATACGTTGGCACAGAAAACGGTATTTTTGTTTCAATGGATGACGGTCAACACTGGCAATCCATAAAAATGAACCTGCCGAGTGTCCCGGTACTTGATATTGAGATAAAGGATGAAGACCTCGTCATTGCGACCATGGGCCGTGGATTCTGGATATTGGATGACATAACACCCATTCGTGACCACTACACAAAAGTACTTGAACAGCCTGGTTATCTCTTTCCGGTCTCAGACCATACCCGCTTTGGTTATAGCTGGTGGATGGATTACGCGCCCGGTGGCGACCCGGGTGGTATGAAGAAATACTTTGTGCAGAACCAGCGACCCGGCCTGATCTATTACGAATTAGGTATTGTCAACGGCGAAAAGAAACGCAAGTTCGTTGATGCCGGCGACCCCAAGCCGCTGGGCGCGATGATCTATTTCAGATTGAATAAAGGTGCCGATGATATAAGCCTAACCATCGCAGATGAACAGGGTAATGACATCATTTCCTACGCCCAGGATGCATTGACGCTGAAGTATGCGGGCAAAGAGGAGTTTTCATTCAAGGCAGGATTGAACCGGTTTGTCTGGGATACTCGCTACCCAATGGTCACCGGGGTACCGGGACGCCCCGCCACCAACATACGACCCTACGCCAAACCGGGTAAATACCAGGCCAGGCTGACTGTAAATGGTGTTTCACAGACACAGGGTTTTGAAGTACATATCAATCCAAACGAACCTTACACCCAGCAACAAAGCGATGAGAAGTTTGTTTTCTGGATGGACCTTTATCAGAACGTGGAAGCCAGCACACAAGACGTCCTTGCGGCACTAAAAGTCAAAGAAGATACTGCCATCAAAGTCAAGGCCGTCAAGGACTCCGGTGCCAGCGCCAGCAAAGTTGAACAAATGGAGCAACAGGCTGCCGTGATCAGCACACTGGTGGACGAATACGAAGCGACCTTTGTTCCAACCGGCCGTACCCTGGCCGAAATCATTAACCAGCCTGCCAAGATCTTCACCAAGATGATCTGGCTGCATAACATGATGGAAATCACGGAAGGGGCCTGTTTCTCAATCAATGAAGGACGTGTATGCAAAGCTCAACCAGCAGCGGGATGCGGCAAATCTTGAGTTTCACAACAAAATTCAGGACGCGTTGACAGAATTTGACGCCATTTCGAACTGACATATTATCCGGGTGGGGCGCCGGAAGTGCCTTACCTGGATTCTAAATCGGTTATTCTGGCCAGGACATGAAAAAACTTCTATTCGGATTATTTGTCGCTTTTAGCTTCAACACTGCCTGGGCGCAGGAGGACGTCACAGAGTGCTCCGAGGCCAACCCGGATGCCTGTGATCCGGAAACCGTTCTCGAGTGGGTTTCGTGGTTCACGGCGGCCGGCGCTGATCAGGTCGAGCGTCGACTCAGTTTCGACGCGCTTCCCGGTGACCCATTGATTCCCGGTGATCCTTTCAAGAACTATTTCGCCTGGAAAGACAACCTCAAGAAAGAACACGGCTTGTCATTCGGATCTGACTACATCACCGCCTATATGAAAGCCAGTGACAGCCTGGGCGATGACAGCGCATTTGCCGGTAATTTCAGGTTTTATGGCTACTGGGAAGCAACAGGTGATGGTCAAGGCAATTCGGGTGCATTGATCTGGAAAGTTGAACACCGGCATGCATTTGGCAGTTACATACCACCTGCTGACCTTGGCTTCGAAATCGGTTATGCGGGTTTGGTGCATCTTACCCTGAGTGACCAGCGTGCTCGATTGTCCAACCTCTACTGGCGCCAGCGCATGAAGGGTGGCGACCTGGTGTTATTGGGCGGCTGGCTGGATACCGGTGACTATGTCGATGTTTATATGCTGGCCAGTCCGTGGACGGATTTTTTCAATTATGTGTTCTCAACAGGTAGTGCAGCCATGCCTGTACCGAATGAGGGTTTGGGCCTGGCGCTGGGCGGCTATCTCAACAACAACTTCTACATGATTGCCGGCTTCGCGGACAGCAATTCAGACCCACACAAACCGGGCGATGCTTTTGATACGTTTTTCGATGACCGCGAGTATTTCAGCCACTTTGAATTCGGCTGGAACGCCACCCGCGAAACTGCCTTTCTGAATAATGTTCACCTGACTTTGTGGCATGCGGACGAACGTGTTGCTGCTAACACACCGGATGGCTGGGGTGCTAACTTCTCATGGAGTAAATCGATCGGGAATCACTGGATTCCTTTCTTTCGTGTCGGATATGCAGATGACGGTGGAGCAATACTGCAAAAATCAATCAGTACCGGCGTCTCCTATCAGTCCGTGGTTGGCGGCAATCGAATTGGTATCGGTTTCAACTGGGGCGAGCCCAATGATACGGCCTTCAAATCAGGCCTGAGAGACCAGTCCAGCATGGAATTGTACTACCGTATTCAATTATTCAAAGAACTGGCCATCACACCCGACCTGCAATACATCAAGAATCCGGCATTGAACCCGGCAGAAGACTCCTTGTGGGTGTTTGGTATTCGAGCACGTTTAGCATTCTAAATATAAACAGATGCAAACATGCTCTGTATACTTATGACCACTTAATTTTTTTGAAGGTGACACGCCGATCATGTACATAGAACTGGCAATTCTTGCCCTGTTTATCTTCATTTACAGCATGGTTGCGGGCCGTATCGAGCGCTCGGCGATTTCAGGGCCGATGGTATTTGTCGTTGCTGGATTCCTGATGGGGCCTTTTGGCTTCGGCTGGTTAAAAGGTGATGCAACCAGTGATGATTTGAGGACACTGGCGAATCTGACACTGGCATTGGTCGTCATTTGCACGGTATTTTTGAGTCTAATCGCGCATGGCGTTACAGCTCACCCGCTGGCGAGATGGATTGAGCGTAAAGAAACCGGCAAATAGCAATCAACAAGCGCCGATCAGATCACTTATATTGACGTGCCTGTCACCAAGGTCATGGAATTGACAGAGAAATACGGTCACGGCGCAGATGAAATCCTGGTGAATCCAGCTGTGCCATAACAACATATGAAGTTTGCGCTTGTATGCGTCGGTTCAATAGAGGATATTTGCACCGATACCCGTAGGAAAATTACAACAAGACGTGTAATAAGTGAACTCAGTAAGGAATTGAACGTAAATGGGACCGCTTAAGGGGCTTAAAATCATTGAGATCGCAGGGATCGGCCCCGGCCAGTTTGCCGGTATGCTGCTGGCGGATATGGGAGCGAGCCTGGTACGTATAGATCGGCCGCTTGATGGCGAAGTTGATTTTCAAATGGATCCACGCTTTAACATCCTGAACCGTAGCCGGCCGATCATCAGCGTTGATCTGAAAACAAAACAGGGCGCCGAACTGGTGCTGGATTTGTGTGAGGATGCCGATGCCATTTTTGAAGGTTTTCGACCGGGCGTCATGGAGCGTCTGGGCCTGGGGCCGGATGCATGCATGCAAAGAAACCCAAAGCTCGTCTATGGCCGCATGACCGGCTGGGGACAGGATGGTCCGCTGGCCAAAGCCGTCGGCCATGATCCGAATTACATCGCCCTGGCAGGAGCTTTCGCCGCCATTGGTGAAAAAGGTCGGGATCCGGTTTATCCATTGAACCTTGTCGGGGATATGGGTGGTGGCGGTACTTTCCTGGTGATGGGTATGCTCGCTGCCCTGCTGGAAGCAGGCAAATCTGGAAAAGGTCAGGTCGTTGATGCAGCCATGGTGGATGGTGCTGCCTCATTGATGACGATGATGCATGGTTTCCTGGCAGCAGGCATGTGGAAAGAGGAAAGGGGAAGCAATATTCTCGATGGCGGCGCACCCTTTGCCCGTGCCTACCGCACACTGGATGATAAACATATCGTCATCGCCCCGATTGAAAGCAGGTTCTTCAAAGTGTTGCTCAACAAACTTGGGCTGGACGATATAGACCCCGCCGACCAGCACAGGCAATCACAATGGGATGAGCTACGGCGGCGTTTTGAGGAAGTCTTTATCACGCGCACCAGGGATGAGTGGTGCGCTCTACTCGAAGGCACGGACGCCTGTTTTTCACCTGTTTTGAGTATGAGCGAGTCCACGGAGCATGCGCACAACGTGGCGCGCGGTACCTTCGTCACCATTGACGGTATTAAGCAAGCCGCACCCGCGCCCAGATTCTCACGCACACCCTCTGAAATCAGCAACGCAGCGGGCCCGGCTGAGCCTGATTTACACCGGGTCCTGAAACAATGGGGCGCTTCCAGAAAGGTTCTTGATCAGCTGTAAGAGAAATCAGAACTACATATCTGACCGGGTATTTGGGCATTACCCTACCTGTAATTCAGCAATTTCCCACAGCCAGAACATCGCACACTGGCTATTATATTAGTTCTTTGCCTCTCCGCTGAAAAATAGCTGGGCGATTCAATATGGTTAAATATTGAATATTTATTGTTTAATAAAAATATATTTTTTATACTTATATGGAATTTGAATTCGACTCGGCCAAAAGCATGTCCAACCTGGTAAAGCATGGGATAAGTTTTAATGACGCGAAGCAGTTGTGGCGCGACCCCAAAGTGCTACTCATCAGTGCTAGTCAGGTTATTGAACCGAGATGGATCGCAATTGCCTGCATTGAAGGTAAACACTGGTCTGCGGTATTTACGTATAGAGGCGAACGCATTCGACTCATATCTGCCCGACGATCAAGAACAAAGGAGATAGCGCTTTATGAAAGCTGAAGAGTTCGACAAATTATTTGATGATGGTGAAGACATTACCCATCTGCTCGATCTTTCCAGCGCGCGGAGACCAAACCTGGAGCAAAAGCGCGTCAACGTGGATTTCCCTATTTGGATGGTGAATCAACTGGATCGGGAAGCAAAGCGCGTTGGTGTAACCCGTCAATCAATTATCAAAATGTGGTTGGCTGAAAGGCTCGAACGTACACAATCAGCTAATGTGTCCTAGCTCATAATTCCAACCCGTTATTCCAAACCCGCTACTCCAGCACCAATATAAACCTGCCCAAAAGACCACTGCTTTCGCCTTTCACGCCGTCCTTTTCATTCCAGATGTATTTATAACCCATATTGACCGAGAAAAATGGTGTCAGCCACCAGTTCAATCCAAGCGTGGCGATCTGCATTTCACCGCCATTAATAGCACCATCAGTCAAATTGATATCGGAATAACGTGTGTATAGCTCCCAGGCCCCTTTACCATTCTGATAAACAGACTTGGCAACAGGAATGCCCCCAAATACACCACCTTTGTTATTGTATGCACGCATTTCACCGGTCAATATCCAGGAGGCCTCTACAAAGTAACCATCAAAGGAAGGATTTCCAAGTGCCGGGTTACTGACATCGGTACGGGTGTATTCTGCGGTCAGCAAAGCCGGACCCCTTCGCCAGGCCAATTCGGCATTGTAGGTTTGAGTCTTGTCTGCCTGGTGAAAATCTGTATCTACAAAATCAGGGGCCTTGTTGAATTCAGACTCGGTTAAATAACGAAAGCCCTGCTTGGCATCTGAATAGCGATAGCCCGCACCCACATGCAAAAGATTGCTCTCATCCTCACTTACCAAAGGTGCCCAGGTAAGACGCCCGATATATTGATTGGCGCCTTCATCAAAACTGTTCTTCTCTTCTAACCAATTGTTGAAAGCTCCAAAAGCCCAGCTGGATTTTCTTTCAGCACTAAAACCGTTCCAGACAATACCGATATTGCGGGAAGGAAGCATGGCATCTGACACTGCAGCCCGCTCCTGGTTGGGTAAAAAGGTGCCGCCGGTCAGGCGGTTCATGGAAATCGGCTCTTTTTGCTTGCCGATACTCATCACTGAGCTTTTAAAAAATGGAATATCCAGGCGGTAGTCAAAAAATGTAAGGTCGTCCTTGTCCCGAACTTCAAATCCCTTGTCAAAAGCATTGGTAGCCGCAAAAATTGTATAAACCCAAGGATTTTCAAAGTTCAGGGTACCAATTAATCCAAAGCGAAAGCCCCTGATCTCACCACCGTCATAAAAACTGAGATCTCCCCACTGGTTTTCGCTGTCCTCGTCCTGGGACAGCCAGTTCATCCTGTCGATCACCATCGCGGAAACAAAAATGCCATTGATATACTTCGTTTCAAATTTATTCCACTTGGTCGTGTCCTGGTAGTTCAAAGGCACCATGAAGGGGGGAGGTGTGTAAGCCAGCCAGCCGGCCTTCTTGGGTTCTTCTTCCGGCTCATCAGCAACCACGCCAATCAATAGGTTCTTAACCACGACTCCATCATCAACCGCGAATATGGAGTAGGTGAAGGTATCCAGCATGACCTCAAAATTATCACGCGGATCTTCTTCAAAAATAATAAAACTGGGTTTTTGCCCAATTTCCAGCCTGCCCAGGAGGATACCCTCATGGGCATTGACTATCATATCCGCATCATCACGGGATATTTTGTCCTCAGTCACGATGTCCAGCTTGTTATCCCGCAACAGGATGTTGACGACCTTGTCTTCGACCGCCCCACTTGGATCAAAAAGAATGACATTGCGGATTAATACCCGGTCAGGGCCTATGCTTTGTGCATGGACTGAAAAGGATGATATCAGTACGAACAAAAGGCACCGAAGAGCATGGGAGTATCTGGAATTTATCATCATTGAATTAAAACATTATGTCTTGATTGTTGCAGGTCAGAATAAACCAGTAGCACCAGTATGTGAATTCAAAGCCATTACTTTATTGACGGTTTTATATTCCTGATCTAATAAACCCCCTAAGATCAGAATGTACTTGATACAATACTGGGCCGGGTTATTCAGAGGACTTATAAAGTGACGAAACGTACAACCACCCCAAACGCCCCTGCAGATGAATCGGTTGACATCAAACAAGCCGCCGCAACTGAAGCAGAAGTCACAATACCTGAGCCCGAACCAGCAAAAAGCGCTGAAGAAATCTTGAGCGAAAGCGAAGCTTTGCGAGACAAGATCGAGCAGTACGGCAGCAAAGATATCCTTAAAGTGGTGGCATCAGCAAAGCAGGAAAAAAGCCTGAAGCCTTACCAGGCCGAACTTATCCTGATGCAGAAATTCTTCGAAACGTCCAAGCGCCGCATGATCATTCTATTTGAAGGCCGCGATGCTTCCGGCAAGGGTGGAACGATACGCCGGGTGGCGCGTTATATGAACGAGAAACACTACCGTGTTGTGGCCCTCGGCAAACCTACCGAGGCCACACGTACACAATGGTTTTTCCAGCGTTATGTTGAACACTTCCCACGCGGCGGTGAAGTCGTATTGTTTGATCGCAGTTGGTATAACCGGGCGATGGTAGAGCAGGTTTTTGGTTTTTGCACACCGGAGGAATACAAGGTCTTCATGAAAGGCGTGGTCGGTTTTGAGAAAGACCTGGTTCGCCAGGGTACGATCCTGGTGAAACTGTATTTCAGTGTAACCAAGGCAGAACAGGCGCGTCGCTTTGACCGTCGCAAGAACGACCCCTTGCGCCAGTGGAAATTGAGCGAAGTGGATTTACAGGCCCAGGAGCGCTGGGATGATTTCACCAGTCAGAAGTACGAAATGCTCAAACGCACCCACTCGAATCACGCGCCATGGACGGTTATCCGCTCCAACAACAAACACGAAGCACGTTTGAACGCCTTGCGCACGATTTTGAACTCCGTGCCTTACGAGCGGGGCAACCATGAAATTGATTTCGTACCCAATCCGGACATCGTTATTTCCGGATCACGTGAAGTCGAGCAAATGGAAGCAGAACGTATCCGGCGTGGTAAGTTTACAACTTAGTGTAGTGTCAACCTTATAACGTAGGATCAGCGAGCACACTAGCCAGGGAATTCTTTTACCGTCTCAGTAACGCCCACCAACGGGCGATATTCAACAGGCTGGCCAACGAGGCGGACAGATAGGTCAGCGCTGCTGCCTTGAGTAAACGCCGGGCGTGTGGCATATCCACCGGTTTGAGAATGCCACTCTTTTCCAGCATCGGTAAGGCGCGATTAAAACTGGCATCCAGTTCAGTCGGTAGCGTCACCATATGTACCAGGGTGGTGGCGCCGAGACTCATAAAACCACCCAGGATCATTAACAGGCTGACCAGGGGCGCGCGCGCTAAAATACCAATCAACGGTGCGGCCATTAAAATACCAGCACCCAGTCTTTGCACCGGTTGAGTCAATATAACCAGTTGGGTACGGATCTTTAAAGGCGCATAACCACATGCATCCTGCAGTGCATGCCCAACCTCGTGCGCTGCCACGGTAACGGCGGTTAACGAGTGCCCATTGAGCTTTTCAGGAGTCAGGCGAATCACCTTATCCACCGGATCATAGTGATCTCCCTTGGAAGTTTCCTCCACTTTCACATGCTGAAGATCATTGCTATCAAGCAAATGCCTTGCTAACTCACCACCGGTACCGTCATAACGATCCTCTGGACTGCTATAACGCGACATCACTTTGCGGACCCACAGACCGGGGCCGAAAACGAGTGCTAAAACGAAAACAACAGGTAAAAGCAAATGCATACCTTCATCATAACCGCATATATAATAAATGGTTGAACCAAATGCCGTCTCAGCCTTCAAAGCAAACTGGAATCGAAACCGGAACCCACTGATGAAACCGTTATTGAAAACTTCCCTGCTGATAATTGCCATGGCCATGGTTGGCAGCATTTCCAGCAATACCGGCGATGAAAGGGCGCTGAAATTTTTTCATACCCATACGGGTGATTCACTGCAGGTTATATACTTCAGGCAGGGTGAATACGATACCGAGGTGCTTGCAGACTACGGCGACCTGAACTCCACACTGTTTGATCAGCGACTCAAACTGGCTGAGCTGGTATTGAATGACCCGGTAGTTATCCAACCACCAGGTGCTTAGGCGTGAATCGTTTCCGCAACACAGCCCTGTTGCTTCTAACACTGGTTTTACTGACGCCTTGTATCGTTTACGCTGACCAGGACCAAGAGGACGAACAGCCCCCTGCCAACACTGTTGAGGAGACTGCGACAGAATCGGAACAAAAGGTCAAAGACCCCAATCGCGGTCGTTTCCTACCTATTCCGATAGTGATCACCGAACCTGCTATTGGCGAAGGACTTGGTCTTGCCCTTGCCTATTTTCACCGCCCAAAAGATGGCCTTGATTCAAAAACGGTAGCCTCTCCAGGATCAATAGGACAGGTCTCGAAAGAGCAGGCGCCCCCACCCACGGTCACAGGTGTGTTCGGTGCTTACACCAGCAACGAAACAGCTGCTGGTGGTATTGGCCATATGAATACTTTCAAAGATGACCATATCCGATTTACCGGTGTGATTGGCGTGGCAGATGTCAATTCAACGTTCTACGTATTGGATCAGCCGTTCAAGTTCAATCTCAGGGGCGCAATGCTTTACCAGGAAACCCGCTTTCGGCTTGGTGACAGCAAATGGTTTGCCGGTATTGGATTTTCCTACCTTGATGCGAGCAGCACTTTTAAAGTTGATATACCGGACGAGGCACCGGCCGACCTGTTTCACTCCGACCTGCGGAACTCCGGTCTGGCTGCCAAACTGGCATGGGATACACGCGACAACACGTTTATGCCAAACCGGGGGCAGTTATTCGACCTGGCAGTTTGGCGCTATGACGAGTCCATCGGCGGAGACTTTAACTACTGGAATGCAAATCTGAAATTACTTTCCTTCCACCAATTACATAACAAATTTGTGTTGGGTTTACGTCTTGAGTACTCAACTATCGAAGGACGGGCACCATTTTTCGCGGTTCCGTGGGTCAGCCTGCGCGGTATCCCGGCATTACGCTACCAGGGTGACCGTGTGCTGGTCGGAGAGGTTGAAGGTCGTTACAACTTTACACCCAAGTGGGCCGTGATCGGCTTTGCCGGTAGTGGCTCTGTTGCCAGCGATGAACCCGTCATCGACACCGAACAGAGTATCTACTCCTATGGTCTTGGTGGACGCTACAAGATTTTCGATGCGCAAAATATCTGGATAGGCCTCGATATCGCAAAAGGCCCGGAGGAAACCAACTGGTATATCCAGGTCGGACATCCCTGGTAGCTGATACCGTAGTCAGGCAGCCTGGCGAGATTGATAACATCGAACCTGGTTGGCGGGGCTACTCGGGGAAGCTTTTGATAATTTCCTGGTATCTCGGGTGATCGCGGATGTTGTCCATGTCTGAATCGTGGGTCAGCCATTCACGGCTGATGTTACCCACCTTGATCAGGCAGTTCTCAAGACAATCCAGAGCATGATCAATCTCTCCTGCCAATGAGAAGAAGCAGGCACCGTTATACTGGATGATGGAATCCATGGGTGCGTTAACCATCGATGTGGACATCCATTCAATTGCCTCTTCCGTCTTGCCAAGACGCAGCAAAGCAAACGCACCCATATTCAGGGCGCGGTTATTATCCGGGTTAAGTTCAAGCACGGCCCTGACTCGTTTGATACCTTCGCGGGTAACCTCCATGGCTTTGCCTTTCTGGTCAAGACTGGTAAAGAGCTGAGCCTGCAACAGTACGCTCTGGAAATCATCAGGACGAACCCGGGATGCCCGTTCAAACAACTTCAGCGCCCGTTCGAGTTCACCTTCGTGCACCTTGGCGCGGCCGAAGAAATACCAGGCCTCGTAGTTTTTCGGGTCCAGCGCAATGGCTTTTTCAAATTCGATTTCGGAATCCCTGTATTCCTGTCTCATACAGTGGGCAATACCTGATGACACATGCGACTCTGCCAGATCGGGTGCAAGCTTCAATGCCCTGGCGCTGGTGCGCTTTGCCTCTTCCAGGTTCACATCACTGGCATTGAAATACATATACTCGAAACCATAAGTATACGCGGCACCGGCCCATGCACGGCCAAAATCAGGCTCAATATCAATGGCCTGTCTGAACATCTGTCGTGCATAGACATTGTCCTGGGTGGTGTGCTTTGCAAAATAGCTAAGGCCACGTAGAAAAAAGTCGTAGGCTTTTGGATCCACCTGTTGCTGCGTCACGTTGAGCTTGTGCTTTAATGAGACACTCAGGGCGCTGGTAATGGAGTTCGCTATTTCTTCCTGGATCTCAAAAATATCTGCCAGTTGCCGATCATACTGACGAGACCACATGTGAAATCCATCGTTGGTATTAATCAGTTGCGCGGTAATACGCAAATTATCACCGGATTTACGAACGCTGCCCTCAAGTACCGCTTGTACCTTGAGCTTCCTGCCTATTTCCTTGATGTCAGTCTGTTTTCCGCCGAATTGAAATGCGGCGACGCGGGAGGCGACGCGCAGGTTGGCGACCTTGCACAGCGCATTGAGGATTTCCTCCGCCATGCCTTCGCAGAAGTGAGCCTGATTGCCTTTTTCACTCATATCATCGAAAGGCAACACGGCGATGGAGGGCGCGCCGTCCTGATAGTCTTCGATTTCTGTGATGGCTTCTATGTTGTCGGCAGGATCCTTGTGGATACCTTGCGACGTTACTTCATAAGACCAGGACAGGACCAAAGCAACGGGGAAACCAAGCAAAACGAGGGCAATCAACAAAGAAAGCGACCATAACGGCACACCCAGGCCTTCGAAAACCACCTCGCCGACCTGCATTACGACCCACCCAACAATAATATACGTCAGCGCAACGCGGACAACTTTACGCTTTTTAAGCTGGCTCCAAAGATCTTTAGCTCGTTTGTTACTCATGGCCGTTACCTTACATTAACAATACACCTGAATGGCTGGTATTAGTATGAGCAGAAATGAATCCCAAATAATGCACAGCATTATCCGGGGCGACGGTGCTAATCACGATTTGGGTGCCTGCGTCAGGGTGTATTGACCAGAGAATCGACGATAGCCCTGAATGCGGCCACGGCAATATCCTTGCTTTCGTAATGGTTGTCCATAAAGCCACGATCCGCACTGTTTTTAACAATGACCACGCCCACTCTACGGTTTACATAAATATATTGGCCATATATTCCAAGCGCCATAAACTCACCATCCGCCTGTTCGGGAATCCACCACTGGTAACCATAACCAAGGGTCGTATCCGAATTGTCCCGCTCACCGGGCATCAAGTGAGGTGCATCCGGGGTAATGCTGTCTTCGATCCATTGTGCCGGAATGATTTGCTCACCATTGAGCACACCAAAATCGCGATACAGTGTTCCCAGTCGCGCATAATCGCGGGAAATAAGATTCAGGCCACCCAGCACCATCGGCTCGCCGGTACTGTCTGTCAGGTAAATTGCATCCTTTTCAGTGCCCAGTTTTGACCAGAGTTTTTCATCAAAGTATTCCACGATGCCTTGTCCTGTGGCAGCCCGCAGCACCATGCCCAACACATGGGTATCGATGCTGACATAATGCATATAGGTGCCCTGCTCGCGCCCGGTGGTCAGCGAGGTCGCAAATTCATCAAAACTTCCACCCAATGCCATCACACGGCCAAAGCGGTTGATGTCGCTATTAAAGTCACCGTAGTCCTCGTTGAAATACACACCACTAGACATCTGCAATACATTCTTGATACTCACGCCGTCATAACCACTGCCCTTGAGAGCAGGCACATAATCGCTGACTGCCTGGTTCAAATCGGGAATATGGCCATCGGTAACAGCAACACCAAATATCGCGCTTAAAAATGATTTGGCCATGGACCATGAAATACGCTGGTCCAGCTCTTTTGTACCCTGGTAATAGTCTTCAAAAGTAATGTCATTACCCTTGATAACGACCAACGCGGTAGCATTGGAATCGACCAGGTATGATTCCATCGTGCGCTTTTCACCTTTGTAGATAAACGTATCCGGCAAGGCTTTGGGCTGATGACCAAAGGTATTTACAGGCGCAGTACGCTTGATGGTTACCGTAGGAATCATTGACTTCATGTCAGAAAAATTACCCACAATCACATCTTCATCGAACAATCGAACGGTGTAATAGAGCTGACGTATCTGGGCCCAGTACAAGCCGGTGAATACCAGCATCAGCACCAAAACCGAAAGGATGGAATACGAAACGCCTTTGCGTGTAATTTTCATGTCTAAGTCTGCTATCGGATTTGCTGAATTGAGGCCTGAAGCTTACCTGAAATACTATGGGCAAGAGGGAAAAAGATCACATGCTAATGGCGCATATTTTGCGTAAACTGGACGTCTTTATCCGCAATTGGAACTCAACAATGCTGCGCACCAGACTGCTCTCCACTATCCTCATTCTCGTCACCCTTTCCTTACCCGTTGCAAGCTTCGCCGCCGAACATCCGCTGGCCGGCATACCGCTACGAAATATCGGGCCGGCGCTAACTTCCGGACGTGTCGCAGACTTTGCTTTTCTGCCGGGAAAATCACAGTCCTTCTACGTTGCCATGGCCAGTGGCGGCGTGTGGAAAACCGAAAACAACGGCATCACCTGGAAACCGGTTTTCGACAATGAGAGCTCATTCGCCATCGGCGTGGTGGAAATAGATCCTTCTAATCCGAACATTATCTGGGTGGGCAGCGGCGAGAATAATGCCCAGCGCAGCGTCGGTTATGGTGACGGCGTATATAAATCCGTCGACGGCGGCAAAAGCTGGAAGCACATGGGTCTGAAAGAATCCGGGCATATTTCCATGATCCGGTTTCACCCAGGCGACAGCAATACCATTTATGTAGCGGCCCAGGGTCCCCTGTGGAGCCCCGGTGGCGACCGTGGTTTGTACCGCTCCACCGATGGCGGCGCAAACTGGAAACGCATCCTGGATATCGACGAAAACACGGGTATCAACGAGTTTGTGATTGACCCGGCAAACCCCGACGTGATTGTGGCTTCCAGCTACCAGCGCCGGCGCCATGTATGGACGCTGATCAATGGTGGACCCGGCAGCGGTATCCACAAATCCACCGATGGCGGTGTGAACTGGTACAAAGTGGAAGGCGATTTACCAAAAGGTGACCTGGGCCGCATCGGCCTGGCCGCTGCACCATCAGCCCCCAACATGATCTACGCCATCATCGAGGCGGACGAAGACGGAAAGGGTGTCTACCGGAGCACTGACTTTGGTGAGAGCTGGGATAAGCGATCCGACCATGGCACCAGCAGCCCACAGTACTACAACGAACTGTACGTTGACCCGCAAGACCCAGAGCGGATCTATTCCGTTGATACCTTTACACAGGTATCGGCTGACGGCGGCAAAAGCTGGGAGAAAATCTCGTTCAAGAACCGCCATGTAGATGACCACGCCCTGTGGATTGACCCGGACGATAGCAACCACCTCTACATTGGCGGCGACGGCGGAGTCTATGAAAGCTGGGATCGCGGTGAATTATGGCGACACGTCCGCAACCTGCCGGTAACGCAGTTTTATCGCGCCACACCTGATAATGACGCACCCTTTTACAACGTCTGCGCCGGCACCCAGGACAACTTCACGCTTTGCGGACCCAGCCGCAATACCAAGACCGACGGCATCACCAACAGCGACTGGTGGGTTGCACAGTTCGGTGATGGATTTAAAGCACAGATCGACCCCACCGACGCCAACGTAGTCTATGCCCAGGCCCAATACGGTTCACTGGCACGTTTCGACCGCATCACCGGCGAAGCGCTGCAAATCACACCGATGCCGGGCGCGGATGAGAATAACTACAACTGGAACTGGAGTTCCCCGTTGATCATCTCACCACACGACAATCGCAGGTTGTACTACGGTGCCGAACGCCTGTTTCGTACCGATGACCGCGGCGAAAGTTGGGTTGCCATCAGTGGCGACCTGAGCCGCAAGATCGACCGCAATAAAATGGACGTCATGGGACGCGTCTGGAGCGTGGATGCCATCGCCAAGAACGCTTCCACCTCAACCTACGGCGCCCTGATCGCAGTGGATGAAAGCCCGCTGATCGAAGGGCTGATCTATGCTGGCACCGATGACGGCCTGATCCACATCACCAGTGACGGCGGCGGCAACTGGAGCACGGTGAATTCCTTCCGTGGCGTACCCGATATGTCGCTGATCGAAGACATCATCAGCTCATTCCACGATGCCGATGTCGCCTATGCGGTGATCGATAATCACAAACGCGGCGACTACAAACCCTACGTTCTGAAAACTGAAAACCGTGGCAAAAGCTGGACACTGATCAGCAACAATCTGCCGGAACGCGGCACCGCGCATACCATCATCGAGGACCACGTCGATCCAAACCTGCTGTTCGTAGGTACAGAATTCGGCCTGTTCTTCAGTAACAATGGCGGTGACAGCTGGACTGAACTGACCTCCCTGCCAACGGTTGCCGTTCGCGACCTGGAAATCCAGCGCCGCGAGGGTGACCTGGTAGTCGGCACATTCGGCCGGGGTGTATACATCCTGGATGATTACTCACCACTGCGATCAAGCACCAGTGAACTGGGGGCCGGAGCAAAACTTTTCAGTGTTCGTGATACCTGGCTTTACATGCCGGACAGCCGCCGTGGTTGGGGTGGCAAAGGCGATTGGGGTGTGGGCCGCTACACCGCCGACAACCCGCCTTACGGAGCAGTTTTTGCGTACTACCTTCCAGAGGACCTGCAATCCCTGAAAGAGCAACGCCACAAGACCGAAAAGAAACTCGCAAAAGACGGTGGCGACAACCCCTACCCAAGCTGGGACCAACTGCGACGCGAAGACCGCGAAGAAGCACCCTCCATCACCCTTACCGTGCGTGACGCGAACGGCAATGTCATCCAGCGCATCGACGCCCCCGCCGGCAAAGGCTTCCACCGCGTAGCATGGAATATGCGCTACCCTGCACCGGACCCGGTCAACCTCAAGCCAAAAACCGATTACGCCCCCTGGGCAAGCCCACCCAAGGGCCCGATGGCTTTACCCGGCAACTACAACGTGACCATGTCAAAACGTGTGCAGGGTGAATTGGTAGATATTTCCAGCGCACAGTCTTTTACGTTGAAACCGTTGTTTGAAGGTGGACTGGTAACAGAAGACCGCCAGGCGCTGCTCGATTTTGAATTGCAGTCAGCCGCCTTGTACCGGGCCATAACAGGTGCCGACAGTGCAGCCAAGGAAATTCAGGGCCAGATCGATCACTTGCTGAAAGCCGCAACAGACACGCCATCATCCAGTGAATCACATGCACAATCTTTACGCGCACTGAATACTCGCATGCAGAACCTGCAAGTCAGGCTTAATGGTGACAGCACCATATCCAACCGAGCCGAAAAGGCACCCATGTCCATCACCGGACGCATCAATACCATCGTAGGCGGTCACTGGGATAGCCAGTCAGCTGTGACAGGTAATTACCGTGATTCCTATGCAATTGCAGATCAGCAATTCCGTAATGTGCTGGTGGAATTGAAAGCCATTGCTTCCGAACTTGCAGAAGTAGAGACTGCGTTACAAGCTGAAGGTGCACCATGGACACCGGGCCGGATACCAAACTGGCCTTAATAAAAAATAGCAGGTGGATTCTGTCAAAGGAATCCACAACTGCCAAGCCGGGAGGAGGTGAGACCGGGAACCGGTCGAGAAGCTGGCCTGGGCCATGCGGGTACCTTCCCCTGAGACTGTGAGCCGACAGGGAGAAGGTGAGACCGGGAACCGGTCGAGAGACTGGCCTGGGCCATGTCGGCGCCCAAGCGCGCCATGGATGGCCTTGCAGCGTGTCTCAGGGGAAGGTACCCGTAGCCCGGCGTTCGGTTAGCACTGGTCTTTCAGGATTCGACTGGGGATTCGCAGGAAGCTGGGTATTCCTCCTGAGACACGCTTCAAGCTCGTCCATGAGCCGCTCGGTCGCCGACATCCTTGTCGGCTCACGGTCTCAGGAGGAATACCCAACTCCCTGCGAATTGTGCGAGTCTGAAAGGAGCGGCTTCGATATGAAATCGTTCTACTCGTAGCGTAAAGCGTCGATCGGATCCAGATTTGCGGCCTTCGCTGCCGGCACGATGCCGAAAATGATTCCCACGCCGGCACAAAAACCAAAGCTCAGCAAAACAGCCCACAGCGGTACGTGCGCTGCCGGGAAACCAGGCAACAATGCTGCTACCAAAGCACCTAGTCCATAGCCGATGGCGACACCTACCAGGCCGCCAATCATGGTTAAAGTCAATGCTTCGATCAGGAATTGCAGAAGGATATCCTGCCGTGTCGCACCCAGTGCCTTGAGGATACCGATTTCGCGTGTTCTTTCAGTCACCGACACCAGCATGATATTCATGATGCCAATGCCGCCGACCAACAACGATATGCCAACAATGCCGGCAGATACGGCCGTCACCATATCTATGACCTTATTAAATGACTCGGTTAACTGCTCGGCGGTCTGCACCTTGAAATCATCCGGTTCACCTGCTTTAAGCCCGTGCTCCTGCCGCAATACACGACGGACCCGGTCTTTCACTTCATCCTGGCGATTCATGTCATCGACCAGCAGTTGGATCTGGATATCCAGGTCTCTTGACGCACCCATGATGCGCTTGGCCGTGCCGTAGGGTAGCAAAACAAAATTATCTTGTGAAAAACCCAGTAATTCACCGCGCTTTTCAATCACCCCTACGATTTTGCACCACTCATTGCCAACCCGAAAAAACTGTCCAATAGGGTCATCAGGTATTTCAAGATCTTCAATCACGTCAACGCCAACTGCACATACCAACCGTCGCCGTTCATCGTCGTCAGCTGTAAAAAAACGTCCTTGCTGTGGATAGACGCTGTTGACATCAAGATAGCTCGGGCCAATTCCTATAACGCGGGAGAATGACACCTGTGAGCGATAACTGATGCTACCCTGGGCCCCAGTCTGCGTGAACAGCACGGGCGTGATATCAGAAATCCCATCAATACGCCGGGAAATGACTTGCATGTCGCTGTCCCGCAGCTTGGCAAATCTTCCCTGCAGTTGTTTCTTGAAGGGTGTGTACGAGCGAATCGTCAAAGAGTTGCCACCCAGCCCTGCAAACTGTGCATTAATGGTGTAGGAAAGCCCCTGCACGATAGAAACGACCGCGATCACCGAAGTCACACCAATAATAATACCCAGCGACGTCAGCAATGAGCGGAAACCATGAGCCCAGATGGACTCAAATGCTGAACGGATGCTTTCGAGTAACATGAACATCAGTACGCTTTCCCCTCCTGCCGCACATCGGAGTCTACTTTGCCGTCTTCAAGACGGATGACCCGGTCGCAATGGGCGGCAATATCAGGTTCATGGGTAACCATAATGATGGTCTGGCCCTGTCCGTGCAGCTCATCTATCAATGCCATGATCTCCTGACTGGTTTTACTGTCGAGGTTTCCCGTGGGCTCATCCGCCAGCAATATAGCCGGTCGCCCCACCAGTGCGCGGGCAATAGCAACCCGTTGCCGTTGTCCGCCTGACATTTGATTGGGCCGGGAGTCCAGCCGGTCACCGAGGCCGACGTGCTCAAGCGCTTCGCTGGCGATACGTTTGCGCTCCGCACGCGGTATCTGGCGATAGACCAGCGGTTGCATAACATTTTTTAGTGCTGAAGCGCGTGACAAAAGGTTGAAACTCTGGAAAACGAAGCCGATTTCCCGGTTACGGGCCTTTGCCAGGTCCGCTTCACTCATATCACCAACATTGGTGCCATTAAGCAGGTAGTCGCCTTGCGTAACACGATCCAGGCAGCCGATGATATTCATCATTGTTGACTTGCCTGAGCCGGAGGCTCCCACGATGGCAACATATTCATTACGCGAAATGTCCACATCCACACCATCCAGCGCATTGAGCACCTGGTCGCCCATCTCGTAAGTCCGGTAGACATTCTGCAATTGGATAACCGGGCTTTCTTTTTCACCCGCTTGCATCAGTCGCTGATTTCCACAGTTACATCGCCGTCTTCGTCTTCATCAGAGTCCTCTGCTTCCTCGACTTCCTCGCCATCATTCAGGTGCCGCAAAATCCTGAAAGGCCCGGAGATAACAATCTCGTTCTCTTCAAGTCCGGATTTGATTTCCTGGTCACTATCGCTGGATATTCCGACCTCCACATCCTTACGAACGGCTTTGCCATCCTTCATTACAAAGACATAGGTTTGTTCCTTTTTGCCTTCGTCTTCTTCATCGGTATCCTCGTTGTAAAGTACGGCCTGTACCGGCACCGCCAGGGTTTCTTCACTGGTCTGGGTATAAATATCAGCTCGCACGCTCATACCGGGACGGATTATCATGGTGTCCTGCTCATCCAGCAGAATTTTCACAAGGAATGACAGGCTCGCCTGGCCGGGTGACCGCCGGGCAACGGATGCAATGGACTGAATCGTGCCGGAAAGCGGCGTATCGGGATAAGCGGCGGTAAAAATATCGGCATTCTGGCCTTCACGGACCTGCGCGATATCCGCCTCGTCTACCTGGACCTCGGTCAAAGTCTCCGAAGGGTCGGCGACCACCATCATGGTGGAGCCCGGAATGTTCGTGGTTCCGGCAATGACGGTTTCACCCACCTTGATATCGACCTGGATAACAACACCGTCAATTGGTGATCGGATGCGTGTCTTGGACAGCAATTCTTCAGACTGATCCAGCGCTGCACTCGCCTGTGCCAGGGACTCCTGCAGGGAGCGAAGATCAACTTTTGACAGTGCCAGCTCACTTTCTACCACCTCGTAACTGTCCTCGTCCACGAGGTTTTTCGCAAACATAGTCTGCTGGCGTGCAAAACGATCCGAAAGGGTCTTGATTACCAGGTGCTGTCGTTCAATGGCAATCCGCTGAATGCGAACCCTTGCTTCCGCCTGCTCCACCTGGGCCTGGTAGGTCTTGGGTTCCAGCGTGATAACCATGTCACCCTTTTTAACCTGGTCGGTCTCCCCGACATGCAATTCAGTGACCTGGCCGATGACCTCTGAGCGCAACTGCACCTGTTCGCGGAAGGCGAGGGTACCCGAAGCAAGGATTGAACTCTTGATCAGCTTGAATTCGACCTTCTGAATTTCAACCTGCTTGGCATCTGTGCCACCAGTGAATCTTTGAAAGTAAAGGCAGGCCCACCAGCAATACTGCCAGCCCGGCAAAAATCAGTATCTTTTTCATGAAATAGTCCCGTCAGGCCATCAGGCCCCAAACGCCGAATATTACCGCCCATGGCAGTACCGCGATGATGGTTGATTTCACAATCTCAGCACCCGTCCAGCGGGCATAACCAATGCTCATCAGGAAAAGCGTCCAGAAATTGATCAGTGTCAATGAACTGGCCCAGGTGAACAATGGGTCGCCCGGACTCGCATGAATCAGCAGCGAATTCAACGATAGTACTTGCAGGTCCTGTGTTGGATAGCTGATTCGAGTCTGCCATGAAGATGGTTGCAAATGCTGCCAGCACACCGAACACACCCACAAAACTTGTCCAGACTGAAAAAGAAAACCACTGGCCAAAGCCGATTTCCGCACCGGTGATGAGCTTGTTTGCCAGGTGCAAATACGTCGACTGGATGGTGTAAATGATGAACGTAATGATCACGATCGCGACCACCGTTGTCCACGTACTGGTATCGGATGACATGAATTTTCGGATGGCATCTGCACTTTCAGCACGATTCTCTGCCGGGATCTGCCGGATGGTTTCTTCAATCAGCCACGGAAAATCCACCCAGCTGTAGTAATACACCATCATGCCGGTCGCCAGCAGGAGGGTGATCAGCAAGGGCCACCATAACCAGGAGGTATGTTGTTTGATTTCGTCCAGGGCTTTGCCCGGGGAAGCGACAATATCCACCATCGCATTGAACACTGAATAGGAATTACCAGTCATTTTCTTCTCCCTTATGCTACGTCGGTTGACTAGCATTGCGCAAATCAAGCCGACGATTTGTTGACCGACATCAAGTATCTGCTGTTTTACCACCTTGCAACAGGGTCAAAAGTCTTGGTCTATAACTGACCTTCCGGGAAAATCCGGAACAGGAATGCCTTGAACCTCAGCCACCGGCTTGCTTGCGGCTCACTGGTTTCAACGACTTCCTCACCGTCAATCACCGCGGTCCACCTGAGTTTGCCTTTTTCATCCTCTGTCACCCGGTATGCAAATGATGGCAGGTTTTGAAAGAATCTTTCCATCATTCCACCGGTGAGGTCTGCATTGTCGATCAGCACCCCCATCTCCGTGTTGATATCAATAGAGCGCGGATCAAGATTCAAGAACCAATGAACGCATGGCGGCGGTCAATGAGCAGAGCCTTGACATGTAAGGTCACCGAATCATATCCCCTGCTGATCACTTCCCCTCCGGCAACTTCGACGCATCAACCCGGACCTCGTACATTTCCACACCGGCGTCGATCATATCGTGCCGATAGCGGGCATAACCGGCATGAACCGGTGTATGGTTATTTGAAGCCAGCGAATTGGTGACAACCACGACCCTGACACCCTTGTTGGTAATGCTGCGCCAGAATTCCACACCGTTTTTTCCAGGTATAAAATAAGGGGTTATAACCACCACTTCCGACTCTGCCTCGTCAACAACAATGGCAAGTGCAGTCACGAGTACCTTGTAATCCGCCGAGACTTTATTCAGAAGTTTTTCAGGGTCATCGGTAACTACGGTGCTGTCAGCAGGGAAAAGCTCCACTTTTCCCTCAATCAGGTCCTGGATCAGGGGTGAAGAAAGGGCTCTTTCATAGATTAAATCGCTGGTCTCCCGGGCTTTTCTGTCCATATCAGCACGTGCTGTCGCCAAATCAGGTAACTTCTTATCATTGCCGAATGCCTCCATCGGGACAGCCAATTCATGGTTCCAAAAGCGATCGAATGTCTCGGAAATATCGGCGGCGATGGGCCCAAGCGCGAGTATGTCGAAATCTCTGAACTCGGCATCGGTCAATAATTCAAAATACTCATCCGCAATATTGCGCCCTCCAACAATACTTATCTGGTTATCAACGGTAAAAGACTTGTTGTGCATCCGTCTGTTGGCGAGCTTGAAGTCACCGAGGTAATTCATGTAATAGATACCACCCCTGCCGACCGGGATTAAACAACCGCAACTCGATATTCGGGTGCTGGTTCATTACCACAAATGCGTCATCATCGACCGTGGTGAAGATATCATCGAGCAGAAGCCTGACACGCACACCGCGATCAGCAGCCTCCAATAACTTCATTGCAAATAAACGACCGGCGGAATCCGGCTTCATAAGAAAATATTGGGCATCAATGGTGCGCTCTGCGCGATCAATCAGTGCGAGTCTCGCACCTAATGCGTCAATTCCCGCCACCAATGGGTAAAACCCTGATTTTCCCGGATGTGCCGCCGTCCACTCGGCCACTCCCCTGGCCCAGGTAGGGTATCACTGGTATCAGCGATCGCTTCACTGTGGGTTTTTGGGAAAATCGAGAGGTGCCGTGGCACAACCCGCCAGGAAGAGGCTCAATACAAGCGGTGCCAGCGTACTGGAAAACAGCTGTCTGATGATTGTCATAGCTCAGAATTGTAACCCTATTATGGACAACACTGAGTTTCTGTTCAGCGTTCCACTCTCACCGACAGGTAAAAGGTCCGGCCGAAAATATCATACATGCCAGTATCGGTATTATTTGTCCAGACGGCATCCGCCATTTGCGGGGGTTGCTTGTCGAACAGGTTATTGATGCCGAACCGCGCCAGAATCGAATCGCTGAATTGGTAGCCAAAACCCAGATCAAAAAAGTTGTAGGAAGATACAGTGGGAATTGCCAGGATCGGATCAGGATAGCCAAAATCAGCAGAATAGAATGGTGCAGCATTACGCGTACCCTCAATCCAGCGCCAGGCCAGGTGAATATCTAAAGAACCGGAAGCATAGTTGATGTTACTGGTTAAGCGGTTGACCGGAAATGTCCCGCCACCCAGGTCCGCCGCACAGGGGAAGCCAAAATACCCTGCACAATCGTAAACCTCGGTGACGATATTTTCCTGGAACTCATTGGAAAGCATATGTGTCCAGATGACATTGATATTGATCCTGGCATCGCCGTTAAATATACCCATGGATGATGGCAGTTCAGCCACGTACTGAACTTGGGTATCAATACCGGCGGTACCCAACAGGCCACGGTTGCTGGTGGGTTCATACAATTCAGAGATATTCAGAGTGAGATCCCGCTGGATGTTATCACAGAAGACACCAGTGGTATTCAGGGGATCAAAGCAGATTAATATGGCGCTGATGCCGCCAATCGTATCTGTTATTTCGAGGTCAAAGTAATCAACTGCAATCGTCAACCCGGGTATTGCAGACGGCGTCAGAACGGCTCCTATCGTAAACGTATCGGAAGACTCCGGGATCAAATCGGGGTTACCGCCCGATGTGACATAGGCCGGATAATTCTCCAATGCTTCAAACACACCGATCAGGTCTGCCGGAATTCCCTGTGCAATACACTTTTCCGCGTTGCCGCTGCCCACCGGATCCCGGGAAGCAGAACATGGATCGTCCAGCCCCCCCCATACGTCCACACTGGTCGTTTGCACTGTGAATAACTCTTCAATGTTGGGTGCCCGAACCGCGTGCTGGAACATAGTCCGAAAACGCAGGGAATCTATTGGCTGCCACTCCAGACCCGCCTTGTATGTCCAGACCGTGCCGGCATTTTTTTAATCTGACCAACGGGCACCGAGTTCCAGGCCCAGGTAATTCCCGGACGGATCATCAATGATGGGCACCAATGCTTCGGTGTACAGTTCGAAAACGCTTTCCGTCCCGTCAACCCCGCCAAAGCCCTGATCCGACAAGGCTTCATCTACCTTGAACCGTCCCTTGTCGCGGCGCCATTCTGCACCAAAAGCCATATCCACGGGTCCCGACCAGATGTCAAAAGGCGCACCGGTCACCACAACGCCGGCCAGGGTTTGTGTCCTCTCCTCAAGACTTTCCCAGGCAGGTGCACGGATAAAGTCCGTCCCTTCAGGTGACAAGCGGCCTTCGCCAAATATATCCAGCGGGACACAACCATTCGATGGATCGAAACACTGCCCACTGGCCGGATCAACCAGCAGGCCTTGTGCAAGCCGTGACTCGGTATAGCCATTCAGGAACATCTCAGACCCACTGGAATCAGTGTAGGTAACCCATGCATCAACATCCCAGCCATCACTAAACTCACCCCTCAGCCCGGCGACCATGCGGGCATAATCACGTGTGTTTTCTAAAATTCTTGGTCCCAGCTCCAGCATCCGCCGGTAAAGGTACATGCCGACCAGGCCCGGTGCGACCGGCGGCATTTGCTCTTCGAAAACCTGCCTTGTTCCAGGTGCCAATACCGGATTATCTGTATTCACAACTATGAAAGTAGTGGCGGGAACCGGGGCAAGATTCCGCCGCGCTTCATTGCGGGTGTAAGTCGCTTCGATATAGGCCTCAAAATTATCCCAAACATTGAAGGTCGACATCAGACCGGTTGAAAAACGTGTCAGGGGTGTTTGCAGATAATTGACCGGTGCATAATTGTATTTGTCAGTACTGGAATCGTACGCCCTCGGTGCGCCATCTGGATCCCAGGATAGGGACACCGGGCCATTTCCCAGGTCAACCGAGGGAAAAGCCACGCGACCGGCTGGTATGATGGAGCTGCCACCCACCGATAACTCACCGGAGACCCAGTCATCTGTGTATGCCACACTGGTGAGTTTGCGATCCGATGCGAACGTGGGGTTGCGTTCATAGTAACCGGCAAACAGGGTGATATTTCCACGCCCGCTGGCCAGGTTATGGCCGTAGACGAAATTGGCGTCGTAGATAGTGGAGTCCCCTTCACCGGTCACGCTGTATGACGCGTCAAAACCGAAACCATCAAAATCCTGACGGGTGATAAAATTTACCACGCCGGCGATGGCATCCGATCCGTACACGGTAGAAGCGCCACCGGTGATAATTTCCACCCGCTCTAATAATGACCGTGGCAGATTGTTGACATCGACCGCGCTGCCAACGCCGGAGGGCGCCAGGCGCCGACCGTTCAGAAGCACCAGGGTGCGGCCCGCGCCCATGCCGCGCAGGTTCACCCTCGCTGTGCCATCCCCGGGGTTGTTGGCAGTGCGCCCGAAATCGGGCTGCACCTGTGGCATCTGGTTGAGGTATTCCTCGATAGTAGGCTGACCGGAAAACTCGAAGTCTTCACGGCTGATGGTGACCAGTGGGCTGGGTGAAGTGAAATCCTTGCGCTTGATACGCGTGCCGGTAACGGTGACTTCCTCGAGGAGGACTTCTTCAGCCTCGTTTTCAGTCTCACCTTCCTGGGCAAAAGATAGCGGGGAAAAGAAAATCAGGCCTGAAACCACCCCCACGCACTGGACGTGTAGCAACCCCCGAAACCAAGGAAATGCCCTGCTCCTCATGCCCGTTTTCCGGTTTATTCTTGCTATTAGATTAACTGGTGCTGGGTACGCTTCACATGACCCATGTCAAGTAATTGAATTTTATAATAAAATAATTCAGTCGCAACGGAAGCTGTCACCGTCCGCCTCGCAGTAGTCAGACCAGCCCCATTTGCGCCAGTAATCGAGCAGGCCGGATTCCACCACCAGTTCACGGAAGCGGGGATCCTGGCGCAGGATCGCGCCGTCTTGATTAAACATGTTGATAAAAATCACCTCGGTTGGCATACCTTCTTCAAACCCAGGCGTGCTATCTGCAAACAACACATCAAAGACGACATCCGGCTCGCCTAGCCAGGTGCCGCAGCGAATGATACTCCAGACCCACCAAAAGCTATTTTTTTCTTCCAGTTGGCCAGCCTTAAATTGGTCCAGTGTCTCCCGCACAGCATCAATGAGACCCGCGGCCAGGCTTGGGGTATCGCGGACCCGTACGCAATCCAGGAACCAATCTGGCCTCTTCCACGTTTCAGTATAAGCGTCGATCGCGAGTTTGGTTTCACCCTTCTGGAGATACCCTTCGGCTAAGACGTCCAAGAACATGGCAGGCCTTCTACCCAGAATATCTATCGAAACCTCAGCGTGCTTAATCACGAGGTCCGCATCACCCGCGTAGATGGCAGCTATTGCAACACGCCAGTTGATTATTAATGAAGCAGGCTCAAAGCGGTAGGCCTCCAGGGCGTAGTGCCGCGCTTCGGTTACCCGGCCCCGGGCGATCAGGGCCTCGCTGTACATTGCGTTTGCGTGTGCGTTGGTCGGGTCCGCATAAAGTGCACGCAGGAAGTACTCTTCGGAATCGTTCCAGCGTTTCTCTTCCTCGGCAATCTCGGCCAGCACCGCCCAGGCCTCCGGCAGTGCGTCGTTCAGTTCCAGCGCCCGTCGCGCAGCAGCACCTGCCTTGACGAAACCGGGCATTGTCCAGTCCACCGAGGCGGTCGCAATGGCTTCCCAGGCAAGTGCACACTCATCGTCGATGGACACCGCCTCGCGCAATAACTCCATCCCCTTTTTGTACCGATCGGCCTGGGATCTTTGGGACGCTTTTGAGAGCTGCTTGCCACGTAAATAAATGTCATAAACTGCGTTGCATGCGCCAGCCTCGGCCCTCGGCCCCTGTACCGGGTCCGGGTCGAGGCCCGGTGCAATGGCCCCGACCAACTGCTTGAGCAGTCCTTGCTGTAACTTGATGGCATCCCCCATGGGAGCTTCGACACTGGATGACCATATCTCGTTGCCTGCCGGTATTCCCACCAGTCTGGCATTGACCTGGATACGACCGCCTTCGAGTAATACTTCACCCAAAACAATGGCGGTTACCAACAGCTCTCTGGCCGTCGCCAACCTGTTATCACTGGCCAGACGCAGCATTTTGCTGGTCTCCGGGCCAAGAACCCGCAGGCCAGCAACACGTGTCAGCGAGCTGCGCAACTCACCGGCAAATACATCCCCGACCGGGTCGTCACCTTCTGCAAGTTCGAGATCTTCGAAACCGAGCACTGCAATTGTGCGTTGCTGGCTGGCTGGGCTGGTCACGACAGGAGCCTCTGCAGGGGGTGGGAACGAGAGGATGTATGCATCCATCGCCACCACCAGTAGTAAGCCAACCAGCAGAATATGATCGATGAATTTAAGCCCCGGGAGATGCTCGCCGTCTCTTAGCGGACCGGTCTTGACGATGCCTTCCTTGGAAATATCGAAAAACCAGCCGATGACCAGCGCCAGCGGAAAGCCGACTGACAGCAAGATCAACAGGTTGCGCATCGTGGATGGCGGCAGACCGGCCCCGGAAAGGACTTCCACAACCTGCAAAGCGATCCATGCCCCGACCACGTACAGCGATGCCGTATGCAATACACGCCGGCGCTTCAGTTCACGCAGGAAGCCCCGCTTGTCGGGGTTCTTTTTCATGGCATTCATGTACAAGTATACACTGTGCAACCAAGCATATAGGGTTTGCTGCTCGAAAAACCTGATCTGGATCAGTTGCTTATAGGCTGAATCCTGGACCGGATCAAATTACCACCTCGACTGCCGGCTTCCTCAGGTTGTAGCTTGAGCTCATGACGCGACCGTAGGCACCTACATTTGCGATCAGTAATACATCACTTTCCTTGCATACCGGCAACAGGCGGTCGCTGCCCAGCTTATCACCTGATTCACATATCGGGCCGACGATATTGACCACATGACCGGCGCTTTCGGACAAACGGCTCAGATTCGCGATCTCATGGTAGGCACCGTAGAGCGCCGGCCTGATCAACGAATTCATACCAGTACTGATGCCCACATAGCGCACCTCGCCCTTGCCTTTTGTTTGAGTCACGCTGGCCAACAGCACACCGGCTTCGGCTACGATGTAGCGGCCCGGCTCCAGCCAGAATTCGTACTGTGGATGAGCGCGTTTTAGCCCGGCAAGGCTGTTGTCCAGCCCCTGCATGTTTAGGGAATGCTGTCCGGGTTTCTCCGGAACACCAAGACCGCCACCCAGATCCAGTATCCGTACGTCCGGGAAGGTTTGCGCTGCCTCGATGAGTGTCTCTGCGACATTCTGCCAGTTATCTGATTGGAGAATTCCACTGCCCGTGTGTGCGTGCAACCCGACGATGCTTATACCGTGCTTTTCAGCGAGCTTTTGAGCCTCATCCAGTTCATTCAGGGGGATACCAAATTTTGAATGCACACCCGCTGTACGTACATGTTCGTGGTGGCCCCGGCCCAGCCCTGTATCAAGTCGCAGTAAAATTTCAAACCCGGCAAAAATCTCACCCCATTCACGTAACGGATAGATATCATCCAGTGTGAGCCAGATACCTTTTTCCAGGGCATATTCGTATTCAGCACGCGGTGCAAAATTGGGCGTGAACAGGATACGATTGCGATCGATATCTGGAAACAAGGTGAGTACATGATTGATTTCACCCGGCGATACGCACTCCAGGTTCACGCCCGACGCCTCGACCGTGCGTAGAATATCGGGGTGGTTGTTGGCCTTCATGGCGTAATAGACGCGGTCGATGTTCTGCAGTGCTCGCAAGTTTCTGCAGGCAATGTTCACGGTTTTGAGGTCATAGACGTAGGCCGATGACTGTGCTGCCCCGATCTCCAGCAAGCGTTCGCGCTTGTTTATCCACCAGGGCTCTGCGGCTACCGGTGCCGGCAAATTGTCTGCCTGCAGTTCATCCCAGGTCGGGCCGAAGACCGGGTCATTTTCCATTGGCCGTACAAGGGAGCTGTGCAATTTTTTCAACAACCTGTGGGCCTGGCCTTCTTCAACTACGAAACTCAGGTTCAGGTCATTGGCTGCCTGGCTGACAAGGTGGATCCGGTACTCGGAAAAGACTTCAAAGGCGGGCCCGATCTCGTGCAATAGTGCACGGATCTTTTGTCCGACCAGGCTTACGACCTCGGCTTTCTCGATGATGTCTACGCGACACAAACGCTCCAGTGACGTCCGCAGGATCACCAGCGTGTTCTGATCAATGGCTTCCTGACCCGTATCCAGCGTCACGGTAACATTGGACTCGGCGGTCGAGACAAGATCAATGGACAGACCCATATCAGCAAAACACTTAAACGCCTCGACAAGAAACCCTACCTCGCGCCACATACCCAGCGTTTCCATGGAAACCACCGTGATATTTTCGCGGCTTGATAGCGCTTTTAAACCCGGCGCATCCCCGCCCGGGTCCTGGCTGATCAGGGTTCCAGGCAGCTCCGGTCGCGCGGTACAACGTACCCGTAGCGGTATGCCCTGTTGGCGTACGGGGCGCAGGCAACGGGGATGGAGAACAGCTCCTCCGGTGGAAGCAATTTCCT